>Ga0207799_100018_pt1 | contig 301952 bp, 261 predicted proteins | sample TtanPargueraPR_4_FD_187742 | JGI IMG/M metagenome (GOLD analysis project Ga0207799, IMG submission 187742) | Aerobic enrichment media microbial communities from Bioluminiscent Bay, La Parguera, Puerto Rico - Tt and M2 (SPAdes) | ecosystem: Environmental > Aquatic > Marine > Unclassified ... | reverse complement strand
GCGCTTTAATCCGTCCGCCCCGCCGATGCTCGGCGCGGGACAATGGGAAAACCAAAAGCGGCAAACCATTTTAAGCCCCCTTCCAGGGGGCTACCTGAGGCCTCCCGCTCTGCGGGAGGAGCCTCACTTCTTATCTCACTCAGCCTTTCAGGTTTTCAGTTGATTTAAGCACGCAAACGGGAGGCAACACCAGGTGTCCCTCAACGAAAAAGCCCCGGGATTTTGAAATCCCAGGGCTGTAAACATATCCGTATGTGTACACGCAGGCGCGGTTTAACCGGGGCCCTAATGTTTATTTCAGGCCGCGCAGGAATCCTTGTCGTAGCAGATGCGGCAGCAGTTCAGGCAGCGGCTGGATTCCCGTAAGGCATCCGTTTCACTGATGACCAGATCGGCTTCGTCAAAGCACTTGATGCGCTCCTCGACCGGCATTTCCGGCATGGGGGTTCGTTTGATGGGGGTAATGCCGTCCACCGACGCGAACAGTGATTCGGGAATGTGCTGCTTGCGCAGGGATTTGGGCACCGGTGTGACCTCTTCGCCGCTGAGGTAGAGATGGATGGCTCTTGCGGCCCGGCGGCCGCCGCCGATGGCTTCCACCACGAGAGAGGCGCCTGTCTGGGCATCACCGGCGGCAAAAACATAGGGGATATTGGTCTGGAGCATTTCCGGATCGGCTTCGATCGTACTCCAGCGGGTAAATTCCATGTCTTTGATGCCCTCTTCTTTTTCAATGAAAGAAACATCCGGCCCCTGGCCAATGGCCGTGATCAGCATGTCGATATCCATCAGGGTTTCAGATCCCTCGATCGGCACGGGGCGCCGACGGCCACTGGCATCCGGTTCGCCCAGTTCCATCTTGAGGTACTCGAGCTGCTTGACATGGCCCTTTTCATCGCTGATGGCTTTTACCGGGGCGGCGAGGAAATGGAACTGGACGCCTTCGTGTTCGGCGGCCTCAATTTCCACCATATTGGCCGGCATCTCCTTGCGGGTTCGTCGATACACGATGGATACTTCGTCGGCTCCAAGGCGAATCAGGGTGCGTACGCAGTCGATGGCCGTATTGCCGCCGCCGATCACGACGCATTTTTTGCCGATGGCCACATCGTCCGGGCTGTCGCCCTGCTGGTGGCTGGCAAAACGGGTCAGGAAGTCGATACCCGTGAAGCAGCCATCCAGATCTTCTCCTTCGGCACGCAGTTTGTAATCTTTCCAGGCCCCGACACCCAGGAAAACGGCATCGAAGCCCTCATCCCGCAGGGAATCGACCGTGTAGTCCTCACCCAGTTTGACATTGCCCTGAAATTCGATGCCCAGATTCAGGATGCCGTCCGTTTCCCACTGCAGCACTTCCTTGGGCAGGCGGTACTCGGGAATGCCATAGCGGGTCATTCCGCCCAGTTTGGGCATCATATCCAGAATTTTGACATGGTGGCCCAGGCGCCGCAGAAAGTAGGCACAGCTCAACCCAGCGGGACCGCCACCGATCACGGCCACGCGTTTGTCGGTTTCTGGTGCGCAAGGGATCGGCAACCGCTGCCCTGAATTCATCTCGTAATCGGCCACGAAGCGCTTCAACTGATTGATGGATACGGCTTCGTCCTCAATTCCACGCCGGCACATGTCTTCGCAGGGGTGGGGGCACACGCGGCCGCAGGTGAGCAGCAGGGGGTTGCGCTCGCGGATGGTGTGCACGGCCCCGGCATAGTCGCCCTCCTTGATCTGGCGGATGTAGCGCGGAATGTCGATTTCCGCCGGGCAGGTCTGCTGGCAGGGGGCCAGGGCGTCGTCTTCCTGGTTGAAGTGGAGCAGCCGTTCGGACATGGTGCGAACACGGATGATGTTTTTAGGGCAGGCTTTTTCGCAGGCCCCGCAGCCCACGCACATGGTTTCATCCACGACCGGAAAGCCATTGGGCCCCATGTGCACGGCATTGAAGCGGCAGGCGCGGATACAATCGCCCTGGCCAAGGCAGCCGATGCTGCAAACACGCTGGCCGCCATGCAGGGCCGCCAGGGCCTGGCAGGTGTTGACCCCGTTATAGACAAAATGGTCGTCGGCGCGATTACCGCCGGAGCATTCGTTTTTTGACATAAGGGGCTCGGCACTGCCCGGATCGACCCCCATCACTTCCGCTACGGCGATGGCCGATTCCATTCCGGCCACAATACAGACACTGGGGGGCGCCTGGCCGTTGACGACAGCCACGGCCGCCGCCGAGCAGCCGGCATAGCCGCACCCGCCGCAATTGGCGCCGGAAAGGAAATATTCGACCTCCGCAATGCGCGGGTCTTCGTAGACGTAAAACACCTTGGACGCAACGCTGAGGACCAGGCCGCAGATTGCCCCAATACTCATCAAGGCCATTACTGAAATGAAGACAGGTTCAAACACGTTGATCTCCTCGAGGGTCTATCCCGACAGGAATGCCGTGGGGGAAGAAACAAAACGCCAGGTTGCCTGCAAAAAATGAAAACTGCGTTCGATTGACCATTTTGAGAGCGCGATGCCGGCTGCGCCGCCATGCCAGCGTGACGGTGGCCCTTAGGGCATCCACCTGGACGTGCGCAGGGCGAATAATGTTAAACCATCCCCTTGAACGCATAAAACGACAGCGAGATGATGCCCGCCGTTACCAGGGCAATGGAAGTGTCCTGCAGCGGACGCGGCACCCGGGCCAGCAGGATGCGTTCGCGCACGCCGGCAAACAGGATCAGCGCCAGGCCGAAACCGACCGCATAGCTGAATGAGGCCACCAGGGCCTGCATGAAGGAATATTCCTTGTCGATATTGATGACACAGGCACCGAAAACAGCGCAGTTGGTGGTGATCAGCGGCAGAAAAATACCCAGGCCGGCATAAAGCGCCGGGATGCTTTTTTTGAGAAACATCTCCACGAACTGAACGAGGGAGGCGATCACCAGAATGAAGGCAATGGTCCGCAGGTAGGTGAGCCCGAGATTGACCAGCAGAAAATGATAAATCATCCAGGTGATGACGCCGGCCATGACCAGGACGAAAATGACCGCCATGGCCATTCCCACCGCTGTTTCCATTTTCTTGGAGGTCCCGAAAAAGGGACAGTTCCCCAGAAACTGGGCCAGCAGGATGTTGTTGACGAAAATGCAGCTGATGATGAGAACAAAATAATCGCCCATGGGGTATCTCCTATTTCTTGCCCACCATATTCATGAAACACAGCATGATCCCCAGGCAGACAAACGCGCCGGGGGCCTGAACCATGAATTTAAAAGGGTGAAATCCAGGAAAAACATGCAGGAGGTTCACCAGTTCGATGCCTTCCCAGAGCGTCAGGGTGCCGGCACCCAATATTTCCCGCAGGGCGCCAAGGGCCGCCAGGGAAAGGGTAAAGCCGATACCGATACCCAGGCCGTCCGCAATGGATAGGAACATGCCATTTTTGGAGGCGAAGGCTTCCGCCCGGCCGAGGACGATACAATTGACCACGATCAGCGGAATGAAAATACCCAACTGCAAAAAGAGGGGATAGGCGAAGGCCTGCATCAGCAGTTCCACCAGGGTCACGAAGGTGGCAATGATGATGATGAAGCAGGCAATACGGACTTTGGCCGGAATGGCTTTGCGCAGCATGGAGACGAGGATGTTCGAGCACACCAGAACGAAGGTGGTGGCCAGTCCCATGCCAATACCGTACTGCATCTTGGTGGTCACGCCCAGCACGGGGCAGAGTCCCAAGACCAGCCGGAACGGGGGAACCTCTTCCCATAGACCCTTAACAAATTCATGCGTTATCGATTTCGCCATGGGGCTCTCCCTGTTATTTGAAGGCGTTCAGTTGCTCTTCGATTTGCGGTTTCAACCGGCCGTAGATTTCTCCCGCCTGGGTGGCCGCTGAACAGACGGCGCGGGATGTAATCGTGGCACCGCTCAAGGCATTGATAGGATTGCCGACCTCAATCGGACCTTTAATGTCGACGCCGGCGAACTGGGCCGCGAACTTGGGATCTTCCTTGGCCTTGGCGCCGAGACCGGCCGTTTCGCTGTGGGTGGTCACGCCGACGCCGTAGATTTTGTCCTCAGCGACGTCGATGCCCACCACAAGGCCGACATCACCGCCGTATCCCTTGCCGGCGGTTTCAAACGCGACCATATCCTTGCCGTCGATTTTGGCCACGAAGATATCCACTTTGGCGTCGCCGTCTTCGATGCTGAAGCGATCGGCCACCGGATCGTTGGTGGCGTCCTTGAATATGGCTTTGATGGCCGGTCCCTTGACCAGTTGCAAAACCTGCAATTCGATGCGCTCCTGGGTGCTTTCCTTCACGTAGGCCAGAACGCCGCCCGAGAGGGAACTCAGGATGGTGAGCACGACGACCATTTTTATCATTTCACCCATGTTAAGCCACCTTTCCCAAAGCTTTCGGTCTGATCTTGTCCAGTAGTGGATTAACGAGATTCATCAAGAGAACGGCCAGCAGAACGCCGTCGTAATCGTTGCCGATATTGCGGATCAGCATGGTCATGATGCCGGCCCCGGCTCCGTAGATGAGCATAGGGATCGGGTTGACCGGCGAAGAGGCGCTTTCCGGCAGCAGAAAAAAGGCCCCGATGAGGGTGTAGCCCGTCAGGAGGTGAAACATGGGGCCGGCATATTGTTCCGGGGCGGCCAGGTGAAAGGCCAGGGCTGTCACGAAGATGCTTGCCAGGAAGGACAGGCAGATTTCCCACCGGATATAACGTTTGGCCATCAGGTAGAGTCCGCCGCCGATCAATCCGAGGCCGAAGGTGGATCCGATCCCCCCAACCTGGCGTCCCAGCAGAAGGTTGAGCCACGAAAAATCAGCCACGGCGGCGGAACCGAAATTTTTGGACAGGCTCAGCGGAAAAACGGCGTTGAAGGTGAAGTTATAATGGACCAGCGCCGCATTGAAATCCAGAAATTCAGGCCAGGAGACGATCAGCATCATCATGGCAACGGCCACCGGATGGAAGGGGTTGCTGCCGATGCCGCCGAAAATATGCAGACCGATGACAACCGTCAGCAGGGTTCCCACCATCACCACCCACCACGGCGTGGTGGCGGGGATCAGCATGGCGAAGATCAGGCCCAAAAGGGCGGCATTGCCGTCCACAACCGTCACCGGTCGTTTGGAGACCCGGCACATCAGCCATTCCCAGAAGATCGCCATGGATACCGAAAGAGCGACAACCGCCACCGCCGGCATGCCGTAATGGACGATACCCAGAGCGACCGCCGGCATGGCGGCCATCAGCATGCCGTAATGCCGATCGGCTACGTTGCTGCCGTTGTGCCAGAAAGGCGCATGCGAGACGATGAACATTTTTTCACTGCGCATCTGAAGCCTCCGCTTCCGTCAGTCGGGAAAGTTCGTATTTGGCCAGTCGGATATACTGAAAGATCGGGATGCGGGCGATGCAGACGAAGCTGCACAGCCCGCAGTCGACACACGAGTAAAGATCGTAGAGTTCGGCACCGTCCTCATATTGGCCTGCTTCCAGAAAACGTACCAGCATATTGACCGGCACGCGCGTGGGGCATACCCGTACACATTCGCCGCAATTGACGCAGGGATAGTCGGACACCAGGGAGACATCGGCGGCATCCTGCACCAGGATGGCATCGGTGTCGGCCTGGATGGGGGCCTTTTCGTCATAAATGGCGAAGCCGGTCATGGGACCGCCGAGGATCAGGCGGTCTTTGTGACCCGTTTCAATCCGGTGGGCGGCCAGAACATCGGCGATCGGTGTGCCGATCCGGGCGGAGATGATCGTCTTGCGGCCGTTTTTATCCACCAGGGTGAGTGTCTTTTCATAGGGCAGGCGACCGCTGTCAAAGGCTTTGCCGATGGAGGCCACGGCTTCGGCGCTGAAAAAGGCGTAGCCCATTTCTTCGCATGATTTTTCGGCCGGGATCTCCTGGCCAAAAGCCTCGTAGACAATCAGGCGGGGCACCGCGGCGGGGTATTCCGGCGCGACCGCTTTGAGGGTGTCGGCGCTGGTGTGGCCGAAGCCCTGCACCAGATCGCGGGGTACGGCGATGGCGACCGAGCCGACACCGGTGGCTTCTTTTAAAATATCGATGCCCCGGTTGATGGCGTGCATCTCGGATTTGATCACATACTGATTGGTCGCCACCAGCAGATCCGCATCGACACCGGCCACCACCAGGGTATGGATGCCGTGGTCGACGGCTTCAAACAAATGCAGGGGCGGTTTGCCGGGGGCCCCCGCCAGCCATTCGGTGAGGCAGGTCAGCGTCGGTTCCAGGGTTTCCGGACCTTCCGCCTGCGCTTCGGTATCCGCCAGGGTGACTTCGATGGCCGTATACTGCTTGCCGAAATCGCCGGTCTGGGGGTGGACCGCGGCCACGGTACCGGTGACGCTCGAAACGAAATAGGCCGGACGGTCGGCAAACGGGGCAATCTTCTGGCCCGTCTGCACTTCATCGCCGACCTTGATTGCCAGTTGGGATTGGCGTTCGAGTTTTTCCTCGATCAGGAAGGTGGCGGTACCGGAACTGCTGACGTGCTGCGGGCCCAAGGGAGTTTGATGAAGAAGTTCGTAATGAATGGCGTTGGCCGGACGGCTAAATGCATTGTTCATCATAGTTTGACCCTTCTGAGCGCAAAACGGCGAAACACCGTAGTCATTGCCGGATCTATTCCCGGTCTACTGGAGATGGCATTCCGAACAGGCTTGTTTGACCGGGCCGGCCCCGATGCCGCTGTGGCAGGCCGAGCACTGGTCGTGGGATGCATCTGGTTGGGACGGCATTTCCGTATCTTCAATTTCATCTTCCCCGTGGCAGTCCAGACAAACCTCGGGCGGCGGGGCGTCTTCTTCCGGGTTCTTGAGATGACACTCGCCGCAGGCGATCAGCGCGGCCTCGTCATCGCTGGGATGATGATGGCAGTCATAGCAGGAGACATCGTACTCGGCGGCATGCTGGCTGTGCTGGAAAAGAACGCTGCCGGTGGCGCTGCGGTACTGGATGCGGATGGGTTCATCCGGGGGTTTGGAGGGAAAGGCGGCATAACAGAAAAGACCTACAATAAAGAGGATGACGGCTACGCTGTAGACCAGTTTCAGATCTCTCTCTGACGTCATAAGTCAACCCGTTCCTTAAATTGATATGGTTGCAGGTGCTGTTGGCGCGCAAATTTTGAGGCACCAACTACCACATGGCGCCGGTTTCTAGCAAGTTCTTTTTACAAAAACGTAGAAAAGTACGGAGAGCCAAAAACTGTTTGGGTGAGGAAAGAAGTGGGGTGATCCACGGCATCAAATAGGTGACAATCCGGGCACTTGGACTCGGTCCGGAGACTTCCCGATATCGAAAAAATGCGTTGTTTTATTGAGTTGATAGCGCGAGATCACACCGAACAGGCGCCGCAGCGCTCACACCCCTCGGGTGGGCAGGCTGGACTGCAGCGGCCTTCCAGGGCCTTTTGGTATTCACGCCAGAGGAAATCCCTTGATACACCGGTATCGATGAAATCCCAGGGAAGTATTTCATCCCGATCCCGCCGCCGGGTGACATAAACGGCCGTGTCGAAGGGGCTGCTTTTGAGGGCCTGGCCCCAATTGCCGCCCTGGTGGTGGTGCTGCCGCAGGAGATCGGCCGCCGGTCGGTCACCTCTTGCGAGCAGGGCCTGGACATAGCTGTCACGGATTTTTTCCATCTGAAACCGAAGGTTGGCGATGGGATTGAGGGCCTTGCGCAGCCGGCGGGCCTTGTTCTGGAGACTGGCGATGGTATCCATGGCGGCCCATTGGAAAGGGGTTGCCGGTTTGGGCACAAACGCGTTGGTGGTGACCGTGATGGTACCGATACGTTTTTTTTGCCGGCTGGTTTCCAGAAAAACCGATTTGATTTTCCGGCAGAGCGCAACGATGGCGTCGATATCCTCCATGGTTTCCGTGGGCAGGCCGATCAGGAAGTAGAGCCTGAGGTTGGGGATGCCCGCCCGCACGATGGTCTCGGCCGCCGTCAGGATATCGTCTTCGGTCAGTCCCTTGTTGATGACATTGCGCATTCGCTGGGAGCCTGCTTCCGGTGCAATGGTGGCGGTCTTGGTGCGGTTGGCTTTCAGGATTTCCAGAAGATCGGCGCTCAGGGCATCGGCCCGCAACGAACTGAACGACAAGCGCAGCTTGGCCGGGTCAAAGCGGCGGCAGATGGCACTGAGGCCGGGAAAATCGGACACCGCCGCCCCCACGAGACCAACCCGGGCGGTGCGTGTCAGGGCGGTTTGAATGCTGTTTTCCAGAAAAGCCGGGTCACGGAACCGGGGGGGACGGTAGATGAACCCGGCGCTGCAGAACCGGCATCCATGGGGGCAGCCGCGGCTGACTTCGATCAGGCAGGTATCGGCAAAGGTGGTTTCCGCCGTCAACACCGTGGTGGCGGTTTCCGTGGTGCTGACATCCGGCGGGCGGACGCACCGGACCCTGGCGGGGATCCCGGGAGCGGGTGTCCGGGCGGCGATTTTGCCCGGGGCGGCATGGTCCACGGTATAAAGGGCCGGAATATAGGCGCCCGGGATCTGATGGGCGGCATAATCCAAAAAGGGCCGACGCTGGGGGAAACGGCGGTAGCCCTCCATAAATGCCGGCAGGATCGCTTCGGATTCACCAATGAGGATGATATCGGCAAACGGTGCCAGGGGCTCCGGGTTGAGCATGGCGGCAATGCCGCCAATAACCACAATGGGGTGGGCGTCATCCCGATTTCGGGACCGCAAGGGCAGGCGGCCGCGATCCAGCATCTGGAGCAGGTGGGGGTAATCGTTTTCAAACGATACGGAAAAGGCAAGGATATCGAAGGCACCGGGGGGGCGGCCGCTTTCGATGGAGCGCAGGCGGGTGCCGGGATGCTCGGGCAGGCAGAAACGTTCGCAAACGACATCCTCGAAATTATTGAACTGCCGATAGACCGTCTGATACCCGAGATTGGACATGGCCAGGCGGTAGGACTGGGGAAAACCGAGTCCCACATGGATGCGGCCGCCCCATGATTTGCGAATGATGCCGGTTTCCCCGGAGGGGGAAGGGAGGGATGATGGCGATGGCTTCTTCATGGTCTCTGATTTCCCGGGGCGCCGTCGGTCTGGGCAGCAGGGACGATGTTCATCCCGTCAGGGGTGCCAGGCCGGGGGGGGAACCGTCTGGCACCGAACGTGACGGTGGCCGCTGCATCAGGATAACGGCTTGGAAGCGAATGTCAATACAACCCCTTGACGCTTTCGCACGCGAAGCACTGCCTTCGGCCGGTGCGACGCCGCGGGAAATCAGTTGGACCCGTATTAATCCGCTTTGCGCCGGAGAAATGTGGGCACGTCCAGATCGCTCTCGTCGATGGCTTCACTGTCGAAGCCGCCAAACGAGGATCCCATGCCGCCTCCGGCAACTTTGCGCCGGCGCATGAAGGCCGGCTCTTCATAGTCCACGACATTCTGGAGATCCTCGGTCGTGACCGGACGAAGCTTGCCGCCGAAGGTTTCGTCCACGATTTTCACCGGTTCTTCCTGGGGCTCACTATTGCCGATGCCCGTGGCAATAACGGTCACCCGCATCTCATCGCCCAGGCTGTCGTCCACGACCGTACCCCAGATGATGTCGGCATCTTCACCGACCTCGTTGTAGATGCGGTCGGAGGCTTCGGTCATTTCTTCCATGGTCAGATCGCTGGTGCTGGTAATGTTCATCAGCACCCCTTTGGCGCCGGCAATCGAAACGTCTTCCAGCAGGGGATGGGAGATAGCCCGTTCGGCCGCCTCGACGGCCCGGTTTTCACCACTGGCGGTCCCGATGCCCATGATGGCCATACCGGCTTTGGACATGGTGGCTTTGACATCCGCAAAGTCGAGGTTGACCAGACCGGGCATCATGATGAGGTCGGTAATGCCCTTGACGGAATGCAGCAGCACCTCGTCGGCGCGCCGGAACATTTCCAGCATGGTGGCCTTTTTGGACGCCAGTCCGCGCAGGCGGTCGTTGTTGATGGTGATGGCCGTGTCCGCCATCTGTTTGAGGCTTTCCAACCCCTGGTCCGCCTGGCGGGAGCGTTTTTTACCCTCGAAGGAGAACGGCTTGGACACGACCGCCACGGTCAGGATACCGAGGTCTTTGCAAATTTCGCCGATGACGGGCGCGGCTCCCGTACCGGTCCCGCCGCCCAGACCGGCCGTGATGAACACCATGTGGCTGCCCTCCAGAGCGCTGCGAATGGCATCGGCGGTTTCAATGGCGGCATCCCGGCCGATATCCGGGTTGGCCCCGGCCCCCAGACCTTCCGTCAGGCGTTCCCCCAGCTGGATCTTGACCGGCGCTTTGGACACTTCCAGGGCCTGGGCGTCGGTGTTGGCGGCAATGAATTTCACCCCCTGGAGATTCGATGAAATCATGTTGTTGATGGCGTTTCCGCCTGCGCCGCCGACGCCGATAACCTTGATTTTGGCGGAGTTTTCATTGTCGACATAGGTAAACATAGTTCCCCCCTCTTTCCTTAATGGTTTAAGCCGAAAGCAGCCGGTGCGTATCGGCGCTCCCGACAACGAGACCGTTTGTCATACAACATCCTTGAACCAGCGTTTCATCTGGGTCACGATGCGGTTGAAGATGTTGGCGTCCCGAATGCGGAACTTTTTCTCGGTTTGGTTCTTGGCCCCATAGAGGACCAGACCGACGCCGGTGGCGTACATGGGGTTGTTGACCACATCCACCAGGCCGGTAATGCCCTGGGGCTTGCCGAGCCGGGTCTGCAAATTGAATACGGACTCGGCGATTTCCGTGGTGCCCTCCAGAAGCGACGTGCCGCCGGTGAGGACCAGACCGGACGGAATGCTGTTCTCAAGGCCGGCCCGGTAGATTTCCCGCTTGGCCAACGTGAACATTTCTTCCATGCGGGGCTCCAGGATTTCTCCCAGAATCTGGCGCGGCAGTTTACGGGCATCGCGACCGCCCATGCCGGGGACTTCGATCATGTCATCGGCATTCACATCTCTTGAAAGACAGGTGCCATAACGGGTTTTGATTTTTTCCGCGTCGGCATGGGGCGCCCTCAGACCGATGGCCACGTCGTTGGTCAGGTTGTTGCCCCCCAGGGCCAGCACGAAGGTATGGCGGATGTTCTTGTCGCTGAAGATGGCCAGGTCGGTGGTGCCGCCCCCCAGGTCCAGCAGGGCGGTGCCCAGTTCTTTTTCTTCGTCGGTCAGCACGGCCTCCCCACTGGCCAGGGACTCCAGGACAATGTCACAGACATCGAGCCCCGATCGGTTGCAGCATTTGACGATATTGTGGGCCGAGGTCACCGCGCCGGTCACGATGTGGATTTTCGCCTCCAGCCGGACACCGGCCATGCCCACCGGGTTTTGGATGCCCGCCTGTTCGTCGACGATATACTCCTGGGGCAGCACATGGATCACTTCCCGATCCATGGGAATCGCCACGGCGCGGGCGGCATCGATAACCCGCTCCACATCGGTTTCGGTAATTTCAGGACCTTTAATGGCCACGATGCCGCGACTGTTGAAACCGGTAATGTGTCCCCCGGCAATGCCGGTGTAGACCGATGAGATTTCACACCCGGCCATCAGTTCGGCCTCTTCCACGGCTTTTTTGATGGAATCCACCGTGGATTCGATATTGACGACGACCCCCTTGCGAAGCCCGATGGAAGGGTGGGTGCCGATGCCGATAATATTGACATCGCCCTGGGATAATTCGCCGACCACGCAACAGATCTTGGTCGTCCCGATATCAAGGCCCACAATCAAATTGCCTCGTCCCTGCATACTATACCTCCTTCCGGACGTCTGCGGCCGTGTCCGCCGGTACCGGATTGACCACAATGCGGTCGGGGTTGTTCAGATCAATGGATCGGAACCCCAGGTACCGGTGGTTATTTTTAAGATAGGCGTTGATTTTTTGCAGTGTTGCGTATTTCGCATCGAAGTCGTCGAACCCCAATGTCACCGTCCGGTAGCCTTCCGGCTGGCGGTCGTCGGCCACAAAGAGCGTCAGACCCAGGGCGGGGTCGGCATGGATTTCCTGAATGCGGTCCACCAGGTCGATCCGGCCTGACCGTCGGCGGGGTTGCAGGATTTTCATGACGGCGCGCATCACCGGGGTGGGCGTCTCGGCACCCGGCCCGAGGTCTGTATAGGTCAGGCCGCTGATCACCGGAATGTCCGGGGTTGCGCCCGGATCCAGTTCTTTGAAGACATTGCCTTCGGCGTTCAGGAGAAACCGTCGGCCGAGATCCAGGACCGCCAGGCATTGGTGTTCCCGAATATGGATATGCAGGCGGTCGGGGATATCCCGGCTGACCTGGGCGTCCGCAATCCAGGGATGCGCCATGAGACGCTTGCGCGTGGTGGTCAGGTTTACGGCCAGGATATTGCGGGCGCCGTCCAGATCGGCCTGTGCTTTGACCATTTCCGGCGTCAGGCGTTCGCATCCGTCGACGGTGATGGAACGGATGCCCAGGCGCTCGGTCTGGGTCATCCAGTCGTGTCCAAAAATCAGCATCAGGTTGAATAGTCCAAAACCCACCGCGACCATGACGATGCGGGCCGACTTCAGGGCCCGGGACCATGTGCCGGCGGTTTTGGGCCTGGGGCGGCTTTTGTAGGTATTCCGCCGGATGCGCTTTTTACGTCTTAAGATCATTGAACCTGCCTCGTTTTTCCTCTGGTCATTCAGGTCAGCTGCTTTAAAAGGGTTTCCCCCAGTTTCCAGATATCGCCGGCGCCCATGGTGATGACGAGGTCGCCGTCACGCAAATCGCCCTTGAGCAGGGCCAAGGCTTCCTTGAAACTGTCCGTGCAGGTGACCGCCTTGTGTCCGTGGGCCTGGATGCTTTCACAGAGCAGGGCATGGCTGATGGCTTCGATTTCCGTTTCGCCGGCACTGTAGATGGGCAGCAGAACCAATTGGTCGGTCTGGTAGAACGCCCGCGTAAACTCATCAAACAGGGCCTGGGTGCGCGTGTAGCGATGGGGCTGGAAAACCCCGACAATCCTCCGGTCGGGCCAGCTGGTGCGAACCGATTGCAGGGTCGTTTTAATCTCGGTTGGATGGTGGGCGTAGTCGTCAATGACGGTTATGCCCTTGGCCGATCCTTTGATTTCCAGTCGCCGGCGCACCCCTTCCAGGGTTTCCAGGGCGGCCTTGATGGTGTCGAAAGGGATGTCCAGTTCGAGACCGACGGCGACGCTGGCCAGCGAATTGTAAACATTGTGGATGCCGGGCAGATTGAGCCGGATGGCCCCCAGGTGATCGCCCCGGCAGTAGACCTGATAGTGGCTGTAGAGACCGTCGCAATGAATTTCGCGGGCCTGGTAGTCGGCCTGGCTGCTGACACCGTAAGTGGTGTAGCGCTTCTTGATGTGGGGGATGAGGTCCTGGACGTGCTCATTGTCCAGGCACAGGACCGCCAGGCCGTAGAAGGGAATCCGGTCGATAAACCGGGCAAAGGTCTGGATGATGTCCCTGAGGTCGTCGTAGTAGTCCAGATGCTCCCGGTCGATATTGGTCACCACCGCGATCGAAGGCGCCATTTTGAGAAAGGATCCGTCGCTTTCATCGGCCTCGGCCACGATGAAATTCCCCTGGCCCAGAACGGCATTCGTGTCCACGCTGCGCAGCTTGCCGCCGATGACGATGGTGGGGTCCAGGTCCCCGGCCGCCAGAACGGATCCAACAATGGAGGTGGTGGTGGTTTTGCCGTGAGCGCCGGCGACGGCCACGCTGTATTTCAGGCGCATCAATTCCGCCAGCATTTCCGCCCGGGGGATGACGGGGATGGATTGGTTGCGGGCCGCGACGACCTCATCGTTGTCTTCCTTGACGGCGGATGAAATGACCACCACGTCGGCATCCTGAATATGTTCGGCGGCATGGCCCTCAAAAACGGTGCCCCCCAGTCCGGCCAACCGGCGGGTGATATCGGAAGATTTCAGGTCCGATCCGGAAACCTGGTACCCGAGGTTGAGGAGCAACTCGGCGATGCCGCTCATGCCGATGCCCCCGATGCCAACAAAATGGATGTGGTAGGTTTTCTGATACATCGTTAGCTTTCAATAGGCTGAGGCCCGTTGTCCGGTGCCGGTTGTAAAACATGGGCGTCAATATCCGCGACGATGGCCGCCGCTGCGTCAGGCCGTCCCAAAGAACGGGAGCGGCGCGCCATGGCGTCCCGGCGGTCGGGATCGTCCCGCAAGCGACGGATCCGTTGCCAGAGCGCCTCACCATCCAGATCCGTTTCCAGCAGCATTTCGCCCGCCTCGGCGGTAACCACCGAGCGGGCGTTGATCTCCTGATGATTGTCGGCGGCATGGGGAAACGGAATAAAGATCGCCGGCATGCCGATGCAGGTCAGCTCGGCCACGGTGGTGGCCCCCGCCCGGCATACCATGACATCGGCGTGGGCATACTGGCGGTCCATGTCGTTGAAGAAGGCTTCGACCCGCGCGGTCACGCCGGCGGCCGCGTAGGCCTGCCGGACACGGTCAAGATCCGCATGGCCGCACTGGTGAATGAGCCGCAGGCTTTCCGGTGCGTCCACGTGAGGCAGCATATCGATGACGGCCGTGTTGATGCTGCGGGCCCCCTGGCTGCCGCCCGCCACCAGGATCGTGAACGGATGATCTTTCGCGCGCGTCGCCGTTTTGCGACTCAGGGCAATAATTTCTTCCCGCACCGGATTGCCGGTCAGCATGATTTTGGCCGCCGGAAAATGCGGATGGCTTTCGGGAAAGGCGGTGTAGATACGCTGCGCCACGCGGGCCAGCCAGCGGTTGGTGATGCCGGGCAGCGAGTTCTGCTCCTGCAGACAGACCGGGATGCCCAGGAGACGCGCCGCCAGGCAGACCGGCCCGGCAGCGTAGCCCCCCACACCGATCACCACTGCGGGGCGAAAGCCCCTGAGAATGGCGCCGGCGTGCAGCAGGGCGCCCGGCAAGGACGCCAGCGAGCGCAGTTTGCGGAGAAGGCCCAAGCCCTTGAGGCCGCCTACCCGGATGATCGCGTGGCGATAGCCGGCATTGTCCACCACACGCCGCTCCAGTTCCCGGCCGGTGCCCACAAACAAAATGGCGGTATCGGCATGGCGCTGCTGGAAAGCCCGCGCAATGGCGATGCCCGGAAAAAGGTGCCCGCCGGTGCCCCCCCCGGTGATCACGATATGGGGTGCGGTCGCCGTCATCGGGCTTTTCTCCGTAAATTGGGCGCGATTCCGATATTCATCAAGACTCCCACCGCCGCCATGTTCAGTACGAGTGAGGTGCCCCCGTAACTCAGAAAGGGCAGGGTCAGCCCCTTGGTGGGCAGCAGGCCCAGGGTGACCCCCATGTTGATGCAGACCTGCAGGGCGATGGTCGTTGTCAGACCGAAGGAAAGCAGTGCCCCGAAAGGGTCCGGTGTATGGCGTGCGATGGCGATGCCCCGCCAGATAATGATCCCGTAGAGGGCGACGATGAGGCTGACGCCCAGGAGGCCGAACTCTTCCCCAATGACCGAAAAAATGAAATCCGTGTGGGGTTCGGGTAGATAAAAAAGCTTCTGCAGGCTTTTGCCGATGCCGGCCCCCCACAAGCCCCCCGAACCAAACGCCATCAGGGAATGAATCGTCTGATACCCTTCGGAGGTGGGGTATTCCCACGGATTGAGAAAACTCATGAGGCGTTTGACCCGGTAGTCGGCCGACAGCAGCAGGTAGCCGCCGAGGGGGGCGACGGCCAGGCCGGCCAGGGCCAGGAAACGCAGGGGCACACCGCCCACAAAAAGCATGATGCCGGTGATCAGGGTCAGAATGACCACCGAGCCGAAATCCGGCTGCAGCATAATCGGTACGACCAAAATCATCATCACCATGACGTGCGGCACGAAGCCGATGGAAAACTCCCGAATGCGATCCTGCTTTTTGCTCATGGAGTAGGCCAGGTAAAGAATCATGGCCATGCGGGCCAGCTCCGCCGGTTGCAGGGTAAATCCGCCCAGGCGCAGCCAGCGGGTGGCCCCGCCGGCGGTATGACCGAAAGCGGTCAAATGCACGGCCAACAAAAGGCCCAGGGTCAGCACGATGGCCGGATAGGCCAGGAGGCGCAGCCCCCGGTAGGGAAAATGACGGCCGGCCACAAGCGCCACCAGCCCCAGGAGGGCGAACAGGGCCTGCTTTTTGATAAAAAAATAGCTGCTGCCGAATTTCTTCAGCGCCAGCGCCGAACTGGCGGAATACACCATCACGATGCCGATGCCCACCAGAAACAGCACCGGAAACAGCAGGCGGGCGTCGTAGCCCGACGTCCGGACCGCGGCGGCTGCCTGACGCTTGGGGCGTTGGCTCAGGCCAGTTGTTGCACGTGACGGCAAAAATCTTCTCCCCGCTGGTGATAGTTGGCATACATGTCAAAACTGGAACAGGCCGGGGACAACAATACAACCTGTCCCTCACGGGCGGTGTCGGCGGCCATACGGACGGCAGCCCCCATGTCGGCGACCGGCTGAACCGGTACGATCGTGCGGAAGGCCTGGGCAATGGCACTGCCGGCTTCCCCCATGACGATCAACTGACAGACCCTGGCCCGCAGGCGTTCGTCCAGGACGTGGTAGCTGCCCCCCTTGTCCCGGCCGCCCATGATCAGCACCACCGGCTGATGAAAACTGTCCAGGGCCCGTGCCACCGCATCCACGTTGGTGGCTTTGGAGTCGTCATAGTAGCGCACCCCCCGGACTTCGCGGACAAAGGTCACCCGGTGGGGCAAGCTGCGGAAATCGTCCAGGGCCGCCTGAATGTCCGCCGGAGCGGCGCCGGCGGCCAGGGCGGCCAAGGCGGCGGCGGCCGCATTCTCTGCGTTGTGACGCCCGACCAGATGCATGGCGGACAGATCGATGCTAACGCTGTCAGCTCCAGGGCCCCGATCCAGTCTCACGGCCGTTGGGCTGATCGCCGCAGCGGTCCGCCGGCCTTCCGACACGTCACCGAAAAAGAGCGTCTGGCCGGGCAGGGGCCAAGTGGGAGCTTCGGTATGGGACAGCCCCCCGTTGATGACGGCCGCATCCCGGTCGGTCTGGTTGCGAAACAGGCGCCACTTGGAGGCGGCGTAGGCCCTGAAGTCGGGGTAGCGGTCCAAATGGTCTTCACTGATATTGAGCAGGCAACCGACCCGGGGGTGAAAGGTGTCCATGGTATCCAGCTGAAAACTGCTCACTTCCACCACCAGCCAATCCGCCCGGGGGCCGCCTTCGACGTACTCGATCAGCGGATTGCCGATATTGCCGCCCACGAAAACGTCCATTCCGGCGTGTTTCAGGATGTCGCCCAAAAGCCGGGTGGTGGTCGTTTTCCCGTTGGTTCCAGTGACCGCCGCGATGGGTTCACGGATGAAGCGGGCGGCCAGTTCCATTTCACCGATCACGGGAATGCCCTTCCGGCGGCGGGCTTCCAGGATGCCGAGGGTGTGCGGCACGCCGGGGCTGAGGACAATGAGGTCGGCCTGATTGAAGGTTTCCGGCCGATGGGGGCCGAATTCCAGGACGATGCCGGCGGGTTCGAGCTCCCGGATGGCTTCGGCAAATCCATCGGCCGTTCCGGCTTCCGATACGGTCACCCTGGCCCCGGCGGATCGGCAGAACCGGGCGGCGGCCAGACCGCTTTTGCCCAGCCCCACCACGGTGATGGTGCGGCCGGCCAGGTTATCGGATGTCCAACGTGTCATTGCCTCTTCCCGTTTGCCTAACGAAGTTTCAGTGTACTCAATGCCACCAGCGCCAGCGCGATGGCGATGATCCAGAACCGTACGATGACCTTGGGCTCCGGCCAGCCCTTGAGTTCGAAGTGGTGGTGCAGGGGCGCCATCCTGAAAACCCGGCGGCCGTGGGTCAGTTTGAAAAAACCTACCTGGATAATGACCGAAAGGGTTTCGATGACGAACAGACCCCCCACCAGGACCAGGAGGATTTCCTGTTTGGTGATGATGGCAATGGCCCCCATGGAGCTGCCCAGGGAGAGGGAGCCGACGTCTCCCATGAACATCTGCGCCGGGTAAGCGTTGAACCACAGGAAACCGAGACCGGCCCCCACCAGGGCCCCGCAGAAAATGGAGATCTCACCGACCCCGGGGACATAGTGGATCTGAAGGTATTCGGCGAATTTGATGTGCCCGGTCACATAAGCGAACACCATGTAGGTGGCGGCCACGATAATGAGGGGTCCGATGGCCAGGCCGTCCAACCCGTCGGTGAGGTTGACCGCGTTGGAAGCGCCCACGATGACGAGAACGGTAAAGAAAATGTAGCCCCATCCCAGGTCCGGTCGGACATTTTTGAGGAACGGCACCGTCACCTGGGTGGAAAATTCCGCATGGGCGTAGAGCAGCAGACCGCACACGGCTGCCAGAACGGTCTGCAACAGGAATTTTTCCTTGGCGCCCAGGCCTTTGCTGCGTTTTTTCACCTGCATGCGATAGTCGTCCACAAAGCCGATGGCGCCGAATCCTACGATAACCAGAAGGCAGATCCAGATGTAATAGTTGGTTAGATTGGCCCATAGCAGGGTGGCCGCCACTACGGCGCCGATGATCAACACGCCGCCCATGGTGGGGGTGCCCGATTTTTTATAATGGGTTTCGGGGCCGTCGTCGCGAATAAACTGCCCCACCTGCAGCCGGCGCAGCCGTTTGATAACCCAGGGGCCCAATAGAAAGCAGAGGATAAAGGCGGTCAAACTGGCATAGATCGTCCGGAACGTAATGTACCGGAAAACATTGAACGCCGAGATGCTGGTATGCAGTGGATAGAGCAAATGATAGATCATCGGTTCTTATCTCATCCTCAGTCTAAGCACTGGCTTGCGACCCCCCGGCCCATTCCTGCAGGGCGGTGATCACGCGTTCCATGCGCATGCCCCGGGAACCCTTGACCAGGACCCAGTCGCCCGGGGTCAGCCATTGGGTCAGGGCGCTGCTGATCGTGTTGATGTCGCCAATCATGATACGGTCCGGGGCCATGCCGGCCCGGGCGGCACCATCCCGGACGGCATCGGCGAATTCACCATGGATGAACAGGCGATCCAGTCCGGCCTGGCCGGCTTTGCGGCCGGTCAGGCGGTGCCATTCTTCGGCCTCGGGGCCGAGCTCGAGCATGTCCCCCAAAACCAATGTGCCGCGGGAGGCGCCCTTCATGCGGGACAGGGTGTCGATGGCCGCCGCTGTGGAGGCGGGATTGGCGTTGTAACAGTCGTTGATCAGCGTGATGCCCCAGGGCAGCGGTATGATTTGCATGCGCCCATCCACCGGCGCCACCGCTTCCAGGCCGGCCTTGATATCCTCGGGAGAGGCGTCGCAGCACCAGGCGGCCGCTGCAGCCGCCAGCGCATTGGCCACCATGAATTTGCCGGGCACTTGGAGATGGATCGGGATTTCGGCGGACGGAAGCTTCAACTGAAACCGCCAGCCCTGTGATCCGGCGACCAGATTCGTGGCCCGGACCGGCATCTCCGGTCCGAATCCGAACATCAGGGTCTTCACCGGGCAGGTTCGGGCCAATTGCCGGCAGTGTTCATCGTCACCGTTCAATATGGCCTGTCCGGCCGGATCGATGTGCCCCAGGAGCTCCCCCTTGGCACGTCTGACGCCTTCCACGCTGTGCAGGCCTTCCAGATGCGCCGGGGCCACATTGATGATCATGCCGATGTCGGGGGCGGCCATTCGGCCCATGCGGTCGATTTCCCCGGGATGGTTCATACCCAATTCCACAACGGCGAGTGCATGGGCTTCTTTCAGGCGGAGCAGGGTCAGGGGAAGACCGATTTCGTTGTTGAAATTACCCTCGGTGGCCAGTGTCACACCGACACGGCTCAAGATCGCGGCCGTCATGGCCCGGGTGGTGGTCTTGCCGTTGGAGCCGGTGAGGGCCACCACGCGGGCGGGCATGCGCCGGCGGTGGTAGGCCGCAATTGCCCCGAGGGCCCGGGTGGTGTCCGGAACCGCGATGCAGACGATCTCCTGGTTCTTCCAGGCCGCCAAAAAAGTGTCTTCGATCCGGCCCGCTCTCACCAGGAAGCCTCTTCCGCCGCGGACCACAACATCTTTGACGAAAGCGTGGCCATCGTGGATTTCGCCTTCGATGGCGACAAACATTTCTTCCGGCTTTATTCGGCGGGAGTCGATGCCGATACCGTCGAAAGCCGTCTGCGGGGACCCGGATAGCAGTTCGCCGCCGGTGGCCTCCAGAATATCTTGCGTGGTCCAGACCTTCATATCCCCTCCTTCCCGGGCCGAACTTTGTTGAAGGTCAGGGCCTGCCGGGCTTCTTCCCGGTCGTCAAAGGCGGTGCGGCGGCGGCCGATAATTTGATAAGTCTCATGACCTTTCCCGGCGATTAGGACGGTGTCGCCGGCTTCCGCCACTTGAATGGCCAGACGGATGGCCTCGCGCCGATTTGGCACCACGATGTGGCCCCGTTCACCGCAACCGTTGCCCAGCGTGCTCGGGGTGTAGGCCCGGGGGGCTGTGCGGCGCACGCCTTCCAGTGCATCCGCGATAATGGCCATGGGGTCTTCGGTGCGCGGATTGTCCGATGTGACCACCGCCAGGTCGCTCAGGCGGCCGGCGATCTCCCCCATGAGGGGCCGTTTGCGGCGGTCGCGATCACCCCCGCAGCCAAACACGCAGATGATGCGGCGTTGGCGCAGGGCATCCAGGGCCTGCAATACATTCGCGAGGGCATCGGGGGTGTGGGCATAGTCCACATAGATGAAACGCCCTCCGGGATCGGCGATGGGCTCCAGGCGGCCGGGCACGGCGCGCGTGGCGGCGATGCCGTCCCGAATGGTCGCCAGGGGCAGATCCAGGGCGATACCGCAGGCGACGGCGGTCATGATGTTTTCGAGATTATGCTGTCCCACCAGGGGCGACGTCATGGTAAAGGCCCCTTGGGGTGTGTGCATGCGGGCTTCCAGGCCGTTCAGGTCGTTGCGCTGAATTTCGGGCCAGATAGCGTTGTCGCTGGTCCGGCCGAAGCCGATCACCGTTCGCTGACCGCCGATTTCCTCACAAAGGCGGCGTCCGCGGGCATCATCCCGGTTGATGGCCGCTTTGGATCGGTGCTGCTTGGGGCCGGTGTTCAGGATCCGGGTGAAGAGCAATTTTTTGCTGGCCCAGTAGTGTTCCATATCACCGTGGAAATCCAGATGATCCTGGGTCAGATTGGTAAAGGCGGCCACATCGAACCAGCAGGCGTCCACCCGGCGCAGGTCCAGTCCGTGGGACGCCACCTCCATCACCACATGGGTAACGCCGGCTTGCCGCATGTCGGCCAGGATGCGTTGGAGATCGAGGGATTCCGGTGTCGTCCGGGCAGCCGGTACCGTGTGGTCGCCATAGCGGTAGTTCACGGTCCCGATGACCCCGACCGAAAGGCCGGCTCGGGCCAGAATGGTTTCCAGCAGATAGGAGACGGTGGTTTTGCCATTGGTGCCGGTCAGGCCGATGACCGTCAAATCCTCCGACGGGTGGTCGTGGTAGGCCGCCGCCGCCTGGGCCAGAGCCAGGCGGGTATCGGCCACTTGCAATACCGGAACACCCGGCGAAACAGGTTTCTGGGCCACCACGGCCACGGCTCCCCGTCGAACGGCATCGTCGATATAATCATGTCCGTCGGCGGCAAACCCCGGAATGGCGAAAAATACCCCCCCCGGAACGACCGCGTTCGACCGGTAGTGGAGGGCGGCGACAGTGGCCTCCGGAGACGCCGGTGCCAGGATCGCGTCCGGGTGGATGGCCTCTATAAGGCTGGTGAGATTCACCCTGTCCCCTTCGTTGATTTGGATACGGTCATCTTGGGCCCCAGCTCGCTGGGGCGTACGTTGAGATAGCCCAGGGCCGACTGGGCGATCTCACGAAATACGGGTGCCGCAACGGTGCCGCCGTAATAGTTGCCTTTCGGTTCGTCAATCACGACGAGAATGGCCAGACGCGGATCCTCCACCGGTGCAAAGCCCCCGAAGGAGGCCACATAACGATCTTTGGCGTAGGTGCCGTCTTTGCCGATTTTCTGGGCTGTTCCGGTCTTCCCGCAGGCGGAATAGCCATCCAGGGCGGCATTGACACCCGTGCCGCCTTCGGTCAGGACCATTGCCATCATACGGGTGATCGCTTCTGCCGTTTGGGGGGAAATCACCCGGCCGACCGGCCGGGGTTCGAAGGCCCGGACTGTTCTGCCGCGGGCGTCGGTCACCTTCAGGACCACCCTGGGCTGCATCAGCATGCCCCGATTGGCAATGGCGGCCAGGGCGGTCGTCAGTTGAAGTGCCGATACCGATATGCCATGGCCGAAGGAGATGGCGGCCACGTCAAACGTTGTCCATTTCTTGTTGGCCCCCAGGCTGCCCCTGGTTTCTCCGGGACATTCGATTCCGGTGGGTCGGCCGAACCCGAAACGTTTCAAGGTGGCCTGCAGGGTTTCGGCACCGATGGTTTCTCCGATTTTTACGGCACCGATATTGCTCGAATATTTGACGATGCGCTGGATGGACAGCCATCCATGCTTTTTGGTGTCGTGGACCGTATTGGTGCCGATACGGTAGTTGCCGTTTTCACAGTAAAAAATGGTGTGGGGTGTGCAGCACCCGGATTCCAGGGCCGCCGCCGCGCTGAAAAGCTTCATGGTGGACCCGGGCTCGAAGGCATCGGTGACGGCACGGTTGCGCCGCACTTCCCGGCCAAAATCCGTGAATGCATTGGGGTTGAACAACGGCACGTGGGCCAGGGCCAGGACATCGCCTGTACGGGGGGCCATGACCACAGCGATACCGGATTTGGCTTTGTGGGTTGTAACGGCCTGGTGAAGGGCTTTTTCGGCCAGATGCTGAATGGTGCCATCGATGGCCAGAACGACGTTGTTGCCGCTCGTGTTGGCCGTCATGTCATCTTCGGTCTCGAACCCGCGGCCGAAGGCATCTTTCAGGACGGTGGCGATTTTCTTGCGTCCGGCCAGTTCGGCGTCAAACAGGTATTCGATGCCTTCCAGGCCGTTGCCGTCGATGCCCGTGAAACCCACCAGCTGCGCGGCCAGGGTGCGGTTGGGATAATAACGGCTATGCTCAGGGAGAAATTCCAGACCTTCCAGCTGGAGCGCTTTGATGGCGCGGGCTTCCTTGGGCGTGATTTGGCGTTTGATCCAGACAAACGGTCGTTTGGAGACGAGTTTGCGGGCCAGGGGCTGTGACTTGACTTTGATGATGCGCGCGATGGTCCGGGCGGTTTGGCGGGGGTTATGAATTTTGCGGGGGTAGGCGGCCAAAGAGAGGGTTTCGATGCTGACGGCCACTTCGCGCATGCGGGTGTCAAAAATGCTGCCGCGTTTGCCATGGGTTTGAATGGTTTTCTCGTACTGGTCGGAAGCTTTTTCGGCCAGTGAGGGGCCGAAGAAGACCTGCAGATAGACGGCGCGGCCGATGATCGTTGCCAGGCCGAGAAAAAACACGGCGCCGATAAGCATCATGCGCAGGCGCAGCGATTTTTGGTTCGACAGGGTTTTCATTCCATCACAACGATCTGGCGGGGTGCCGGAGACGTCAACCCCAGCTGCCGCCCTAAGGTTTCGATGCGTTTGGGCGCTTTCAGACGGGCCAGTTCAATGGCCAGGTTTTTACGGATCGTGCGCTGCTGTTCGTATGTCCGTGTTTCCGTGGCGATTTCATACCCGATGCGCACGCACTGCACCCGGCACCAGGTGTAGGCAAACAATTCGACAATGAAAACCAGCATGATGGCCATCCAGATGGTTTTCATGCCATGCGTCCGGCTATCCGTCATGGTCTTGGCCATGGGCTTAGCACTTTTCCACCGCCCGCAGGCGTGTGCTGCGGGCCATCGGGTTGGCTTCAATTTCGGCCGCCGTGGGGCGGACCACCTTGCGGGTCAACACGGTTACCCGGGCCTTGCCGCGGCAGGTGCACACCGGCGCCCGGGGCGGACACGTACAGGCCCGGGCCATTTCCCGGAAGGTCTGTTTGACGATCCGGTCTTCCAGTGAATGAAACGACAGCACGCACAGGCGCCCGCCGGGCTTGAGACAGTCCACGGCCAGGGGCAGCGTGCGTTCCAAACGATCCAGTTCACGATTTACGGTAATCCGCAGGGCCTGAAAAACCCGTGTGGCCGGGTGGATTTTTTGCCGCCGCGCGGCCGCCGCGGGCACGGACCGGTAAATCAGTTCCGCCAGGGTTTTGCTGCTTTCCAAAGGCTGTCGGGCGCGCGCTTTGACAATGGCCCTGGCTATGGATCGGGCCCGGCGTTCCTCGCCGAAATCGCGGAAAATACGTATCAGGGCGTCCAGATCCCAATGGTTCACCACGTCAGCCGCCGTCATTTCGGCTTCGGCATTCATGCGCATGTCCAGCGGTTCATCGCGCTGGAAACTGAAGCCGCGGCCGCTGCCTGCCAGCTGATGCTGGGAAAGGCCGATATCCAGCAGGATGCCGTCCACACCGTCGAGGCCGAGCGCATGGATGATTTGGTCGAGGTGGCTGAACGTGTCGTGGTGCAGGGAAACCCGGGGAAAGAAAGGGGCCAGAACTTCGCGGGCATGTCGAATGGCATCCAGATCCTGGTCAATTCCAATGAGAAGGCCGTCGGGCTGAATTCCCTTGCAAATCAACCGGGAGTGTCCTGCGCCGCCGACGGTTCCGTCCACGTAAGTCCCACCGGGCTTCAAGTTGAGATAGTGGACGGCCTCGGCCGGCATGCAAGCAATGTGGTAATCGGCCATCACATTATAATCCTAGACTGGCGATTTCGTTTCTGACCTCCTCTTTTTTCAGATCCGTTTCCATTGCGTCGTTTTCCGCTTCCCAGGTATCGCGCGACCATATTTCAAAGTGATCCAAAACACCGACCAGTACGATATCTTTTTCAAATCCGGCATATTCCCTGAGCATGGGGGGGATCAGGATGCGTTCCTGCTTGTCGCAGGTGCACTCAAAGGCCCCGCCGACAAAGACCCGGCGAAACCGCCGCATGCTGTCGCTTTTTTGGGCCAGGGTCAGCAACCGGTTTTCAATGGCGCGCCATGCGTCCAGGGGGTAGCCCACCAGGCAGCCGTCCATGCGGGAGACCATCACCCGGTCGCCGCCGCCGGCCCGCAGGAGGTCCCGGAAGCGGGAGGGAATGATGACCCGCCCTTTGCTGTCGATGGTATGAAAAGAGCTACCGCGAAACATACCAATGGTCCTTTGCGCCACTTTACTCCACTTTTATGAATCATATGGAATGAAATGAACAGAATGTCAAGAGAAATTCATTTTCTGTTATCATTATTTTTATAATAATTTTGTACTGTTAATCCCCAATATTGTCAATTTTAAAGTTTGTGGAGCATAGTGGTGAAAAATTTTCATCCCGTGAGGATCAATCTCTCGCCCCCAATGGCGCGTCAGGATTCTTGACTTTGCCCGACCAAACCGGATACCAATCCGCCCAGGACGGGTCACTCTAAATTGCCAGGATATGCCGATGGACGCGCGAATGACGATTGCTTGGGAAGATGGCGATGCGCCGGCCGTAGGGCAGGCGCGCAAGATGGCGGAACGGTTGCTGGACGGCGGGGCCGGAAGCCACGACTGGGAGCACACCCTGCGGGTCTATCGGTTGTGCCGCGATCTCGGCCCCAGGGAGGGAGCCGACATGGCGGTGCTGTTGGTGGCGGCCCTGTTGCACGACATCGGGCGCGTTCACCAGGATACCAGCCGGGGGGCGGTCTGCCATGCGGAGCAGGGGGCGCAAATGGCCGCCCGCCTGGTGGCGGAGCTGCCGTTGACGGAAGCCCAGAAGGCCAATGTGGTGCATTGCGTGCGGGCCCATCGGTTTCGGAAAGAACCGGCGCCGGATACCATCGAAGCGCGGGTGCTCTTCGATGCGGACAAGCTTGATGCCATCGGGGCCGTGGGGATCGCCCGGGCCTATCAGTTCGCCGGCGAACTGGGCGCTCGCTTTCACAACCCTGACAACGATGTGCGCCATACAACCGCCTATTCCCGTGATGACACCGGCTACCGCGAATATCAGGTCAAACTGCGCCATGTCCGGGACCGTATGCTGACGGATGCCGGGCGCCGGGTGGCCGAGGGGCGGCATGACTTCATGGTGCGTTTTTTCGACCGTTTTCTGGAAGAGATCGAAGGGCATCTTTGAAGGCGGCTGCGTAAAATGGCCGATCCGCCAGGGGCGGACACGTATCGGCGTTGCGCGGATCCCTCGTCACTGCGGGGGAGGGCCATTGAATATGTCCAAACAGACTTTTGCTTCGATTCCCGAAATGTGTTAGGACATCACCGGTCGCTGAAGTCCGGACGACAAGCAGATGCGGCCTGTCCGATCTGCCAGCGGCAATGGGCGCACCCATCATTCCTCACGCAGAAATCCCACGGGTATCGACCCGGTTTGGCGCGGTCCCGTCCCAACCATCTTAAACGAAAGTGAAGGTATCATGAGCATCAACACCGTGGAACGCATTGATGACCAGGTCCCGGTCCGTCATGTGCTGATCAGCGTATCCGACAAGACCGGACTGGAAACCTTTATCCCGGCTTTACTCGACGCCTGCCCGGGGCTGCGGATTTTTTCAACGGGCGGCACCTACGGTAAAATCCAGTCCATTCTTGGTGACGCGGCCGAGGGACATCTGACCCAGGTGTCGGATTACACCGGCCAGCCCGAGACCCAGGGGGGGCTGGTGAAGACCCTGGACTTCAAAATCTATCTCGGCCTGCTGACCGAGACCTACAACGAGGCCCACCAGGGGGATCTCAAGCGGACGTCTGCCGTGCCCATCAATATGGTGGTGGTGAATCTCTACCCGTTCCAGCAGACCATTGCCCAGGCCGGTGTGACGGTGGAGGGTGCCCGCGGCCAGATCGACATCGGCGGTCCGTGCATGATCCGTGCGTCAGCCAAGAATTTCATCCGCGTGGCCTCGGTAGTGGACCCCTCTGACTACGGTGCTATCGTGGACGACCTCCGGCAGAACGGAGGGCGGACCACTTTGAAAATGCGTTTCGCCTTGGCCCAGAAGGCTTTCGGACACACCGCGGACTACGATCGGGCCATCGCCGATTACCTGGGGGCACGCACCGCCGCCGAGTCGGCCGGGTGCTATCAGTTCCAGGATAAATAGTGTCCATCCATAAATGGCATCTTTTGTCCCCGAGCGGCGTTTTCGCTTTTTTGAAATCCTCGAAATAGTCAACTATTCCTGTGGTTTCCACCCACCGCAAGAATAGATCAGACGGGAAGTCCCGCGAAGCGGGAAAAATCGCTCAAGCCTTGCTCGGAACCAAAATCTACCATCTCTGGAAGAACACTAAATAAATGCAGTCCGACCTTTGGCGTAACCGTTTTGAATATAAAGGAAGGTGAAAATGGCCGAGGATCTCAAAAAAATGTATCGCACCATCGTCAAGGATCATTTCCCCCCGCGCATGGAGATCGCCTTTGTCGATGACGACGACCAGCGCCAGACCCTGTTTTACGAGCGCGTCGCATGGACCATCGACGGCGAAGCCAAGGGCTTGCGCTACGGGGAAAACCCGGGCCAGGAAGCGGCCCTGTACCGCCTGGTCAACGGCAACCTGGCTCTGGCCGGGACCCAGACCATCCAGCCTGGTCGCTACCTGGCATCGGACATCGAACTGCTTCAGTCCGGCAAGCACCCCGGCAAGACCAACCTCACGGACGCGGACAACGCCCTGAACATTCTGCGCTACTTTCCGGATACCCCCACCTCCGTCATCGTCAAGCACAACAACCCCTGCGGCGTGGCCCAGGCCGACAGCCTGGCGGAGGCTTATCAGCGGGCCTATATGGCCGACCGTGTCGCCGCCTTCGGGGGCTGCATCGCCCTGAACCGGGCGGTGGACAAGGCCACGGCCGAGGCCGTGGCCAACCAGTACGCCGAAGTGGTGGTGGCGCCCGAGTTCGAGGACGGCACCCTGGCGATATTGGGCCGGCGCAAGAACCTGCGGGTGATCCGCATCCAGGCCATCGAAAAACTCCAGAGCTTTGTGGGCGAGCGGGTGGTGGATTTCAAAAGCCTTATCGACGGCGGGGTCATCGCCCAGTGGTCCTTTGCCCCCGTAACCCTCAAAACGTCTGATCTGAAGCTGGCTGCCAGCGAATACCAGGGCAAGACCTACACGATCGCGCGGGAACCCACCCCGGCCGAGCTGGACGATTTGCTCTTCGGCTGGCTGGTGGAATCCGGCCTTACCTCCAATTCGGTCATTTATGTCAAAGACCGTTGCACCGTGGGCATCGGCACCGGTGAGCAGGATCGGGTGGGCGTGGCCGAAATCGCCCGGGACAAGGCCTACCGCAAGTTGGCGGACCGCTACTGCTTCGAAGAGCTCGGCGTGGCCTACAACGAGCTTGAAGACGAAGAGAAGAAGAAGGCCATTGACGCCCGGGTGGCGAAAGAAAAAGGCGGCCTGCCCGGCGCCTCCATGGTGAGCGATGCGTTCTTCCCTTTCCGGGACGGCGTCATGGTGGGTATCCGCGAAGGTGTTAAGGCCGTAGTGCAGCCCGGCGGTGCCATGAACGACTGGAACGTGATCGAGGCCTGCAACGAAGCTGGGGCTACGATGGTGTTTACCGGGCAGCGGTCCTTCAAACATTAGGGGCGCCGCGTTTCCTAATCGGCATCTTTTGGCCCTGGGCGGCGTTCTCACGATTTGCCGGTCCTCGGCGTAGTTCCTCTAAGCATTGATATGGTTTGATGAGCTACCCTTGATGCAATAATGACGATTGCTTTGTTTGTTCATTTTCTTCCACATGGAAGAAAACGAACCAAAAGAAGACGTCTGTGCCCCGCTTGATCCTGCGCGTCGTCGGTGCGGCTGGAGCGCGCGGAAACTCGCCCCGCTTTCAGCGGGGCTCAAACAGTCCGCGCGCTTTTTTCCGTCCGCCCCGCCGATGCTCGGCGCGGGACAATGGGAAAACCAAAATCACAAGTTCCAAAACCGTTTTCAAGCCCCCTTCGAGGGCGCGAAACGCATCTTCCAATTTATTCATAAACGGAGAAACGACCATGAAACGATTGATGTGTCTGATACTTGTGATCGGGTTGGCAGCGATGTTCGGTTGTGCCCAGGAGCAGCCGGAGGAAGCGGCGAAGAAGATTTTCGAGCAGCAGGTGGCCGGGCATGAGGGGCTGGAACTGGATACGTCCGGGCTGGCCTATATCATCGTCGAACAGGAGGATGACACGGCCCTGGTGGAAGTCTCCGGCAATATGGCCGTGAAGGCCGAAATCCCCTTGGTGAAAAAGGGCGGGCAGTGGGTTATGGCCGTACCTGTTGACGAAGCGACCGAGGAAGATCCAATTCCTGCTGAGGAAGCGGCCCAGGAAAAAGCGCCTGCTCATTGAGCGCCTCCCTGCCAGAACTACCAATTTGCTTATCTGATGCTTCCGTCGACCGTTTTGCTGTGATGGCTGTAGAGCATTTTCTGTTCAATAATGCCATTGAGAATAAGGTGAAGTATCTGCTGGAAAGCATCTAAAATAATTTGTGGCGTAGCGGCATAACCATTAACCGAATGACGTTTCACGAAATGCACGACTTGACGCTGATGACCTTCTCCGGGGCATCGCCTGGCCTATCCGAAAATGGAAACCAGCCGTTTAAAACTCCGTCCGCTTATCGTCGCCGATGAGCTTTCCTTCCGGCGCGCCGTGGATGAATTCAAAGCGAAGGAACCGGATTGGCTGTTTGCCTTCCACTTCGATGATTCGGTGGCGTTCGTCGACTATGTCCGGCGCCTGGATGGCTGGTCCAGGGGCCAGGAACTTCCCGGGAATTTTGTGCCCAATACGTTCCTGGTGGGGGTCGTGGGCAGAACGATTGTTGGCCGTGTTTCCATCCGGCATGAATTGAATGCCTATCTGTCGAAGTACGGGGGGCATGTCGGCTACGGCGTCGTGCCCTCCCGGAGGAATCGTGGCTATGCCAGCCAGATGCTGCGGCTCACGTTGCCGATTGCCGCCCGGTTGGGCATTGCCAGGGTACTGGTCACCTGCGATGAAGACAATTCAGCCTCCCGAAGGGTTATCGAGAAAGCGGGCGGCGTATTCGAGAATGTTATGCAGGCGCCTGGAACCGGGGTACTGACGAGAAGGTATTGGATTGAAACCTGAGGGGCTAAGGACTCAAGGATTCAAGGAGTCAAGGGGTCAAGTGAAATGATAGAACCTTGCACAGGATTATCCATATCGTAAATGACAGGCGTATGTTGTTCTGAGATAATGGGGTGGGTTCAATCTCCGCTTAGGATTCAGGTGTTCAGCAAAACACCGGGGGGCAGGTATCAAACCCTTGGCCCCTTGACCCCTCGCTTTTTTCCCCTTCTCTCCAAACCAAAAGCACCCCGCAATGGCCGAACGTAAAACCACATCGCCCTACGAATTGTTGATCTGCATGCTGGCCCTGATGTGGGGCATTGAAATCGTCAACCTGTTGGTGCAGCATCAACTCTGTCGTTTCGGCATTTTTCCCCGGACGGCCCGTGGACTGGTGGGCATCCCGTTCAGTCCGTTGCTCCACGCGGGCGTGGCTCACCTTTTTCTCAATACCGGTCCATTGATCGTGCTGGGCGGGCTTATCCTGTTCAATGACCGGGCGTTGTTTGTCCGGTCAACGGTGTCCATTGTCCTCCTGGGCGGTCTGGGCATCTGGCTGGTGGGGCGGCCCGCCTATCATGTGGGTGCCAGTGCCTTGATTTTCGGCTATTTCGGATATCTTCTGGCAAAGGGGCTTCTCGACCGACGCGTCAAATCGTTTTTTATCGCCCTGGTGGCCATTGCCGCTTATGGCGGTCTTTTCTGGGGACTGCTGCCGACCGTGTCCTATGTTTCCTGGGAAGGGCATGTCTGCGGTTTTGGGGCCGGGATTCTGGCGGCCTGGACCGAGAGGAGGCGCAAACGGCGTTGATCCATTCGTCTGTTAGGAAATACACCGGTCTATTCTTCATTTTTTAAGCCCGGCCGCGCAGGGTGCACGGCTGGGCTTTATTCGGTCCAGCAAACCTGGTCCTGTGGGCCAGGTCAGAAATAATTGGCTCCGCCGTAATCGTCGTATAGGAATTCAGGCGTCAGAATCCAGAAGTCAGAATAAGGTTTTCGCCTTCGGCTCATTCGACCTTTTCAAAAGACGGAGCGAAGCGACATCAAAATCCTTCTGGCTCCTGAATTCTGTCTTCTGATGGCTATTGTTTTTCGTGATTGGAGCATCCCCCCTTCCAGGGGGAACCCAACGCCGGGTCCTCCGAGTCCGGATATATACTCCTATAGCGCCATCGATAAACAGCGATGCTTAGCGTTCCTGCCAGTCGGGCTTGCGTTTTTCAAAGAAAGCTTTGACGCCTTCATGGGCGTCGTGGGTGGTGCAAAGGCGGGCGAAGGCTTCGTTCATGAGTTCGAACTGTTTGATGTAGGGCATATCTTCGGACGCATAAAAGGCCTTTTTGGCAATCTGGATGGCAACGGGGCTTTTTTGCGCCAGCGTGGCGGCCCAATCCAGCGCCTCTTTTTCAAGGTCTTCCTTGGCAACCACCCGGTTGACCAGCCCCAGGGCCAGCGCTTCGGGCGCCTTGACGAGGTCCCCGTACAGCAGCAGTTCCAGGGCTTTTTTACGGCCCACGATCCGTGCCACCGGAATCACTGGCCCCACGCAGTTCAGGCCGACGTTGATGGCGGTCAATCCCATTTTGGCGTTATCGGCGGCGATGGCCAGGTCCGCTGCGGCGATCACCCCCATCCCGTTGGCGACGGCAACGCCCTGCAACTGGGCGATCACGGGCTTTTTGAGCTGGGACATCGTCACCAGGGGGCGCTCCATGTGTTCGATCCAGGCCCGGTATTCCATGGCCGACTTACCGGCCAGTTCGTTGACGTCGATCCCGGCGCAGAAGGCTTTGCCGGACCCCTTCAAAAGGATGACCCGCACGCCCGGGTCATTGTCAAGGGCTTTCAGCGCCTGGTAGAGATCCTCGGCCAATTGGGTGTTGAAGGTGTTGAGCTGGTCGGGTCGGTTCAGGGTGATGTGGCCAACAAAACGATCGTCGATTTCAGTCAAAATGTGCTCGTAAGACATAACCTTCCCTCCTGAAAATAGTGTCGGGTGGATCTAGGGCTTGCCTTTCGCCAACAACCTCACGATCAAAATGCATGGACGCTCTTTTCGTATCACTAAAGGTATGGGGAATACAACCGGGACATGTTGACAGCCTTCAGGGTAGACGATAACACATAAAGATCATCCCGCCGGATGCAAATGGACAGCCCGACCGGAAATTGCCACGCTTTCATCACCTGTTAAAACGGAGACATGATGATGACTTATCTGCGGACCGGCGTAATCCTTCTGATCCTCTTAATGGTAGCGGCGCTGCCGGCATCTCTCCAGGCCGACGGCATTCAAATCCTGACCCATGGCAACGAGAACACCAATGGCGGCCAGGGGGGCACCACGCAAACGCCGACAAACCCAAAAGATCTTACGGTTTCGCCGGCGCTGAAAGGGAAACAGGTCAAGCCGGCTGTTCCGGCCAACGTCAACAAGGTGGGGCGGATGGTGCCGGCTGTGACGGTCAGCCTGTCCGTGGATTTGACGACCCATGAGACCAATGGCGCCTGGCGCTGGAATGCGATGCTGCAAAACAGGGACAGCCAACCACTGCCGGCCAATCGGTTGCAGCTGAAGGTCGTTCAGGTTGCACCGCTGCCCCCGCAAACCGCGCCGGCCGGTTCCGCGTTTCCGCTGCCGCCCCTGGGACCCCAGCAAAAGCGCGGATTTTCCAGTGCCTGGAATCGCAACCAAAACGCCCGGCAACTCCGGTTGGAGATCTGGGACCAGCGCGCCAATGTGAAGGTTTATGAGAAGGTCCTGGCGCTGACAACCCCCGCCGATCAGGTTGGCGCGTCCTTATCGCCGGGCCTCGAGAAGGCCACGGCCATACCGGGGGCAAGGGAGCCCGGCCGTATTGTCGTCACCGACGGTCGTTATTTAGGGCGCGGCGCATGGCGGTTGGAGCTTACCAACCCGAGCATTTATACCGTTCCGGCCGGTGATTACACTTACACCTGGGTCTACAAGTTCGCCACCGGTAACGACCGTTCCTACACCATTCCCAAGGACGTCGCTTTCGCGGTACCCGGAAACCAGCCCCGGACCCTGCTGGAGGCCGGCACGTTTTATGGACCCGCGGACTGTGACTGTGCGGGATTGAATAGCGTCGCGGTGACGTTGCAGGAAAAGGCCAGCGGTCGGGAAGAAATTTTTGACATCAACGTGGCCATCCCGAACGTCGAAATCGAAAAGTTTTATATCAAGCTCGGGGGGAGTGATCCGAATTTTTTTAACCAGGCGAAGATTCTGACCACGGTTGTCAACCATTCCTATTACAATCTCATGCTGGCCTACACGCTGGAAGTGAGGATGGTGAAAAAAGCGGATCAGGGTATTTTCAGGGAACGGTTTACCCGCACCGGCACCATTATGCTCCCGGCCCGGCAGGCCAACCCGGAGGCCGTCCTTGTCAATGATCTCCGACAGGAACTGCCCCACCTGGAAATAAGTGATGGATTCGATTATCATCCTGAAAGCGATTTCAGTGACGACGATCTCTACCTGAATCGTCCTGTTTTCTTCGGGACCTTGACCATTGCCATGCCGGCCAACAGCAAATGCGGGCCGGGAAGACCGCTGGATTTTCAGCAGAAAGCCCTATTTTTCTGGTAGAACAACGGTTTTTCGACTGCCCGCAATTTGGATTTTTTACGGAAAAACAGCCTTTACGAACGGAGGACTATCGTGAAAGAGAAGACCCGCGAGAATGTCTACACCGCATTCATCGGCGAGGCCAAAGCCTATTTCAGGCTTCTGGCGTATGCCGAAAGAGCCGATGAAGAAGACGTCCCCCAGGTCGCTTTGTTGTTCCGGGCGATTGCCGAGGCCGAGCGGGTGCACGCCACCCGCCAGTTGAACCTCGTGAAGGATCTGCTCGTCAAGGATACGGACACCAATCTGGAGAAATCTTTCCAGCGCGAAAAGTCCGTCAGTGAAAACGCCTACCCTGATTTCCTGAAGACGGCCGAGGAAGAGGGCGAGACCGCGGCGGCCCTGGCCTTCAGTCACGCCCGGGATGCCGAAGGCTACCACGCCAAACTTTACGAGCGGGCTATGATGAACGTGATCAAGGACGTGGTCAAAGCCTATTACGTCTGTCAGGTGTGCGGCTATGTGACGGACAAGAAAATCCCCAAGGCCTGCCCGATCTGCGGGGCGCCGCCGGAGAAATTTAAGACGGTCGAAGCTTAGTATTACGCCAATATCCGGGCAAAGGCCTTCAGCGCTTTTTCGATATCATCTTCCGTGATGCCGTAGTGGGTGACGGCGCGGAATTGGTGGGTGCCGGTGGCGCCCACCCGGACGCCTTCCCCAGCTATGCGTTCCACGGTTTCGGCGGCGCTCGCTCCCTCCGGATCCAGATCCACATAAACAATATTGGTTTGGACATCTTCGGGATCCAGATGGGCCCGGCGCATGGCGCTCAAGCCTTCGGCCAGGCGGCGGGCATTGCGATGGTCGTCCACCAGGCGGTCGGTCATTTGCCGCAGGGCAACAATGCCGGCCGCGGCGATGATACCGGCTTGGCGCATTCCACCCCCCAGCACCTTGCGGTTGCGCCGGGCGTTGTGGATGAAGTCGCTGCGGCCGCAGACCATCGAACCGATGGGGGCTGAAAGCCCCTTGCTCAGGCAGAAGGACAGGGAATCCACGGGTCCCGCCAGATCCGCCACCGATACATTTAACGCCGCGGCGGCATTGAAGATCCTGGCGCCATCCATGTGGACGGCCAAGCCGTGCTCGGCCGCCAGATTCCCGACCGCCTGCAGGTACGCCGGCGGCAGGGGGATGCCGTTACAGCGGTTATGGGTGTTCTCCACGGCGATCAGGCGGGTGCGGGGGAAATGCGGATCGTCCCCGCGAATGCTGTCGCGCACGGCGCTCAATGCCATCGTGCCGTCCGGCTGGTTGGGAACCGTGCGGGGGTGAATGCCGCCCACCGAGGCACTGCCGCCCTGTTCGTAGAAGAAAATGTGGGCCTGGTCACCGAGTATAACCTCCTCCCCGCGGCCGCAGTGGGTCAGCAGGCTGATGAGATTGGCCATGGTGCCGCTGGGGACGAGCAGGGCGGCCTCCTTGCCGGTCATTTCCGCCGCCAGGGCTTCCAGGGCACTGACGGTCGGGTCTTCACCATAGACATCATCGCCGAGGTCGGCCGAGGCCATGGCTTGGCGCATGGCCTCGGTCGGTTGGGTTACGGTATCCGATCGTAAATCAATCATGGGGTTTTGGGGTCCTTTCACGCTTAAGGCCGTTGCCGTGGATTACCATATAAAAAATGAGTTGATTCGCCTTGATTATCTGATTTCGACCCGTTCATCAAGCCGGTGATACCCAATTTGCACTTGCCAAATTTCCTGTTTTTTGAACAGGATGGCGTTCACGGCCGCGCGTAGAAAACCTGCAGAAACGATTCGGAAGAAGGAAACACCATGTCGCCAACGTTTCATCTCACGCCCATCGGCACCATCCACAAAACGGATACGCAAACCTGGATTGAGATTGACGAACCTTACCTGTCGGCACTGGATGGGCTGGAGGGGTTCTCCCACATCAACGTGTTTTTCTGGTTTCACGAGAACGACCATCCGGAAGGACGCCAGGTGCTGAAAGTTCACCCGCGAAGAGATTCCACCAATCCCCTGACGGGGGTTTTTGCGACCCATTCGCCCCTGCGTCCCAACCTGATCGGGATGTCCCTCTGCCGGGTTTTGGCCGTCGAACCGCCGAAGATTGCAATCGACCGGATCGATGCCTTCGATGGCACGCCGGTTTTGGATATCAAATGCTATATTCCAAGCTCGCGGACTTTCGAAAATCTTCGATTGCCCGACTGGGTCTAACGGGCACCCTGCCATGGCTGAATTGACGGGGCAGATCGAACAGGTGACTTATTTCGACGAAGCGTCGGGATTTACGGTGGCCCGCATGCGGGTTCCCGACCGTGCCAGCACCGTAACGGTGGTTGGACGCCTGCTGGATCCCCGCCCCGGAGAGGTTTTGGCCATGGTTGGCGAGTGGAAGACCCACCGCACCTTTGGCGAGCAATTTGCCGTCAGCGAATTCAAGATGCATGTGCCCACCACGCCGGAGCGTATTCGCAAATACCTGGGCTCCGGTTTGATCAAAGGGCTGGGCCCTGAAATGGCCGGCCGTATCGTCGCCAAGTTCGGCGATCAGACCCTCCAGGTGATCGAAAACGATATCGAGCAGCTCTGCAAGGTCAAGGGCATCGGCCGCAAACGGTTGGCCGGCATCCGGCAGGCCTGGCAGGAGCAAAAAGAAATCCGCCAGTTGATGCTGTTCCTCCAGTCCCACGATATTCCCACCGGCCAGGCCATGAAAATTTTCAAGCGTTACGGCCACCACGCCATTGCCGTGCTGCGTCGCAATCCCTACCGGCTGGCGAGTGATATTACCGGCATCGGTTTCAAAACCGCCGATCGTATGGCCCGCCAGATGGATTTCCCGACGGATTCTCCTTTGCGGACCGAGGCCGGCGTCCTTTATCTTTTGGGCGAGCTTGCCGGCCAGGGGCATGTTTATTATCCCCGAAGAGAGCTGGAGCGGTTGGTCGCTGAAATGCTCGAAACACCCCCGGCACTGGTGAGGGATGCCGTCGACCGGCTGCAAAAGACCCAGCGCCTTGTCATCGAAGACATTTCCGGCGGGCCTGCCGACCCGATTCCGGGGCCGGCCGTCTATCTCCCCTATCTCCACCAGGCGGAGTGCGGCGTGGCCGGAATGCTTGCCGAACTCGTGGGGGCTCCTGCAGCGATTGCTTCGCCGGACATGGCGGGTGCGCTGGCCCTGGCCCAGCAGCATGCCTCGGTCGATTTGGTGGTGGGGCAGCTGGCCGCCATCCGCCAGGCTGTCAGCGCGAAGGTGATGGTCATCACGGGCGGGCCGGGCACCGGCAAGACCACGATCATCCAGGCCATCTTGCATGTGTTTGACGCCCTGCATGCCGTAATTCACCTGGCGGCCCCTACCGGGCGGGCGGCCAAGCGCATGGCCGAGGCTACCGGACGTAGGGCCGCCACCATCCATCGCCTGTTGGAGTACCGCATTCAAAAAGGAGGGTTCCAGCGGAATGCGGAATCGCCGCTCAAGACCGATCTTGTCGTGGTGGATGAAGCCTCCATGGTGGACACGATGCTGATGGCCCACCTGCTGGCCGGCATTCCGCGTTCCGCACGCCTGATTTTGGTGGGGGACGTGCATCAGTTGCCTTCGGTTGGACCGGGTCATGTTCTTGGCGATATCATCGCGTCCGGTGCCGTTCCGGTAGCGGCCCTGACCGATATCCACCGGCAGGCGCGTACCAGCCGTATTGTTACCAACGCCCATGCCATCAATGCCGGTCGGCTGCCCGTCCTCGATGCAACCGATGCGGAAACGGACTTCTATTTTGTTGAACGGCAGGATCCGGAAAAGGCCCGGGACACGATCGTGCACCTTGTGGCGGAGCGAATCCCCAAACGCTTTGGGTTGGACCCCATCGACGATATCCAGGTGCTAACCCCCATGCACCGGGGGGCCGCCGGAGCCGATGAACTCAATCGTGTCCTCCAGGCCGCCCTGAACCCCCAGCACACCGAGATGGTCCGGGGCCGTCGGGTTTTCCGTTTAGACGACAAGGTCATGCAGATTCGCAACAATTATGATAAGGAGGTCTTTAACGGTGATGTCGGCCGTATTACCGCTTTGGCGGACGGGGGGCAGGAGGTCGAGGTGACCTACGATGGCCGCCGCGTGCCCTATGCGCCTGACGAGCTGGATGAGATTGTATCGGCCTATGCGGTTTCGGTTCACAAATCCCAGGGCTCTGAATTTCCGGCCGTGGTGATACCGGTCCTGACGCAGCATTACGTCCTTTTGCAGCGGAATCTGATTTATACCGCCATTACCCGCGGAAGAGAACTCGTGGTGCTGGTGGGCACGCGCCAAGCCCTAGCCATGGCGGTGACAAGGGATGATCAGCGTGTGCGGTATACGGGTCTTTGCCGGCGATTGATCGCATGACCTAAATGAGGAGGGCCATACGATGGAAAAGGTACAAATCGGTGAGGGGGTCTCGGTCGAGGTCGGGGCCAGGCTTCGGGTGCAGATTGAAGGCATTGATTTCATCTTCACCTCCCGTTTTCTGGGAACGTTTGATACCGATGATGTCCTGATCAGCCTCGACCCTCGCATGGAGCACTTCGAAAGCCGCCTTGAAGCGGGCATGGTCTTCTCTGCCAGCTATCTTGCTGATGATGTCTATCATCAATTCCATGCACGCTTCGAGCGATTGATTACCGATCCTATCCGGGCCGTGGTCCTGAACACGCCCGATGAGGTTCTCAATATCGAGCAACGCATGTTGCCCCGTACACCCTGCACTGTCCCGGTACGGGTGGATATCCGCAAAACGCTGGAGGGTACCATCAGCGATATCAATCCCAAGGGCTGCCGCATCGAGATGCCTCCCGGAGAAAAAGGCCGCATCCCGCTGGAGGTGGGGGACCGCGTGCGGCTTCGTTTGCGGGCGCCGGGCAGTCAGCACGGGTATATCGTCGAAGGTCAGGTGCGCAACGTCCTGCACCAGGAGCAAACGATGGAAGCCGGTGTTCGCTTTGATAATCTTCCGGAAATATTAAGGAATTTTATTGAAACACTGGCCCATGGGCCTCATTGAACCATACCGGCGAAACCGGACAGGGGGCATGCGTTACCGCAGAACAGCTACCCGGTCGGCATGCCGGCCCTGTGATCCCTGAAGTGGCGGATCGATTGGCAGACGATAAATGGGGGGGCGAATTTCACCTGCGGTGGCGGGTTGCCTTCGTTTGAATCGATTGACATTCGGGCGGCGGGGGAAATGCACCAGATGCGTTTCGCAGCTGCAATCCGAGCTGCCAAATCCCGGGGCGACCATACCGGCCCCCGGCATGGCCCGCAGGCAGGCGGTCCAGCGGTGCTCATCAAACCATTGGCCGATACCGTACCAGACTTCCCGTATACACCCCTTGGAATTCAAATAGTCCATGTGCCAGTGGGGACGGCCAGTGCCCCGCAGATGATGACCGATTCGGGCGGCAAGACCGCCCGGCCCGAAGGCGTGGCCGGCATAGGCATACCAACCCGTCGGAAAATCAAATGTCCCCAGCTTCCCGACCGATAGTCGATAAAACGTTTTCAGTTCGAGAATGAGAACATAGGTACCTTTTGGAATTCTGAAGATGTTTTGTTCATTCCGGGGGGGCGGGGAAGATTTTCTGGGTTTCAAATCGCGATACCTTGGAGAACATAGCGGTGGTCGGCCGGCGGTCGTTTTTTGGGTATTTTTGCAAAAAAATGGCCGGCATGCAAGGGCATGACCGGCCAATGGTTTCTCATGATGGGTCCGAACCGGAAATTGTGTCACGAATGGCCGGACAGGTTCCTCAGGGCACGTGTGATGCTGCCGTTAAGGGAATAATACCCGAAATCGCTAAGCTTTCCTTCCCACGGGGCCGCTTTGGAATAATACCCCAGATGGTTGCGTGTTGCCAGCGCCCGGGTGATATTCTGGTTCAGCGAATAATAACCGTCATCCGTGGCGTCATTGCCCCATTCGGTATCCAGTGGGGTGTAGCCCAGGCAGTGCTGCTTTGTTTCCATTATCATGCCTCCTTGATTGTGTGGTTATGATATGGATGGTTATGTGAATGATATTAAGCAATTATTGCGCCAGAATATATTGGCTGGGCTGATCGCCTGATATTGTTGGAATATCTATTTTTGCTTTCGTTTTGGTCCGTCTGTGGTACCCTGTTTCATCGTCATGAGATGCACACGCTGCGGTCATGACGTGTACATTGAGGGATCGTCCAAGGAGATGAAAATGGCCAAATTGTTACAGCTGGAGCCGTCGGTCCGGGAATTTTTCCGTCATGTTTATCAGGCGGGACTGGTCAGTCCGTTCAGTGACGAACGGGTTGCCATCGAGGAGGTGCTCGCGGGTTGCACCGAGGCCTCGCCCCGGAAACGGATTGAGTGTGCGATTCAAAAGGTGCGTCGGCAACTGGAACGTCTCGAGCAGGCCGGCCGCATCGATTATACGCGTTACGGGAAAGAGGACGGGTTCCTGGTCAAGGCGGGCATATTGTTCGCTTTTTTTTATACGTACCGGGAACGCTTCGACCAGCTCATCCACGGCCAGATCCAGGCCGGGGATACCCCGATCAAGGTCATGTTTGCGGCCGAGGCCTTGCCATATTTACGTCAGCGGGGTTTCAGCGAGGCGGATTCCCTGCGCTATTTTGCCCTCAGCTACCAGTTGCGCCGGGCGTATTATTTTATTTTCCGGACCCTGGTGGGACGCAGCGCCAGTATGAAGCAACTGCGGCACGATTTATGGACCAATGTGTTTACGCACAATATCGATCTTTATGACCGATTCCTGTGGAACCGGATGGAGGATTTTTCAACCCTCCTGCTGGGGGAAACCGGCACCGGCAAAGGGACGGCCGCCATGGCCATCGGCCGCTCCGGATTCATTCCGTTCAACGAGCGCAAGAAGACCTTCGTGGAAAGTTTCACGCGTTCGTTTGTCTCCCTCAACCTTTCCCAATTCCCCGACACCCTGATCGAGTCCGAACTTTTCGGTCATAAAAAGGGGGCTTTTACCGGGGCGGTCAAGGATCATCGCGGGGTGTTCGATCATTGCAGCCCATACGGAGCCATACTGCTGGACGAGATCGGGGAGCTTTCCATTCCCATCCAAATCAAACTTTTGCAGGTTTTACAGGACCGCAAGTATTCGCCCGTGGGCAGCCATGCCGAGGGGCGTTTCCAGGGCAGGGTCATTGCCGCCACCAATCGATCCATGGCGGAGATCGAACACCATAAAATTTTCCGCGATGATTTCTACTACCGGTTATGTTCGGATATCATTGTGGTTCCGCCCTTGCGGGAGCGCATTCGTGAAAGCCCCAAAGAGCTGGACGACCTTTTGAAGTTTACCGTCAAGCGGATGGTCGGGCGAAGTTCGCCGGAACTACTGAATATGGTGCGTGGGGTCATTGACAGCCAGCTGGGCGAGAATTATCCCTGGCCCGGAAACGTCCGGGAACTGGAGCAGTGCGTGCGCCGGGTGCTGCTTAAAAAAGATTATGCCGGACGTGCTGTGGCCCCATCCGGAGAGCGGCTGGCCGATATTCTCGCCCGGGGGGTGGTCGAAGGTAAGATCGATACCCAGCGGTTGGTGACCGGTTATTGTTATATGCTTTATCAGCGTTATGGCACTTTTGAGGAAGTTGCCCGTCGCACCGGCCTGGATCGACGGACGGTGAAAAAATATATCAACGAGTGGGAGAGCCAGACAGCCTGATCCGCACATTATTTCTGTCCCTGTCGGCGTCCACGACCGCCAGACCATTTTCATTTGGATTGCTGTGAAGGCTTTTCAGGATTTTGGCGGAATAATTGATGGGTGCATGGTCGGCCAGGAAACCCGGGGGATTGAACCAGCGTCCGCCGGAAGCCGGCATGGACATCCGGGCGCTTTCCCAGCAGGTGGCGGCTTCGCCGCCGCCAGCCATCTGACAGACGCGGCCGCCACGGTCGATATGTACCAACTCTCCGGCAGCCTTGAAAGAAAGAAGCTGTGATGAAGGTGGCAGGACCGTGACCACATCGCGGTCGTTGACAAGGCGATAAACCGGCGTTCTTGTCATCCCGGCCGTGAATCCGGTGTCGCCCACGCGTGGCGCACCGAAACTGTAGACCCCGCAGGGCGGATGATACCAGGCGGCCAGCTGGGCAAGGGCGCCGCCCATACTGTGGCCGGTTATAAAAAGGGGCACCCTGAGGCGCACCAACTGTGGCTGCAGATCCTTCCAAACATGGTCGAGGGCTTCCTTGAACCCGCGATGGACCACCGTCCGGGGGGCAATGTGCTGGGGCCGCACATCCAGATCCAGAAACCAGTTGCGCAAACCGGTGGTGCCCCTGAAAACCAGTGCGGCAAAGGGGTCTTGGTGGCCCGGGGCTGTGCGCACCAGGGCACACTGGGTTTCCTGCCGGCTTAAAAACAATGTTTCCCGTAATTCAACGGTTTTCAGAATATCCGCCCGGGACGGCCCCGCCGGGACTTCTTCGGTTTCGCTGCCACTCCGGCGGTAGATCAACCGGGAAATTTCGCTCAGCCAAAAGGCGTTGGTGAGATTGAAGGCCTTGGCATGCGGCTGGAAGGGCGGCAGGGGATTGGATGAAAAATGATTACAGGCATCGCCAGGTCGGGTGAGCCCTCCCCATGACGTGTCGACATTCAGTTGATGGTTTTTGGGCAACGCGTTCATTTTTTGATTCCGACCAAGGGATTACAGGGCGTTTAAAAATTCAACAATGGCGCGACGGACAGGCCCTGGTGCGTCACGGTGCGGTGCATGGCCGCAACCCGGAATCATCAGGGGGATCGCCTGGGGGCCGATGCCGGCGACGATGGACTGCACCTGGTGTTTGGTGCCGTATGGATCTTCACGCCCCTGGATAATCAGGGCCGGACATTGAATCCGGTGGAGACAGCTTTCAATGCGCCAGTCCCGAAACCATGGGGACAACCAGGTATCGGCCCAGGCGAAAAAGAGTTCACGTGCTTTGGCGCCGTGGTAGCGGGCCAGGCGCTTCTCCAGATGCCGTTTTCCATAAGCCGCGACCGTATCACGAATACCGGCCAAGGTAATGTCTTCCACGAACACGTGGGCGGCTTCGGTGACGATGCCGATGATTTTTTCCGGGCAGGCGGCAGCGGCCAGCAGGGCAATGGAGCCACCATCGCTGTGGCCGATCAGGACAGCTTTTTCGATCTGCTGGCATTCCAAAAACCGGGGAAGAATTTCCTGGGCTTCGACATGCAGATAATCTTTTCCCCTGGGGCGCGAAGAACCAAATGACCGGCCGTATCCCACACGGTCGTAGCTGACGCCGCCGAGGCCGGTATCCGCAACCACACAGGCAGGAAAATCGTGCCACATCGCTGTGCATCCCAGGCCTTCATGGAGAAAGACCAGCGACGGCTGTGACGGCCATTCGTGCCGGAGGGGTGTCAGCCGACGATAGAAAAGCCGATGATGCCGGATGGCACACATCCCCTCATCGGTTTTCAGGGCGGCCCCTTTTTTGGATGTAAAATTATCCATGGTCGGGTGTTTTTCGGCAACGTGGTCTGGACAATACCCCTTATCTTAACAGGGGATATGCCGCTTGGACAACCTCCTGGTCCGTTTTTGTACTTCTCTGTTGGGCGGTTGCGTAAAAAGTCGGATACTGGTGTTATGGCGAAGTCCCATCACGGCCATCACCAATCAGTGCGCCGTCCGCTGCGGGATTTGCTTGCCGCAACGCGAACGTTTTACGAAACCACCGGCGGTCTGACGCTTTATCGGATCGCCATATTTGATTTGGCGGGAATTTATGCTATCCGAAGCGGATGGAATTTTCCTATCAGGCCATCGGCATTCTACATTCCTGCTTCAAAGAAAAGTTTGGCATTCCGCGACAGGCCGGCCTGGTTCCGGACGCCCGGGGAACCCTCGAACTCTATCCGCCGTTCAACCGGCGGGAGTATCTGGAAGGGCTGGAAGGGTTTTCCCATCTCTGGCTTCAGTACGTCTTTCATGCCGCTTCAATGGGCCAGGACAAAAGTACGGTCAGGCCCCCACGGCTGGGCGGCAACCGACGCCTGGGGGTTTTCGGAACCCGCTCCAATTTTCGTCCGAACCCCATTGGCCTTTCACTGGTGCGATTGGAGGGGATCGCCTATGAAAACGGTGGGGTGCGCCTGGATCTGGCGGGTATCGATATGCTGGATCGGACCCCGGTACTGGACATCAAGCCCTATATCCCCTACGCGGATTGCCGGCCGGAAGCTGTCGGCGGTTTTGCCCCGCACCCACCGAAGGCGGTCTTGCAGGTTCGCTTTGCGTACCGGGTGAGGGCAACCCTGCAGGGGATGCCGCCGTTGGTGAGACGCCAGTGGGCGCGGCTGCTGGTCCAGGTGCTGCGGCTCGATCCCCGGCCGGCCTACTATGGGACGCAGGGCAAGAAAAGAGATTTCGGGTTTCAGCTTCTGGACCGGAATGTGCGCTGGCGCGTGGCGGGTGCTACGGCCACGGTCACCCGTCTGGAAGATTCGCGACCAGGCGGCCCTTAATCCACCGAGCCTGGGACGCGGACCAGGCGAACGACTGTTCACCGGCATCACCCCTGAAGGAGCAGACCATGTTTGATCAAGCCGTATACGCTCGGCGCCGGGCGGTCCTCAAGGATCGGCTTCGGACCGGTTTGGTATTGCTTCCCGGGAACTCACAAAGCCCGGTCAATTTTGCGGACAACCCTTATCCCTTTCGCCAGGACAGCAGTTTTTTGTATTACTGCGGCCTGAATCAGCCGGACTGTTTCCTGGTCATCGATATCGACAACGACGGCGAGACGCTTTACGGGCCGGAACCGTCTCTAAACGATGTCATCTGGACCGGGCCGGTGCCATCTCTTGGCGAACGGGCGGCAAGTGCCGGTATTCACGCCACCGAGTCATGGGACCACCTGGCTGCTGCGATTCAGGCTGCGGGTGCCGACCGCCGGCCGATCCACTATCTTCCGGCGTATCGTCCGGATCAACTGCTGATGCTTGGCGGCTTGCTGGGGGTTCCCACGGAGCGGATCAACACGGGCGCCTCCGTGGATTTCATTCGGGCTGTCGTGACCCAGCGGTCTGTGAAAACGCCCGATGAAATAACGGAGATCGAATTCGCCCTGGGGGTGTCGCGCAATCTTTTCCTTACAGCGATGAAGCATCGGAAGGCGGAAAACAATGCCGTGAGCCTGGCCGGACGTCTGGAGGGCATTGTCAAGTCCGCTGGTTGCCGGTTCGCTTTCCCGCCCATTATAACCACCCGGGGTGAGGTCCTGCATTGCCGGCCTGACAACCAACCTTTCAATTCCGAAGCGCTGCTTCTCATGGACATGGGGGCCGAATCGCGCGAAGGCTATGCCTCGGACCTTACCCGCACGATCCCGGTGGCGGGGCGTTTCAGTCCGCGGCAACGGGCGATCTATGAGATTGTCCTGGCGGCCCAAAAGGCCGCCATTTCACGGGCGAGGTCCGGCGTCAGGTTCGTGGATCTGCATCTTTCGGCAGCGACCACGATATGTGAAGGACTCCGTGATATCGGACTGATGAGAGGCGCTGCCGAGGATGCGGTGCAAGCCGGGGCGCATGCCCTGTTTTTCCCCCATGGTTTGGGCCATATGTTGGGGCTGGACGTCCATGACATGGAATCGCTGGGAGAAGACAATGTGGGATATGACGCGGAAACCAGGCGATCCGGCCAGTTCGGGCTGGCCGCGTTACGGCTGGCGCGGCGCCTCGAAGCCGATTTCGTGGTCACCGTCGAGCCCGGTATCTATTTCATACCGGCGCTTATCGACCAGTGGCGTCAGGAGGGGCGCTGGTCGTCATTTATCGCGTTTGACAAACTGGTCCCCTTTCGACGTTTCGGCGGCGTGCGCATCGAAGACGTGGTTCACATCACACCGGAGGGGGGACGGATTTTGGGACCGGTGGTCCCCAAGTCGGTTGCGACGGTGGAGGCGGCCTGCACCGCCTGACCGTTGTCAGGTTGTGTCGTTTTCAGGCGGAGAAGACGCTGTCCTGTGCTCCGGGAAAATACGCTCAAAGGGAACCGCGGCGATTTTTTCCAGGCAGTCGTCCAGTGCTTCTGTTTCGGATGTGCCCGTCCCCTGATATTCCTGCCGCGCGATGATGTTGATCAGGTTGGGTACCGCCACAAAAGATGCGGCCAAAGCGCCGTGCAGTCTCTCGTGGACATCGACGTAAAGCATTCGACCGTCACGAATAAGGTTATACCGGGTCACGCGCGTCAAGATATCGTTGTCATTGAGATTCTTCATGAACCCATCCTGTTCTTGTCTCTATCCGTCCCGGCAGGACAGGTGCCTAACCCGAAGATATCACCCTGCGGGCGTGGGAAATACTCGGGCTGAAGGGGCTGCCCCGCGTCATTTGGAGCGGGTTTGCGATGTCATTGTCGATTGACGCACCTGGAGGATGTCACAGACGCTTGTAAGGGAACGGGATCAATTGGCCGACGGCTGTATTTATCGTTGCCGGGTGAACCGTCACCGGTATCCGTGTCTCGGGCGTCAGGGGCAATTCATTTTCCGGCGAGCCGGCCTCATCGACGGGGAACCGGTACCACTTTGCGGATGAATTGTACGGCAATACCGCCATCGTCGAACCAGACGACCTTGCCATAGCGCTTCACATCCCGATCATCATCGCCAAACGGACCGGCCACCACCACTTCCTGGCCGACGACAAAACGTTCGCGTGTCTGGACGTAAATGCCGCCTTCGCTGACATTTTTTATCGTACCCTGGAAAAGTTCGCGATTGGCGGAGAAGTGCGTGTCTTCCGAGCAAGGTTCGCGGGCGAATACGCGGGCTTCCTTATTGTTCATTTTCCGGAAGCCTCTTTCAAACAGTTCGTCGGCCCCGGTGATATTGGATGCTGTCGGGGGGGAGGGGGTTTTGTGTTTTTTCATTTTTTGGTTCCAGGCGCTATCGCAATACTTTCGCCACCTTGTGGATAGCTTGTGCTACTAGAAATCATTATCGATAACATACTGATTCAATGAGGCATTGTCAATACGATTATGGGGGTTGTGATTTCGCGCAGCGGCAAGTTTGAGTTGTCATTTAGTGTTTGCTCTGATATCCTTATTTAATTAATCTAATGACTTCTGAATGTGGCGACCATGTCATCGCAGGCATTGGCATCGCCATAAGGCTGACCGGCAGGTTGATCCGCTGATTCGAAAATGAACGCAACACCACCTTTAAAATACGGAAAATACTGGCTGACAGACCGCATTGCGGTTGGGGGTATGGCCGAGCTTTACCGGGGCAAGATTTCCGGCGAAGAAGGTTTCGAGAAGGCCGTGGCCGTCAAGAAAATTCTGCCGCATTTATCGGACGAGAAGGACGCGGTCAGCTATTTTATTGACGAAGCGCGGCTGGCGGCGTTGCTGCAGCATCCCAACATTGTGCAAATCTACGATTTTGGGCGACTGGAAGACTCTTATTTCATCGCCATGGAATATCTTTTCGGCAAGGATCTCAAGACCGTTCTGCATTCCGCCACACAGCGGGGATTGCCTATCAGCCTTGAAAATGTGCTCCATATTGCCGCCGGTGTCTGTGCCGGTCTTGATTATGCCCACAAAATGAAGGACCTGCAGGGGCGGCTACTTAATATCATTCATCGTGACGTCAGTCCGCAGAACATTTTTCTGACCTATGACGGTCAGGTCAAAATTATCGATTTCGGGATTGCCAAGGCGGCCAGCCGCATTACGAATACCCGCTCCGGCGTGATCAAAGGCAAAGTGGCCTACATGTCGCCGGAGCAGGCGGAGGGCCATGAGGTCGATCACCGCTCCGATATTTTTTCCGTCGGAATATTGCTTTATGAAATGGTGACAGGCCGCTTCATGTACGAGGGCGATGCCATGGATATCCTGTCCCAGGCGCGCGAGGCGCGGTTTACAAGGGCGGAGCGCGTGGTACGGGACTTGCCCGAATGCCTGGTGGTCGTGTTGGATATGGCCCTGGCCAAACACCCTGAGGACCGTTATGACTCCTGCGGCGAAATGCTTTCCGATCTGGAAGACTGCATTTATCACCTGAATTTTCGTCCTAACGGCCAGAAGCTTTCTCAGTTCATGAAAGGCCTTTTCGATAATGAACTGAAGACCGAGGAGGCTTCCATGGCCTGGGCCCTGCGGCGGGTTGAACCGATGCCTTCGGTCCGCGCCAGCGAACCGCAGACCGATCCGGGGTATCAGGAAACCATGATCCTGACCCCGGAAGCCATGGCGGCCGAGGAGGGGGGCAATAAGAGACGCTGGATTTGGCCGTTCGTGCTGGTGGCGCTTGCGGTGCTGGCCGCGGGTGTGTTCTATTTTAGCCAGCCCCGGTCCAAAGATGAACCGGTTGTCGTCCGGGTGCCGATCGCGTCGGAGGCCAACCGGGAAGGGACGGCCGGAACGGCTGCCGTAACGGAAGGACAGGCTGTTTCTTCTTCGACGCCGGTACCAGATCCCCAGGTGGTGAAGTGGCTGCATGATGCCCGAAAAAATTTGGAATCCTGGAATTTAACCGCTCCGGAAGGCAACAATGCGCACTTTTTTTATCTGGAAGTTCTTAAACGCGATCCCGACAATCGTGATGCCCGGCAAGGTATGCATGACATTGCCGATCGTTATGCCCAACTGGCCGAACGGGAATTGAAGCGATCGCGGCACCAGAAGGCGCTGGACTTTGTGGCTACGGGCCTGTCGGTGGATGCCGACAACCGCCGCTTGTGGTCCGTCAAGGCCAAGATTAACCGCCAAGCCGAAGCGCAGCGCCAGCGGAAGATTCAACGGCTTCTGGTGGAGGCCAACGACTGCTTGAACGCCTATAAACTGACCAAGCCGAGAGAAGATAACGCCCTGCACTATTACCGTGAGGTGGAAAATCTGGATCCGGGCAACAAAGAAGCCCGCCGTGGAAGGGAAAAAATTGCCGACCGTTATGCCGTTCTGGCCGAGAAGGAGATGAACGGTTTCGATTATGACAGCGCCCGCCGCTATATCACCACCGGTCTGGATGTGGATCCGGACAACAAACGCCTGCTGGTATTGAAAACGGAAGTCAATAAACGCTTTGACCAGCGGGTCATGCGCAGCATCAAAAATCTTTTCGATTAAAAAAAGGAAGGGCAGCCTGAGGGCCACCCTTCCTTTTTCTATGATGCTGCTTCCCTCCTGAAGCTACCAGTTGAAAACGGTATCCAACTCTTCATCGCTGACATCGAAAGTGACATTATGGGGCGCAATGGCCTCACGCTGCATGAATCGCGGCAGCCGGTCGTGTTCTTTGGTGAAACCGGCTTTTTTGTTGAAATCGCGTTCCATGCCGAGGATTTTTTTGCCCAGTGCGACGACATCGTCACCGGTGAGGTTGAAGTCGTACATGCCGTTGATGGAGTCAACCATGGCGTTGAAGGTTTCTTCCTGGTCAAGAATGGCAAAGGCGATAAACAGGCAGTATCCCGCGGCGTCGATCGCCGCTGTGGCAATCTGCAGGTTGCGGGACAACTCGATCTGGCCCTTGGTGCTGAGGGGATCGACATCGCCGCCGACTTTGAGGATGTTGGTAGCGATGGCGTAGCCGGCCGTGTGGTCGGCACCCATGGGCGTGGTGGCATAGGTCACGCCAATGCCCTTGACCGCGCGAGGGTCATACGCCGGCATGGCCTGCCCTTTGACCACCGGTGCGCGTTCGATACCGAAGGCCTTGGCGGTAAGGGCGGCACCACCACCCAGAATGCGGCCCAGGGGTGTTCCCTGGCCAACTTCTTCCACCAGTTTGATGGCCGCTTCGGCATCACCGAAGTTGCAAAGCCCGGCTTCCATGGCAACGCCGATAGTGGCGCCCATTTCGATGGTGTCCAGGCCGATGTTGTCATCCAGGAAATCCAGTTGGGCAATGGCGTCCGGGTCGCAGATACCGCAGTTGCCGCCGTGGGCCCAGACGGTTTCATACTCCGGCTGTTTGGTAACGTAATTGCCGTCCTTGTCCACGTAAATGCCGGAACAGCGGATGGCGCAGCCCACATGGCAGCCATGCGTAGGGTTACCGCCGCGCTGGGTTTCCAGTTCGGCGATGGCCTCGCCGCTGATCTTAGCGGCATCGTCATACTGGCCCTGTTTGAAATTGTAGGTGGGATAGGCACCGGCCTCGTTGATGACATTGGTCAGAACATTCGTGCCATAGGCCGGCAGGCCTTCACCGGTGACGGCGTGGCTGCGCAGGCCCTGGGTGAAGGTTTTGTTGGCGGCTTTGAATTTTTCGGGATTTTTGGGTGGGCGCATCTTGGTGCCGGCATCGTCGATGATGATCGCCTTGATACCTTTGGTTCCCATCACAGCACCAACGCCGCCGCGGCCGGCATGCCGTGACGGGCGCATTTCGCGGTCGGTAATCGCCACAGTGGCCGCGGCCATCTTCATTTCTCCGGCCGGTCCAATGGACATGACGGCGACTTTTTCGCCATAAACGGGTTTGATTTTTTCGATGAGGTCGTAATTTTTCAACCCCTTGTATTCCGCTGCATCGCTGATCTGGACGCCGTCTTTGTTGATCAGGACCTTATGGCAGGCATCATCGGGCGCGGCGCCCTCGATGATGATGGCGGCATACCCCAACCGTGCCAGGACCTGGCCCGCCTGGCCGCCGGCATTGGCTTCCTTGATACCGCCCGTCAGAGGACTCTTGCACCCCACCGATATGCGTCCCGAGGTCGACGCGGCCGATCCGGTCATCAAGCCGGGGGCAATGACCAGTTTGTTTTCCGGTCCGAGGGGATGGCAGTCCGGGGGGACTTCCTTCCATATGACCATGGACGTCATACCGCGTCCGCCCATACCTTCATACTCTCCCAGCGGGGTGACCGCAGCTTTGGGGCCGCCCTCCGCACCGACATCAATTCTCAGAATTTTGTCCATTACTCTCAGTCTCCTTTTGGGTTGATAATATAACGAAGAATGTTTGGTTTCTGGGGTGTTGCGCATTCATGGTTGGTTTGTCTGCTGTTCGTTGTCGTTCGTATGGGTCAGAATTAAGGATAATCGGTTTGCGGTATTGGCTGATTCTTACTTATGCTGTGTATAAATGGCTTAAAATAACAATCTGGTTTGGTGGTTGCTGCTTGCTATCTGCTTGGAATTACATATAAAATACAGGTGGAGGTGTCAACCGATTCTTAGGACTGGCGATGGTTTGAACGGGTTGCGGTTCAACCGTTAGGGGCGAAATTCAACGCGTCCATTATGGCGCCGGGGATGGATTGGACGCCATCACGACCTGGATTTCACGGGCCGTTGATTTTTCAATATCCGGATGGTTGGGAAACAACGCGGTCAGGCGGGTGCGGGGTACCCATATGCCCCCGGCCAGAAAAAGGGGGCCCAGTTCATCGATGAGCAGGTTGAACAGCTTCAGGGTGATCCGACCATGGCTGCTTGCGTGGGGATCTTCGGTCGGGCGATAGGAAATATCGCTTCGAAAGGCTGCCAGGATACCGCCCCTGCGCATGGTGGCGCCAATCAACCCCGGCATGGCGCCTGACAACGCCAGTACCGCGCCGTCATTCACGATGGACACCGCCAGGTCATCCACCGGTTGGCCGTTCAAGAACAGCGTGCTGATGCGGCCCATGACATAATCTCGATCGATTTGCCATTGATGACAGAGCAGATTTTCGAGACTGGTACCGGTCTTAACGGATATGCCGACGCCCTGCTGAAAGAGTTCGCGAAATGCCGGCAGGGTGTCTTGGGGGGCATGGAATATCGTCATGGAAGATCTCCGTTTGGGCGTCGGTCATTGCCGCCGTGGTTATGAACGAAACCCTCCACTTTTCGGGAGGGGATGGATTTTCTTATTCTTTTTTCCAGAGGCTTTAAGCGATGTTCATTCAATCAGTCAACAAGAAAGACACTGGACCCCTGGGTTTTTCGCGCTTCCAGATCGCGATGGGCGGCGGCCGCCTGGGACAGCGGATAGGTCTGGCGGACATCCACCTTGACAGCGCCGTTCAGGACGACGCCGAAAAGGTCTTCGGCGTGGACCAACAGGTCCGCCCGGTCGGCCGTGTAGGTCATCAGGCTGGGGCGGGTCAGGAAAAGGGAGCCCTTGGCCGCCAGCAGCCCCGGATCGATAGGCGCAACAGGTCCTGAAGACTGGCCGAAGCTCACCATGGTGCCCATGGGGCGCAGGCAGTCCAGAGAGGGCAGGAAGGTTGCCTGGCCGACGGAATCGTAGACCACGTCGACCCCTTGGCCGTTGGTAATCTCACGCACCCGGTCCACAAAGTTTTCCTCATTATAGCGAATGGTGTGATCGCAACCGTGGGCGCGTGCCAGCTCGGCTTTGGCCGGGGAGCCCACCGTGCCGATAACGGTGGCCCCGAGATGCTTGGCCCACTGACTGGTGATCAGGCCGACCCCGCCGGCGGCGGCGTGCAGAAGAATAACATCCTTCGATTTGATGGCAGCACAGCCTTTCAGGAGGTAGCGGGCGGTCATGCCCTGCAGCATCATGGCCGCTGCCTGGGATGCCGTTATGTCGGCGGGAAGTTTGACCAGCCGGTGGGCGGGTATCCGTCGGCGTTGGCTGTAAGCGCCCGGTGGCAGTCCGGCGTAGGCGACGCGGTCTCCCACGGCCACTTCGTTGACGCCGGTGCCAAGCTTTTCCACGGTGCCGGCACCCTCCATTCCCGGTGTGGCTGGAAAGTCCCCGATGGGATAAAGCCCCGTTCGGTGGTAGACATCGATAAAATTCAACCCCACGGCTTCGTGGCGCAGGATGACTTCGCCCTCCTGAGGGGGGCCGGGATCAAACGGCTCCCATTGAAGCACCTCCGGCCCTCCGGTCTGATGCATAACGATCGCGTGGCTCATGGTATCTCCTTTTGGATGAAAGACAGCGCCGTTGCCATGCTTAACGGTTAAGACGCGCCTGGCGTGCTGTCAATTCTGCGTTGCGGGTGGCATTCGGTCGCCCAGAATATGGACACCGATTTTCGTATCGTCGAGGACGGTACGGGCCAGGTTCAAGAGATGATGGTGGTGGGTGAAAAAAATGACCTGGGTTTTCGCCGCCAACTCAAAAAGAACCCTGAGGGTGGACGCGGCCCGGTCATCATCGAACCGCAGGAGAATGTCATCCACCACAAACGGCAGCGGTTCACTATGGTGGAGATATTGTTCGAGGCTGGCCAGGCGCAGGGCCAGGTAGAGTTGGTCGGCGGTTCCATCACTCATGCCGTTCACGGTGACGGTTTCGTCGTCGGCCGACCGAATCCCCACCATGACCGGGTTGCCTTTTTCATCATATTCGGCCCGCACTCCGTTGAAAGCACCCTGCGTCATTTGGGAGAAGAGAATACTGGCACGTTTGATCAGCGGGCCCTGATGCTTTTCACGATACTGTTCAATGGTTCGGGCCAAAAGGACCGATGCGATTTTCACGCGGGCGTAATGGGCCACATCCACCTCCAGGCGTGCCAGGAGGTGCTCGGCCGCTTCGGCATGACCGACCGCCTCGGCCCGGCCGTCCATGCGCTTGAGTTCGGCCTTTTCCGTACCGATGGTGCGGTCCAGATCGGATCGTTCGCTTTCCAGTCGCGTGATCTCGTCCTGCAATTGCGCCATTTTCGGCTTCAGGGTGTCCGGTTCCAGTTTTTCGGCGGCGGCCACGAACGCGTCGATGGTGGCGCCGGCGCTCAGACGGCGCAACCGTTTTTCAAGGTCCTGGCATTCCGCCGTCAGCCGCCGGCGTTGCCGGGACTGTTGTTCCACCTCCGGCAGCAAAGCGGGGGTTTCGCACCGCGCTTCACGACACAAGGCGTGGATCCGGTTGTCGGCCGATTGCCGCCGTTTTTCCGCATGGTTCTTTTCTTTGAGGGCCGCATCGAAGGCGCGCTGCATGTCCGTGCGGCGTGATTGCAACGCCCTTGCTTCCGTGAGCCTGGCGTTGAGCAGCACAGTGGCTTCCTCGACGGACGCCTCTTGGAGGTCGCCGGCCAGGTCTTCGACCAGGTCATGGACACGCTTGCGGAATTGGGCGGCATCGCGGTCAATGCCGGTAATGCGTTTCGCCAGAACATCGGCCTCTTCCTGCTGGCCCCGGGCTTCACGGATGTTTTCCATCACGGTTAAGGCCGTCGTGGGGCTGGTGTCGGCTTCCAGGCCGATTTGGCTGACATGGCGCGCCCACGCAGTTTTCCAGCGGTTCATGTCCTGATCCAGATCGTCGAGTTCACGGCGCACCCTTTTCAAATCTTCACGATGTTGTGCAAGGGCACGGTCGATGACGTCGATTTGGGATCGCAGGGTTTCATGGGCTTCCAGGTGAAGTTCGGCCATCGGGAGCATTTCGTTCAGGGGCAGGGTTTCCGCCACCGGCCGGCCGGCGTGGGTCAATGACTTCGCCAGACGGCATTGCGCTGAGGCGATTTCCGATGCCTGGTCGGAGACTTGGGATTTTTCCAGGCGCAGGTCCGCGGCTTTTTCCCGAAGCAACACCATATCGGACAGCCATGCCCGCATTTCGGTTGGCGAAAGCGGTTGGATGACCGCAGGTTTCCAGGCCTCGCCCCATTCGGCTTCCACCGCTTTGAATTTATCCTGAAGATTATCCCGGGCCATGGCGAGCTCATCGCCGGCTTTTTCGATCTGCCTTTTGCGTGCCGCCAGAAGGCCCTTGCGGCTGACCTGTTCGGCTTCTCGCCGGAGCCGGTCGGCAATGTGGTCGGCACGGTGCATGCTTTCCTCAAAGGCATCAGGCAGGGAGACGCTGGGCGCAAACCGTTCGATATCCTCCGTTTGCGCTCGGTTCCCTTCGAGGACGCGTCGAATCAAACGCCATCCGGTATCCCGCCGGTCGCGGGCGGCCGTTAGGTCCTCTTCGGAAGGGACATCGTGGGTGGTTTCGATCATCCGCAATTCGGCTTCGATCTTATCCCGTTCTTCGGTTTTACGGATGATATCTTCCTGAATGCGCTCCAACTGCTGTGCGACGGCGTTGAATTGCTGATCGAATCCGTCGATCGCTTCCCGGGAAGGCAGGGCCAGGGCTTCGAGTTCTTCGAGGGTCCCGGCCCACAGGGTTTGACGCCTCAGACGGTTGTCCAGTTCCCTTTCATGCTGCCGGAGGGCTTGGCAGGCCTGGGCATGCTGTTTCTCAAGCGGACCCCCGGCCTGGATGGCATGCAGGGTCGCTTTGAGACCGGAGACATCCTCCGGTGACGCCAGGGACGCCTTGCGGTCCGATTGGGTCCCGATGGCGACTTCCAACTGGCGGCGTTGTTCCCGGAGGGCCTCGCGGCGGGCTGCCAGGCGTTCGTGTTTTTTCCCCATTTCCTGGATGCTGCCCATCAGGGCCGATGTCAGTTTCTGGCTGTCGCTGTCGGCCGCCAGATCCACGATGCCCGTCTGGGACAGTTTTTTGGCGGCCTGGTTGTGAAGGGTGCGCCGGCGGGTTTCCAGGACGGGCCGATCCTGCTGGGCCTTCCGATAGCTGCCCAGATCCTGCTGAAGCGATTCCACCAGGGGGGCGTGCTGCAGCAGGGCCTTGGGCACCTGCAAGGCGTTCATCTCGGCCTGGATCGTTGCAATGGTTTCCTGGGATCGCCGGACGTCGTTGGCGGCCATCAGCAGATCGTTTTCCGCCTCGCGGCGTTTTGTTTCGAAATCCTCGGGCAAGTCCGGCGCATTCTCAAACGCCGGCAGAGCTGTGTGGATTTCCTTCCGGCGGGCGATCAACGGCAGGGCCTCTATAATGCGCTCCAGGGCATTGTAGGCTTTTTGGCTTTCCCCAAGCCGTTGCCGGTTGGTTTCGAGTCGTGTTTCAGCGTCATGGAGATGCTGATGGTGAACCTCCCATGTTTTGGCCAACAATTGCGCCTCTTTCTGAGATTTGCGCGTGGCTTTCAGCGACGACACAATTTGATTGATGCGGGGTTTGGAGCCGTTGGGTTTGAAGAGGCCCTCCATGGTTTGTGTCAAATCCTGCTGGAAACGCCGGAGCTGGATCAAGCCGGCCCCTGTGGCAAACAGGGCCTGCCCGACGCGGCCGCCCCCGGCGATGATTTCTTCGCCCCCCAGGATGAGGCCCTGGTGATCGATGGCAAACATCTGTTCGAAGAGATCGCGGCTGACGCCTCCCAGAAAGGGCGCCAGGGCATTGTCATCCAGCAGGGTTTCATCGTTTGCGGCCCGCAGGGTTTTGCGCAGCCCTTTGCGACGGATGAAGGCGAGAACTTCCCCGTCGTGGCGCAGCAGTTCGGCACCGATGCGGAGTTTCGGGTGGGGGTGTCGGAAGCTGTCCGGGGTGCGGGTGGGAATGCCGAAAAGCATGTTGCGCAGTGCCCTCAGAGCGGTGCTTTTTCCGGCTTCATTGGGGCCATACACCATGTGAAAAGCAGAGGGGGCGGCCGAGAAGTCCAAAACGGTATCGGTGAACGAACCGTAGGCGATAAGGTGGAGGGTGTTGATCTTCATTGACGGTGCGCCTCCTTGAGGAGGCTCTGCTTCAGGAGCGCGTGGGCCTCTTCCACAGTCTGCCGCATCCGGACGGGGTCTTTCGGCGTATATGCTTCGCTGCTTTGGCGGTATTCCGCCGGCAATTTCTGGAAGAGGCGGGCCAACGCGTCGCCCAGGGTGGCGAGAAGGTCGTCATCCGACAGGATCTCCGCCACCACCTGTTCCATCTCCTGCAGCGGGCCGGGGTTTATGGACGGCTTTCCGTTTTGCGCCGGGGGCCGGGTGGCCACACGCACCTTTTCGATCCACACCTGTTCCCCGAACTCCGCCATGGCCGCGGACCGTACCGCTTCGTTCCAGTGGATCAAGTCTCCGGCCATGGCGGCATGGGCAGCGGTTGCCCCGGAAAAAGTAACCCGGGCGATCAACGGCAACGGATCGTGCCGGCGGATTTCCGTTTCCAGAGCTGTTACGCAATGGGCGAGGGCCGCCTGGGGTGTTGCGTCGGTCGGCAATGCGATCTCCAGGCGTGTCCAGCGGATAACATCGCAAGAATGATGAATGATGCCAGGGGGCGCATCTTCCGACAGCGTGACCAAAATGCCGCCCTTGATTCCGGTTTCCCGTATGTGACGCCCCTGGATACAACCGGGAAACACCACGGGTGGGTCCGGGGATACAATTTCGAACTGATGGACATGGCCCAGGGCCCAATAGTGGTAGCCCCGGTTGTGAAGATCTTCGAGGGTGCAGGGGGCATAGGAAGCGTGGCCTTCGCGTCCGTTCAGGCTGGTATGCAGAAGACCAATGTTGACATAGCCGGGCAGTGGCTCCGGGTAGCTGCGGGCGAGGTTGTCCAGGACGGCTGGGCGGGCAAAACTTTGTCCGTGCAGGGCCACTTTCAGATCCTCGATGCGTCGGGTCTGCGGCCGACGGTGATCGAAAAGGTGGACATTGTCGGGATACGGCAGACGACGGGTCATCTGACCGGCCGCGTCGTGGTTGCCGGATACGATGTAAACCGCAATACCGGCCGTTTTCAGTCGATGCATCTGCCGGACGAAGTAGAGGCCGGTATGATAGTCTTTCCAGTCGCCGTCGAACAAATCCCCCGAGATCAGGACAAAATGGACCGCTTCGTCCAACGCCAGGTCGATGAGATTTTCGAACGCCCGCCGGGAGGCCTGGCGGATGTCAGCAACAGGGGCGCCCTCGTAGGCTTCCAGACGATGAAGCGGGCTGTCCAGGTGGATATCGGCCGCATGGATGAATTTAATCATGGCGGGGCGGGTCCTTGGCGGTTCCGGGGTGCAAAAAGGGAATGGCTGATGCGAACGGGGATAACGAAGATGACCGCTGACGTCAAGTCCGGGATCGTCGCACGGAATATTGCGGTCCAATTTTGTTGATCGTTGGCGGCTCATCTGGCCTGCGTTTTTCGATGAAGACGGGCCATCGATTTGGAATGGCCGAAAAGGGATTACGGTCCGGCCTTTCCAGCGCGTTTTCATGACCTTGGGCCGGCACGCTGTCAACGGGCGCTGGTTCGGGCGATGCGGTGGATCCTGGTGAGATAAAATCGTTGTCGGATCCGCAGGAGAGGCCTTGAAAATTCAAACGGGATACGTTAGGTTGGATTCCCTCTGACAGAGCTATTCCCCCTGTTTTTTCTTGCCTAAGGATCGCGGGCGCAGGATCGGCATGGACGCTGTCATGTTGACGCCTTGATCCCGTATCGACGGTTTGCCGACGGCAGAGACGCCAACGGCCATTTCGAAGGAGGAGGCGCACATGGCGTCGACCGGTTACTGGGCGGACAATTATCTGGAAAAAAAACAGTCGGTCGAAAAGGCCATACGCCTTATTCGACCCGGACAGCGCGTTTTCATCGCCTCCGCCTGCGGTGAACCCCAGGCGCTCGTGCGGTGTTTGTCCGAGAGGGCCCGTGTGCTATCCGGCATCGAGGTGGTGCGTCTGATGTCGCTGGAAACCACGCCCCTGACCATGATTGCGGACAAGACCCATGACCAGAGCATCAATATTCGCTCTTTTTATCTGGGCTCGGCGCGGCCCAAGGCCATTGCCCGCAACCTGCGCTTTATCAGCCCCATCAACCTTTCGCAGGTGCCCCGCCTTTTCAAAAGCCGCCGCCTGCCGATTCACGTTGCCCTGATCCAGGCCTCACCGCCCGACGATTTCGGATGGATGAGTCTCGGCGTATCGGTGGACATTACCCAGGCCGCCGCCTACTCGGCCGACCTGGTGATCGTGCAGGTGAACCCCCGGATGCCGAGGGTGCTGGGGCGCAGCTTCATTCATGTCAACGATGTCGATGTCATTGTCGAACATGAGGAAGATTTGCTGGCGGTGGGGGAACCCCCGGAGTTGGAAACGGCCAATGCCATCGGACGGTTCATTTCCCGCTTGATCGATGACGGATCTACCCTGCAAATCAGTTTGGGGACCACCAGCCAGGCCACATATGTCGGCCTTTCGGATAAAAACGATCTCGGTATTCATACCCAGTTCGTTACCGACCGGATCATGCATCTGGTATCCCAGGGGGTGGTGACCAATCGTTTCAAAGGGTTGAACGACGGCAAGGTGGTGGCCAGCAGCGCCATTGGCTCCACCGAACTCTATGACTTTCTGGACGATAATCCCGGCATCGAGTTTTATCCTTCCGATTATGTGAACGACCCCAGTATCATCGCCCAGCATCGACGCATGGTCTCCCTTAATGTGGCCATGGCCATGGATCTGACCGGCCAGGTGGCGGCCGATGCGCTGCCCTACAACCATTTTTCCGGTGTCACGGGGATGTTGGACTTTATACGGGGGGCGGCCGCCTCGGAAGACGGCAAGGCCATCCTCATGCTGACCTCCACGGATGTCAGCGGCAAGAAAAGCCGTATCGTCCCCAAACTGGAGGACACCACCGTGGTAGTGCCGCGTGGGGATGTGCACTACGTGGTAACGGAGTACGGGGCCGTCAATCTGTTCGGCAAGAGCCTGCAGGAGCGGGCCATGGCCATGATCAGCATCGCCCATCCGGATTTTCGTGACGCGCTGTTTCATGAAGCCAAGGAGATGGGGCTGCTCGGTGCCGCGCGCACGCTACACGATTCCCTGCATGGCGTCTATCCGGTCGAACTGGAGGAAACTATCAAGATCGACGGCGAGATGGTTACGATCCGTCCAGCCAAACCCGTGGATGAACGGCGCATTCAGGAACATTATTACAATTTGGATAAAGAAGATGTGATCTCCCGGTTTTTCCACGAGAAGAACAGCTTCATGCGCGAGGAGGTGGAGGGCGTCTCCCAGATCGACTATGTCAAAGACCTGACCCTGGTGGCATTGGTGGGTGAGTTTGGCTTTGGAAAAGTGATTGCCGTAGGGGAATACCTCCTGGACGAATCCAAGAATATGGCCGAAGTGGCCTTCTCGGTCATTAAAAAATACCAGGGTAAGGGGTTGGGTAAGCTGTTTATCCGCAAATTGGCCGTTGCCGCGCGTGAAAACGGCATTGCCGGCCTGATGGCCTTCACCTCGCCCCAGAACAAGGGCATGATCCGGTTGTTCAAGACATTGCCCTATAAAATTGATTCTTTTTATGACGGGGAAATGCTGACCCTGAGTTGTCGTTTCGACACATTGGATGAATGAGGTTGCCTATACCGGGGATAATGGTGGCCGTTTTCCCTTTATGCGCTTATAAAAAAGCGCCAAGCGCGAAGCGCAAAGCCTCAAGCCGATTGACACTACATGCTATGCAGGAGTTGTAAATGCCTAAGGTAACTTTTTTGCCCCATGATAAAACGGTTACGGTGCCGGAAGGAGAGAATCTGTTGCGCGCGGCCATGGAGGCCGGCGTTCATATAAACGCCTCCTGCGGAGGCGACGGGGTTTGCGCCAAATGCCGGATACTCGTCGAGGAGGGAACCCTGGAAGGGGGGCTTTCGGACCGCATCACCCCGGAAGACCTGGCCAAAGGCTATCGCCTGGCCTGCCAATCGACGGTTACGGACACGGATGTCATTATCCGGGTTCCGGTGGAATCCAGCATCGACGTCAGTGTGCTCAAGCGCCAGGCCGCGCCGCGCCGGACGGCCCGCATCCACCAGCCCGACTTCGAAAGCCTGAGAGAGCAGGGCCTTTTTGCCCCTCCGGTGGAGGAGATTTATCTGGAACTGCCGGAACCGAGCGCGGCGGATAATCAGGCCGATGCCTCCCGATTGGTCAATTTCCTGACGCTGAATCATGCTGAACATAGGCTGGTGGTGACCTTGTCGGTCATTCGTAAGCTGCCGGAAGTGCTTCGACAGGACAACTTCCGCGTCACGGTCAAGCTGGCTAGGCCGGTGCAGCCCGGACGCAAGACCCACGTTATCAATGTCCAGTCCGGGGACACAACGGACCGCAACTATGCCATTGCCATGGATATCGGTACCACGACGATTTACGGACAGCTGATCGACCTGATATCCGGTGAAGTGCTGGCGGAGAAAGGTGATTTCAACGGGCAGATCAGTTACGGTGAGGATGTTATCACCCGCATCATGGCGGCTGAAAAGCCGGGCGGACTCGAGAAACTGCACGAGGTGGTGACCGCCACCATGAACAAGATTATTGCCGCCATCGTCAAACAGGCCGGTGTGCATCTGGATGACGTCAGTGCGATCAGCCTGGCGGGCAACACCACCATGACCCAGCTGTTTCTCAGGGTGAACCCGCGCTATATCCGGCGTTCGCCCTATGTGCCGGCCAGCAATATCTACCCGCCGCTCCAGGCGGTCGAACTGGGACTTGAGCTGGGGGATCATGCCGCCGCACTCGTCTATCCCCAGGTATCCAGTTATGTGGGGGGGGATATCGTGGCCGGCGTCATGGGCTCCGGGATGTACCGTACCGAACGCCTCACCCTTTTCATGGACATTGGCACCAATGCCGAAATCGTTATCGGCAACAAGGATTGGATGGCCTGTGCCGCCTGTTCGGCCGGACCGGCTTTTGAAGGCGGGGGGATCGAATTCGGCATGCGGGCCGCCCGGGGCGCTATCGAGGATTTTTCCATCGATCCCCTGACCTATGAGCCCATGCTGCTCACCATCGGCAGCGTACGGCCCAAGGGCATCTGTGGTTCCGGCCTGATTACCACGGTGGCCGTCATGTTTGAGGCGGGCGTTATCAACAACCAGGGCAAGTTCGACCGGGAACTGGGCACCGAGCGCATCCGTGAACGTGACGGGGTCTGGGAATACGTTCTGGCCTGGCAGGATGAAACCCAGATCGATCGCGATATCGTTTTGACGGAGATCGATATCGAAAACCTGATTCGGGCCAAGGGTGCCATCTACAGCGGCTGCATGACCCTGCTCGAGGAGGTCGGCATGGGCATGGGGGACATCGAGCAGATTTACCTGGCCGGCGGTTTCGGCAGCTACGTGGACCTCGAAAAAGCCATGATCATCGGCCTGTTGCCGGAAACTGATGCGGACAAGGTCACCTACATCGGCAACGCTTCGCTGCTGGGGGCCCGCATGGCCGCCCTCACCAACCGGTTGCGTCAGGATGTGGTCAACGTGACCCGAATGATGACCAATTTCGAGCTTTCGGAAACAGCCTCCTACATGGATCATTACGTGGCGGCCCTCTTTTTGCCGCACACCGACCTGAACCAGTTTCCCAAACTCAAGAACCGCCTACTTTCGTCCAGGCCAAATAGTTGAATCTTTTCGATAAACTAAACGCGGTTCAGGAGGAATAGTCTATTGACAAAAAACGGCGCTGAAGATAGGGAATACTATTCCTTTTTATAACATTGACGAATCGCCAAATTTTGAAGGTGATCGGGCCCGGGTTCGATTGCCGCAAGCCAAAAAAATTCCAAGGAAAGGGGGGCTGCGTAGAAACCATTATTAACGCGCAGGGCACATTTCAAAAGCCATTTCAACAAGTTAATAATGCAAGCGGGCACAAGGTACACTTCATTTCTGACGAGAGCTGAGGGGCAGTTAGGTGATCGGCTCTTCCCACCGATAAGGAGGTAAAATTGGGCTTCGAATTCTTTAAAGAATCATATGCCGGCAGCGTCAAGGAAATCGTCCTGGGCAAAGGGGATGCAGCCGTGACCGTTGGTGGCGAGACCTGTTATCCGTTTTACCAGTTCGAAGGCGACATGCCCAACAAACCGCGGATCGCGATGGAGATCTGGGACATGGCGCCTGATGAGTGGCCCGAAGCGGCTTTGGCACCGTTCAAAGATGTGCTGAATGATCCGGCCGCCTGGGCCAAAAAGTGTGTCGATGACTACGGGGCGGAAATGATCGTGCTGCAGTTGAAGAGCACGGACCCCAACGGGCAGGATGCCAGCCCGGCGGATGCCGCTGCCACGGTCAAAAAAGTGCTGGGCGCGATCAACGTGCCCTTGATCATTTGGGGCACCGCCAACCCCCAGAAGGACGAAGACGTCCTCAAGAAAATTGCCGAAGAAACCCAGGGCGAATCCCTGATCATCGGCCCGGTGGAAGATAAAAACCACAAGGGCATCGGGGCGGCCGCCATGGGGTTCGGCCACACCATCATTTCTTCCTCGCCCATTGACGTCAACCTGGCCAAACAGGTGAATATCCTGCTGGAAAATCTGGGCATGCCCATGGAACGGGTGATCATCGACCCCACCACCGGTGGCCTGGGGTACGGCATGGAATATTCCTATTCCGTCATGGAGCGTCTGCGCATGGCCGCCCTGAATCAGGGCGATGACAAGCTGCAGCTGCCGATCATCAACAATATCGGCAACGAGGTCTGGAAATGCAAGGAGGCCAAACAGCCGGTCGACGAGGCTCCGACCTTGGGCGATCCGGAAAAACGGGGCATCATGATGGAGGCCGTCGCGGCCGTGAGCTACCTGGTGGCAGGAGCCGATATCCTGATCCTGCGCCATCCCGAGTCCATCCGCCTGACCAAGGCCTACATCGACCTGGTTTACAGCGGCGGATCGGCTGCAGACGTGGCCCCGATCAAAAAACAGCTGGACGATGTGGACATCGATCTGGCGGCCCTGGCCCCTGAGCCGGACCTGACCATCGCGGAAGAAAAGAAAGCCGCTCCTGCGGCCAAGGCCCCGGCGAAGCCCAAAGAAGCCCCCAAGGCTGCGGCCAAACCGGCCCCGGCAGCACCCAAAGCGGCACCTGAGGCCGCCCCCAAAGCCGAAGCCAAACCCGAGCCGGTAGCGGAAGCCCCCAAGGCGGACCCGGCGGCGGAAGCCGAGGCCAAGGCCAAGGCGGAAGCCGAAGCCAAAGCCAAAGCCGAGGCCGACGCCGCGGCCAAAGCCAAGGCGGAGGCGGAGGCCAAAGCCAAGGCGGAAGCCGAAGCGGCGGCCAAGGCCGAAGCGGAAGCCAAGGCCAAGGCGGCGGCGGAAGCCAAAGCCAAGGCCGAAGCAGCGGCCAAGATGGAAACGGAAATCGAAGAGCTTCGTGTCAAGCGTGCCAAGGAACGTGAAGAACGGGCGGCGGAAAGATCCGTTAAAGCCCAGGATGAAAAAACGCTGACACCGGCTGCCATCCAGAAGGATATGGTCGAGAAGCTCATAGACAGGGTCAACTGGACCCACAAGCGCGTGTAGGGAGCACCTCACAAACGGGCAATTCCCGAAGAATTCCTATAGCATGAGGAGGAACCTCGTATGGCAGAAGTAAAAGAAATCAAAAAAGCAGCCAAGAAAGTCAAAAAGGCCGACCCTGTCGCCGCCAGTATTGACGTCGCCACCCAGCAGATGATTGCGCGGGCCCAGGAACTGGGGGTTGAAACGGTTTTCGACCGCAACATTACCTTGAAACCCTGTAACATCGGCAACCAGGGCACCTGCTGCAAGAACTGCAGCATGGGACCCTGCCGCCTGCCCTTGCCCAAGGACTACGACGAAGCCAACGACAACCGCAAGGGGATGTGCGGGGCCACCGCCAATACCATCGCGGCACGTAACTTCATCCGCATGGTGGCCGGTGGTGCGGCGGCCCACTCGGATCACGGCCGCAGTGTGGCCGAGGTGTTCATGTCGGCGGCCCGCAAGGAAACCGACGTTTATAAAATTAAAGATGAAGCCAAGCTTCTTCAGATCGCCCCGGCCCTGGACGTTGCCACCACCGTCGAAGTGGACGGCGAAATCCAGGACCGGGACATCGACGAGATTGCTCTGGAAGTGGCCGAAGCGGCCCTCAACGAATGGGGCAAAGCCGAAGGCGAAGTGAAATATGCGAAACGGGCGCCGGAAGCCCGCTACGAGCTCTGGAAGAAACAGGGCGTCCTGCCCCGCAACATCGACCGCGAAATCGTGGAAATCATGCACCGCACCCACATCGGCGTGGACCAGGACTACCGCAACCTGATGAAACAGGGCGTGCGGGCCTCCATCGCCGACGGCTGGGGCGGATCCATGCTGGCCACCGACCTGCAGGATGTGCTCTTTGGTACACCCTATCCGCTGGTCTCCGAGGCCAACCTGGGCGTCATGAAGGAAGACATGGTCAACCTCGTGATTCACGGCCACGAGCCCGTTCTTTCCGAGGTCATCGTGGAAGTGGCCCAGACCAAAGAGATGATTGACTACGCCAAGGAAAAGGGCGCCAAAGGGATCCAGCTTTCCGGGATCTGCTGCACCGCCAACGAAATCCTGCAGCGCCACGGTGTGCCCCTGTGCGGCACCTTCCTGCAGCAGGAACTGGCCATCGTGACCGGCGCCTGTGACGCCATGGTGGTGGATATTCAGTGCATCATGCAGAACATCGCTGCCGTGGCCGAGTGCTTCCATACCAAGATCGTCACCACGCATCCGATTGCCCGCATGGAGCAGAAGAGCACGGTTCACATCGAGTTCGACGAACACCATGCCCTGGAAGATGCCAAACGGATCGTGAGACTGGCCATCGACAACTTTGCCAACCGCAAGGGCGAGGTGATGATTCCCAAGCAGAAAGCTCCGGTTGTGGCCGGGTTTGGCGTGGAATCGGTGCAATACCACCTGGGTGGAACCTTCCGCGGCGATTACTACACCCTGAACGACAACATCATCAACGGCCGCATCCGTGGCATCGGCGGTGTTGTCGGCTGCAACAACGCGCGCGTGCGGCACAATGAAGGCCACATTGCCGTCGTCAAGGAGCTGATCAAGAACGACGTCATCGTGCTGACCACCGGCTGCAACGCCATTGCCTGCGGCATGGAAGGCCTGCTGACCCCTGAGTCGGCCAAAGTCTTCTGCGGCCCCGGCCTGGCCGAGGTCTGCGAGACCGTTGGTATTCCGCCGGTCCTGCACCTGGGTTCCTGCGTGGACAACAGCCGCATCCTGCTGGCGGCCACCGAAGTGGTCAAGGCCGGCGGGCTGGGCAGCGATATCAGCGATCTGCCGGCGGCCGGCAGCGCCCCGGAATGGATGAGCGAGAAAGCCATCAGCATCGGCCAGTATTTCGTGGCCTCGGGCGTTTACACAGTCTTCGGTGCGGTCTTCCCCACCGAAGGGGCGCCGGTCTTCCAACGCTTCCTGTTCGAGGAAATGGAGCAGATGTACGGCGGCATGTGGGACTTCGAGAAGGATCCCATCAAGCATGCCTGGAAAATGATCAACCACATCGACAGTAAACGTCAGGCCCTGGGGATCGACAAGGCCCGCGATCGGGTCATGATGGATTTCTCCATGCGCCAGGCCCTGGAAGGATAACCCCATCGCTGTGAAGCCTTAAATCCTCAACGAAGGAGGAGATCGTATGTCCAAATTAGTCGCATTTGCCGCCATTCAAGGTGGTTACAATATTGTCTCGAAAGTTGAAGGTGACTTGAAGCAGGCCTTGGAAACCTACAACGCTGACACGCCGGTGGGATTCCCCAACACGGCCTATTACCTGCCGGTGATTTATTCGCTGCTGGGGATGAAGGTCGAAAAGTTGGAAGACCTGCAGAAACCTCTGGAATTCTGCCGCAAGCTTTTGCCGCCGCATGTCAAATCCCGCAACCATCTGCCCTACCTCGGGCCCTTGCTGGACGCCGGCATGGCGGGTATCATGGCTTTCGAGATCAAGGAAGCCCTGCGCTACCTGAACGATCCGGATTTCTACCATGTTTCCGAAGAATGCGATCCGGAAAACGGCAAACTTTGGCTGGGTGCGGCGGCCGACACCATCTTCCGGACCCGCGGTGTGGAGTTCGTGGACGGCTCGGCGCCCGGGTTTGCCGCTATCGTCGGTGCGGCCCCCTCGCCCGCAATCGCCAAGGAAATCATTGAAGAATACCAGAAACGCAGCATCTACGTCTTCCTAGCCGCCAACCACAACGGCACCAGTGTCTCGGAGCAGTTGGTGGAAGCCGGGGTCCAGGTGGGCTGGAACACCAAGATCGTGCCCTTCGGCCCGGATATCTCTTCGGCGGTCTTCGCGCTCGGATTCGCCAACCGCGTGGCCATGGCCTTCGGCGGCGTCCAACCGGGTGACTACAAGAAAATCCTCAAGTACAACAAGGACCGCGTGTTTGCCTTTGTCAACGCCCTGGGCGACGTGGGGACCGAATGGGGTGCGGCCGCGGCCGGTTGTGTCAACTGGGGTTTCCCGACCCTGGCCGACACCGATATCCCCGAAATCCTGCCCACCGGTGTCTGTACATACGAACATGTCGTCGCCAATGTGGCCCACGATGAAATGGTGCAGAAATCGGTCGAGACCCGCGGTCTCAAGGTTACGGTTTCCGACATCGAGATTCCCTGCAACTTCGGTCCGGCCTACGAGGGCGAGCGCGTTCGCGGCGCCGACCTTTACACCCAGATGGGCGGCGGCAAAACCCAGGCCACCGAGCTGGTGAAGATGGCCGAGATGAACGATATCGAAGACGGCAAGGTTACGGTGATTGGTCCCGATATCGGTGATCTCAAGGAAGGCGACGTGCTGCCGCTGGGGATCTATGTCCAGGTGGCCGGCCGCGAAATGCAGGCCGATTTCGAACCCATCCTGGAACGCCAGACCCATCACCTGGTGAACTACATCCAGGGCATCATGCACATGGGCCAGCGCGACATCGCCTGGGTCCGGGTGAGCAAGGCCGCCGTGGAGAAAGGGTTCACCCTGAAGGATATCGGGGTGGTGCTGCACGCCAAATACCACCAGGATTTCGGCGCCATTCTGGATAAGGTCGAAGTGACCCTCTACACCAAGAAGGAAGACGTGGATGAACTGACCACACGGGCGCGTGCCGAGTACAAGACGCGTGACGAACGGGTGGACAAGATGACCGACGAGGACGTGGAGATTTTCTACTCCTGTACCCTGTGCCAGTCCTTTGCCCCCAGCCATGTCTGTGCCGTCAGCCCGGAACGTACCGGCCTTTGCGGCGCCTACAACTGGATGGACTGCCGAGCCTCCTATCAGATCAATCCCACCGGCCCCAACCAGCCCATCGAAAAGGGCGAAGTACTGGATGCCAAACTGGGAATGTTCAAGGGCGTCAACGAATTCGTGGCCAAGGCCTCCCGCGGCGCCATCACCCAGTACAACTTCTATTCCATGGTACAGGAACCCATGACCACCTGCGGTTGCTGCGAGTGCATCGCAGCCATGCTGCCCTCCTGCAACGGGGTCATGACGGTCAACCGTGAATACACGGGCGAAACCCCCTGCGGCATGAAGTTCACCACCCTGGCGGGTGTCATGGGCGGCGGGGCTTCCTCCCCCGGGTTTGTGGGCCACTCCAAATACAACATCACCCAGCGCAAGTTCATCATCGGTGACGGTGGCCTCCTGCGCATGGTATGGATGCCCAAGATGCTCAAGGATGAAATCCGTGAGCGCCTGATCCAGCGCGGCACCGAAATGGGTGATCCGGATCTGGTGGACAAGATTGCCGACGAAACCGTCGGCATCACCGAAGAAGAGATCATGCCATTCCTGGAAGAAAAGGGACATCCGGCCCTGTCCATGCCGCCATTGATCGGTTGATGACAAGGTAAGTAATGGTTTCCCGGGGGGCCACCCGGCATTCCGGGAAACCATGATGTCGATGGCATATTGAATAAGCTATAGCTTTACATATCGCTGAAAAACAGCAAGGAGAAAACCATGGCATTAACCGGTATTCAGATTTTCAAACTCCTGCCGAAAACCAACTGCAAAGAATGCGGTGTGCCAACCTGCCTGGCCTTTGCCATGAATCTGGCATCGGGTAAGGCCGAGCTTGACAGTTGCCCCTATGTTTCCGATGAAGCCCGCGAGAAACTGGCGGAGGCATCGGCACCGCCGATTCGCCCTGTGGTATTGGGTGCCGGCGTGCGCAAGGCCACGGTAGGCGGCGAAACCGTTCTCTATCGTCACGAGAAAACGTTTTATAACCCAACAGCCCTGGCGGCTATGATCACTTCGGATACGGCCGAAGGCGATGTGGCGGCCAAACTAAAAGGGTGGAATGCATTCCAATTCGAACGCGTGGGCCTGAACCTGCGTCCGGAACTGGTGGCGCTGAAAGACGCCAACGGCGATGCGGCGGCGTTTGCCAAGCTGGCCAAGCTCATTGCCGAGACTTCGGAATTCAATCTGGTGCTGATGAGTGACAGCGTGGACGTGCTCAAAGCGGGCGCGGAAGCCTGTGCTTTTAAGCGCCCCTTGCTCTATGCCGCCACGGACAGCACGGTGGACGCCCTGGGCGCCCTGGCCAAGGAGATGGACCTGCCCCTGGCCGTCAAGGCTGATTCCATCGAAGCCCTGGTGCCCCTGACCACCAAACTGACCGAGATGGGCCTCAAGGATCTGGTCCTGGATGCTGGCTCCCGTGATGTCAAGGGTGCTTTGGACGACCAGGTGGCCATGCGCCGGGCGGCTTTGAAAGACCTCAAACGGGAAGTGGGGTTTTCCACCATCACCTTTCCCTGCGAAATGGCGTCCAACCTGGATATGGAAACCCTTATTGCCGGACAATTTATTGCTAAATACGCCGGTATCGTGGTCCTGTCTGATTTCGCGGGTGACAGCCTGTTCCCGCTGCTCCTGGAGCGCCTGAATATCTTTACGGATCCCCAGCGTCCCATGACGGTGACGGAAGGTATTTTCGAAATCAACAACCCGGACGAGAATTCCCCGGTGCTGGTTACCACCAATTTTGCCCTCACGTATTTCATCGTGTCCGGCGAAATCGAGGCCAGCAAAGTGCCGGCCTGGCTGCTGATCAAGGATTCCGAGGGGCTGTCGGTGCTCACCGCCTGGGCCGCCGGTAAGTTTGCCGGTGACGATGTCGGCATGTTCGTCAAAAAGAGCGGCATCATGGACAAGGTCAAGCATACCGAGCTGATCATCCCCGGTTACGCTGCCGCCATTGCCGGCGACGTGGAAGAAGAACTGCCGGGTTGGACCATTACGGTGGGGCCGCGTGAAGCCGCCCATCTGCCCGGCTTTCTCCGCGGGCGTTAAATCTTCATATCGTTGCCGGTTTTAGAGGGGGCGGTGTCGATATAAGGCCGCCCCTTCCTGACCGGCCCGGAAACAAAGCCTACGAGAGAGGGAGGTCCTATGTTACTGTTTGGTGAAAGCCTGAATGTGATTTCCACGAAGATCGGCCGTGCCTTCAAGGAGCGGGATCCCAAGCCGATCCAGGAAGAGGCCCTGTTCCAGAAAGAAAAGCGGATGGACTACATCGACATCAACCTGGGACCGGCCAAAAAGGACGGCCACGAGTTGATGCCCTGGGTGGTCGAGGTGGTTCAGGATGTCGTCCCCGATTTACCGCTGCTCCTGGATACATCCAATATCGACGCCATCGAAGCGGCCCTGAAAGTGATCAAGCAGGTTCCCAGCGGCACGCCGCATATCATCAATTCCATTATGGTGCGGCCGGAGCGCTATGAGCGCATGGTTCCCATGGCGGCGGAACACAATGCCGATTTCGTCGCCCTGATGTGGGGGCCTGAAGGTTTGCCCCGGGACGAAAACGAACGTGCGGCCCTGTGCGTCGAGTTGCTCTATTTTGCGAATGAAGCCGGTATCCCCAACGAGAAAATCTGGGTGGACGGCATCGTTACACCCGTCAATATTCAGCAACCCCAGGCCATCAGCCTGATGGAGTTCCAGAAGATGATCCCGGACATGGCGCCCGGCGCCCGCAGTACCTGCGGCCTGTCCAACATCTCCAACGGACCTCCGGATCACCTGAGACCCATTCTCAACCAGACCTACACGGTGATGCTGATGAAGTGCGGTATGGAATCGATCATCTCGGATCCTCGCGATGAACTGCTCACCGCCATCTGCAAGGGCGAGCGCCAGGACATCGTGGATCTGATCTACGGCATGCTGGATGGTCAGGAACCGGACGTGGGCAGCCTTTCCCAAGAATTGCTGAAATTCAAGAAGACGGTCGACGTCATTCTCGGGAACACGCTTTACTCGGATTCATGGCTGGAAGTCTAAACTTTTCCCGCGCGATTAACGACGAGGTATCAAAAAGCCCTTCCCCGCGGAAGGGCTTTTTGTGCTTTGACATCGGGGAAGCGCTGCATGTCGGTCAATCCGGGTGATCATCTTGTTTGACACGGAAGGAATTGGATCCCAATGGCACGCGTTGACGATTACAAGGCCGCGATAGCGCTGGCTGTGGCAAAGCTGGCGGGCCAGTCTTTTGTCGCTATCCGGGAACGGACCGGACTGGCATGCCCGAATGCCGATCGTTTCCAGATCCGTTTCCTGGGCCGGTTGTACGGGATAGATTTCCCGGGTTTTCAATTCGCGGACCTCGAGGCACCGGAGCGGGAGATACCGCTTCAGGAGCAGGTCCTGATTCTCCATTATATGCTGGGAGCCGATCCGGAACGGCATCCTGGTGACATGATTGCCTATCTGGAAATTCCCGGCGCGTCATTTTATTTCGAATCTTTCGTCAAGCAGGCCATCAACCCTCTGAAAGAGGTGTTCGGCCGCAACTTGGACGCTTTTCATCAGGCGAGCCAGGCGCTGCAAGGGACACCCATCGATGCGGGCGATGCCGGTTATCGGTTCCAGGTTTTCCCTCAGATCGCCCTGCACTATATTCTTTGGGAGGGGGACGAAGCGTTTGATGCCGAGGCGAATATCCTTTTCAATGAATCCACCGGCGACACGCTTTCGCCCGAGGATGGGGCCTGGCTGGCGGGTATGGTGGTCCATCGGCTGACGGCACTGAGCCGGGGGTGAGCCGCCTGCCTTCACACGTTGCCAATCACGGCCGAGTGTGGTATTGATTAAAAGAATTAATTATCTATAAAATTCAATATCTTAATTCATTTTCGGCTGATGGCGGAGACTGCCGGTACCATTGGTCGGAGGGGAGAATGGCAATGATCCGCTCAAAGGCACTCGAAGTCAACATAGCGGATTACCATGTCGATGTTGCCATTGACCACAAGTATGGGGTGCTGCAGGAGGTCATGTCGACCTACTACGGTCTCCAGGAGGGGCTGACCACTTTTCTCAAAGAATTATCCCACCCCTACAAGAACTGGCATTTTATCGTCAAGGAAGCCCGGGTTTACTCCCTGGATTATTTCCATCTCATCAAATCCCACCCCGAGGGGCCGGCCGCGGCCCGAATCTATATCGATATCTATCTGCGGGCCATCGAATCCACCCGCGAAACCGATGTCTGCGCCGACGCCGTGGACAACCTCATGCTGTTTCTCCTCAAAATGGTCAAGGAGGCGGGGGAGGCCCTGGAACGGTTTGTTCCGGTTTTGGACAGTACCTTCCAGAGCATTCGCCGCTACGATAGCGCCATTTTCATGCTTTTTTTGAAAAGCTACTATCAGCTCAACCGTTTGGGAGAGGCGTTGCTGTCCTGTGGGGCCGACCATATTGAGTATATGCAGCACCTCAATTTGCTCCTGATCCGGTTTTATCAGGACACGTTTTACTACTGGCTGCAGGAGCAGGATCCGCAAGAATGGTTTGAGCATGAGGCCGGCGAATTCAAACCGGATGCCGAACTTGGGGACGTTTTTAAATCCGTCGCCCATAAGAGTTTTCGTCGGTATGACGAAGCCATGGACGATATCTTGCATTGCGAGGATATCCATTCACCGGAAGTCCTGAAGCGCCTGCTGGCGTTGCCCGGATTCAACCAGATCGTCAACGCGCATCGCGAGATTCCCAGCCGCCTGAGTGCCATCGGCAAGGAGAACGGCCGGGGAGATCTTTACCGCCTCTTGTTTCTCTTCTACCAGATGAATGTCGGGGGGCTGTCGATTATTCACGAAGAAGCGCTTCGGGACATCAACCGGACCCTGACCTGGATCATCGACAATGAGAAGCCCTGGCATATCCGTACCCTGGTGGAAAAGACCTTCTCCATTCTCAAGGCCCGGGCCGCGGTTTTTCCAACCACGGCGCTCAATTGTGTCCTCAATATGGGGAAGGGGGTTTATCGCACCCAAGACATCGATTTTATCAATTTTTTTATCGATTGCGTGATTGATCTGGGGTTCCAGTCTCCCAACATCGGCGGTGTCGGCAACGACTGGCAGATCCAGGCGAACACCGCCCACCTGCAAAATATCAGGACATGGCTGGAACTGATCGAGCTGAGCCCCAAACACTCCACGCGCCTCATGTCCTACCTGATCATTCACATTTCCATGTGCGGCGTATTTATCAAAGATACGGATCTTTTTCCGCGCGATATCACCCGTTTTCTCAACAGCGGGGTCGGTCCGGTTTATAACATCACCAAGCAGCTGGCACGGCTTTTTCCGGTCTACTTCAATGATATCGGGGCCGAGGGCAAACTGCGGGATATTTCTACCGAACTGGACGAGATCAATCATCGCAAGGACGTCCTGCTGCATTTTCTGCGTAAACAGTGCCATGTGGAAAGCAGCAACCTTATCATCAATTTCATGGAGGCGGTGCTGCACTTCTGGCAGACCCGGGACCCGGAATTGCTGCGGTCCTATGTTCCCCCCAACATCTTCAGCGAAATCCAAACGACGGGGCCGTATATCGACGGTGTCCATACGGCCATGCAGCGGCTCAAGGAGCGTGGCCTGGGGCGCCTGGAGGCCTTGCTGCGGATCCCCGAAGAGGGGTTGCAAAACGTTCTTACCGAGTATGACGACATTGCACCGGTTGAACGGGACCGGGTCTATCTGGCGGTCAGTCTCTACAAGCTCCTGAACCAGAAGTACAACATCGATTTCATTGAACTGGGTCATTATATCGCCCAGTTGAAAACCGACGGGTTTCCGGGCCTCGAGGCACTGGAAAGTGTCCTTGAAATCACCGATTCCCGTGAAAAAATGCGGGGACTTCTCGATGTTCAGGAAGAATTGAAGGCCATCGTCCTTTCGGACCAGATGTTTGAAATCCGGGAGGATATCTACAAAAAACGCCATTTTACCATCGATATCCCGTCCATGTACGGCAGTTACCACGAGAAGAAATTCAACGCCTTGGGACTCTCTTTCCGGCTGGAGGCGTTGACCAATGTCCTCTTCGAAAAATTGATCCGGCGGATCGATTTGAGTTTGATCACGCGGGCCACATTCTACCATATTTATGATCTTCTCCTTCTGTTCCAGCGGGCCCTGGCGTTGGACGGTATCGCCTCCAAGGAGTTTGAACGGCAACTGGGCATGCTGGCGCATGCTCTGGAGGCCCGCGGCTTTACCTTTACCCAGTATCTGGATCTCTTCCGCGGTTTTGCCACTGCCGTCAAAAACATCATCAACGATTACTTCAACAACATCCACGAGCAGAATCTGGACCGCATTATCGAACGCACCCCGCTGGACCAGGTGCTGCCCAAATATTTGCCCACCGATGACGGCCAGGTCAAAGAAGGCAACGCCCACCGGATTACCGAAATATTCTTCCGGGATTTGATTTCCCTGGCCCTGGGGCTGCGGCAATTGGATTTGTTCCTCAGCCGAATCCTCAACACCCTGTTTCACCAATCGGCCAAAATCCCCAAAGACAGCTTGCACAGCCTCCTGAATTATGATCCCCAGCGTGCCGTGACGTCCCTGGTCATGCCCAATGAACGCGTGGACGGCATTATCTACCTCGGCAACAAGGGATTGAACATGGTCAAGCTGCGCAATTTCGGTTTTCCGGTGCCGCCGGGGTTTATCGTGACCACCGAAGTGTTCCGCTGTCGTGACGTCATCGAGCGCTATCCGGCCGCCGAGGCCAATTTCCGCGATCAGGTCGCCCGCCACATTGCCATCCTGGAGAATTATTCCGGGAAGAAATTCGGAAACGCCCGCAATCCCCTCATGCTGTCGGTCCGCAGCGGATCCTCCATTTCCCAGCCCGGCATGATGGACACCTTTCTCGATGTGGGCATGAATGAAGATATTGCCGCCGGCCTGGCCGTAAAGACCGGAAATGCCTGGTTCGCCTGGGACAATTACCGCCGTTTCCTGCAGTGCTGGGGGATGTCCTTCGATCTGCAGCGGGATGACTTCGACGCCATTATCAGTGAGTTCAAAACCCGCTTCGGGATTCCGCTCAAGCGCGGATTTTCCGGGGAGCAGATGCAGCAACTGGCTTTGACTTACAAAGAGTTGGTGCGGGATGCGGGCATTCTGGTGCCGGAAGACCCTTTCGAACAACTGGTATTGACCACCATGCGGGTCCTCCAATCCTGGGAGTCCACCAAGGCCAAGACCTATCGCAAGATTATGGGGATTTCCGACGACTGGGGTACGGCGGTTACCATCCAGCAAATGGTGTTCGGCAATGTGTCCCAACGTTCGGGATCCGGTGTCGTGTTTACCCATAATCCGCGCTGGTCGGGGGATACCCTGCGACTTTGGGGCGACTTTACCATTGAAAACCAGGGGGAAGACGTTGTGTCCGGGTTGGTGACCACGCTTCCCATTTCCGTTATCCAGCAGGAAACGGAAATGCGGGATACGGATATTACCCTGGAAACCCATTTCTCTGAGATTTTTAAGGCCCTGGAAGGATTCGCCCGGGATCTGGTGTTTAAGCGGGGATGGAGCCCCCAGGAACTGGAATTCACTTTCGAAGGGGATGCGCGCGGTGATCTTTACATTCTCCAGAGCCGCGACATGGCCATTCGGGAGCGCAAAAAGTTCATGACCTTCGATCACAGCGACCTCGGAGACCGGAAGCCCATCGGGCACGGCATCGGGGTCAGCGGGGGCGCCATGAGCGGGCGGTTGGTGTTTACACTGGATGAGATCGACTACTGGCGCAAATTGGAGCCCCAGACCGCCCTGGTGTTGGCCCGGTCGGATACGGTACCGGACGACATCCGGGAAATCCATGCGGCCGATGGGCTGCTGACATCCCGCGGGGGGTTGACCTCCCATGCGGCGGTGGTGGCGCATCGTCTTGGGCGTACAGGCGTGGTGGGCTGCGGGGAATTGCTGTGCGATGAGAAGAAAAAGACGTGCCAAATCAACGATGTCATCCTTAGTTCGGGTGACTTCATCAGCATTAACGGCCAGGAAGGTTCGATTTACCAGGGGTTGATCAAAGTCGAAGAGGCCTGATGCGCTTGGGCGGTAACACCAGACGCAATCCCAAGAACCATTGTTTGTATCCAAGGATTCAATGGGCCATTTTTTATCCTAAATCGCCGGATCGAAGGGCTTCCGGCAATGATGATCATGGGGAGGACATATGGAACAGCCAGCGGATGCGGGAAAAGGGGGCAAACTTGGCGTCAACGGCTTTGGACGGATCGGTAAACTGACCGTCTGGCATCATGTGGCCCGCAAATATTTCAGTGAAATCGTTGTCAATATCGGCCGTGAGGCCGGCACCTCCATGGCCGATTTGGCCCACTATGCCGAGCGGGATTCCTCCTACGGCCGACTGGGCCAGTTCCTTTATGGAAACCAGGCGGCTTCGGTTATCGAAGCCATTGACGAGGCAGACAACAGCCTGACAATCGACGGGATCAAGGTCCGCTTTCTCAAAACCGACCGCAACCCGGCTGACCTGGCGTGGCGGGATCACAACGTCAAACTGGTGGTGGAAACCACCGGAAGATTTCTCGACCCCACCAAGCCGGCCGACCATCCCGGCGGGTCCTTACGCGGTCACCTGGAGGCCGGCGCCGAAATCGTGGTGGCGTCGGCGCCCTTCAAAATCAAGGACAAAGGACAACCCATGCCGGAAGACGCTGTCACCACGGTCATGGGGATCAATGCCAACGACTTCGACCCCCGCCGCCATCGGCTGGTGTCCAACGCCTCCTGCACCACCACCTGCCTGGCCCATATGGTGAAACCGCTGTTGAACTACTTTGGCCCCAAACGCATTCTGTCCGCTTCCATGGCCACCGTTCATGCCGCCACGGGCTCCCAGGCCGTGCTGGATCGCCTGCCCAAGTCAGGGGTCAAGGACTTGCGCAAGAACCGCAGCATCATGAACAATATCATTTTAACCACCACCGGGGCGGCCAATGCCTTGAGGCTGGTCATTCCCGAAATGGAGGAAATCGGTTTTATTGCCGAATCGGTGCGGGTACCCACGGCAACAGGCTCGCTGATCATTCTGGTGCTTGATCTCCAGGAGGATATGGGTGCGGATCCCATCCGGCGGGACACCATCAATGCCATTTACCGCCAGGCCGCGGAAATGGATCCTCACCGCTATTTTCATTTTTCCGAAAAACAGAATGTCTCGGGGGATATCGTGGGGTTTCCCCGGGCAGCAGCCATCATTGAGGGGCATGAAACCCATACCCGCACCGCCGAGGTGACCTTTGACCTGAACAGCATTCCCGGATTGCCGGAGAGTGTTCTGGACGCCGTCAAGCATCATGTTTACCGGATCCCCATTACCCAGGCGGTTATTTACGGGTGGTACGACAACGAGATGGGAAGCTACGTGAACATGCTCGGCGATCGCACCGTGACGGTGGCCGAGCACATGATGTAGCCATGCGCCGGTCGCGTCGCCGGTCGGTTTTTATAGCGGTGGCGCGGTGCTTTCGTCCCCATCCAATCCCATCTTTGGAGGGTGGCCGGAGGCATACCGCTCGTTGGGAAGATTCTCATCCATTCCCACCGTGGGGGCAGACCGACAGCACCGGGCAGGTTGCCCGCCGTATAACGCGGTCGGTGGTGGAGCCCACCAGCAGGGTGCCGATCAGGCCATGACCCCGAACGCCCAGCACAATCAGATCGACCTGTTGGTCATTGGCATAGTGCAACAGCCGGGTAAAGGGTTGGCCTTCTTCGAGCCGGGTGATGGGCTGGCACCAGTGACGGGCTTCTTCCGGCACGAGACCCTCGAGTTTGGATTGCAGGAATTCCCGGATGACAACTGGCGAAGCCGGCCGATGGGCGAAAACCGGTTTCAGGGTTTCCGTATACAGCGGTGTTTCGATGACATGGACCAAGTGCAATTCGGCTTGGAATTCCTGCGCCATGCTTAAGCCGTGTTGAAAAGCCAGGTCGGCGTCCGGGGAGAAATCGCATCCCACCAGGATGCGTTTGAAGCCCGGGGCGGCGGCCGGCTGCCTGGCCGTATCGCGATCCGTGGCGGGAATTACCAACAGGGGACAGGGCAGGGTGCGCATGAGGCGTTCGGTGACAGAGCCGAGGAGCATGCGTTTTAGCCCCCGCCGACCCCGCGTGGCGGTCAAGGCCATGTCTACCGCCTTTTCCCGGGCCACCCGGTTGATCTCATCGGCGGCATGACCGACGACGATGAGCGGTTCCCATTCCAGGGTGTGGCCAGCCATCAATTCCGCGATGCGCTCATCGGCGTAGGCGATGTGCCGGTTGAGCTGCTCTTCCGGGGCCACATAGGCCTCGCCGTAAATGGACGGCATGGGCAGGTCGATGCAATGACAGACCAGCAGGCGGGCCTGAAATTCTTGGGCCAGGGAAATGCCGTGGGCAACGGCCTGGTCGGAGGCATCGGAAAGATCGGTGGCGCAAAGAATGCGTCGAAATGTGGCTCTCATACCATTTCCCTTCGTCATGGCGGTTAAGGTTCGTAATCCCTCAAAGTTCCGAAATCAGAAGGCCGGCTTTACGGTTGAACCGGAGGTAAAATGAGTTAGTTTAATAATAAGAATGACACATTGTAAAAGTCAACTGCACAGGTGGTATAAACAGTTGATCCGCGTCAGGGTAGCCCTTAAGAGGGAATCATGCCGTGCCATGCGTCAGCGAGCGCAAGGCACGGCACGCTCGCATTTGGGCGACAACAGGGAAACCGGCTTCGGATCGGATTCGATACATTTGAGAAAGGAATTGGTTTTATGTCAGGAAATTTGCGTGTACTCATTATCGGTGGCGTGGCCTGTGGGCCGAAAGCAGCGGCCCGTCTTAAACGCCTGATGCCGGAGGCTGAGGTCACCATGCTTGAAAAGGGGGAGATGGTCTCCTACGGCGCCTGTGGCCTGCCCTATTATGTGGAAGGTACTTTTTCCAATATCAATGCCTTGACCCACACACCGGCCGGCGTCTCCCGGACACCGGAATTCTTTCGGACCTGGAAAGGCTTTCAGACCCTGACGAGCACCGAAGCCATCGCCATCAACCGCCACGACAAACAGGTCCGTGTCCGTGATCTGAAAAACGGCGGGGAAGAAGATCTGCCCTATGACAAGTTGGTGCTGGCCACCGGCGGAAGCGCGTTCAAACCCCCCATCCCCGGCCTCGATCTGGCCAATGTCTGGTTTATGACCCACCCGGACGATGCCGCCAGCCTGGTGGCGGAAATCGAACGCCAGGAGCTCAAGAAAGCCGTTCTGGTGGGGGCTGGTTTTATCGGACTGGAGGTTGCCGAAGCCCTTGTCAACCGGGGGCTGGAGGTCACCATGGTGGAGATGGCCGACCATATCATGCCGGGGATTCTGGATGAGGATATCGCCCGCTTTGCCCAGATCCATATGGAGGACAATGACGTGGAACTGGTGCTGGGGGAAACCGTAACCGCCCTGGAAGGCGATGGGCGGGTGCAAGCGGTAGTGACCGGCAAGCGAAAGATCGAAGCTGATTTCGTGGTGATCGGTGTGGGCACGCGTCCCAATGATGTCCTGGCCCGGGAAGCGGGATTGCGGTGTGAAAAGGGCATCGTGGTCAATGAGTTCTGCCAGACCAGTGATCCGGACATCTATGCCGGCGGCGACTGTGTCTCCAATGCCTACATTCATCGCCAGGTGGGGGATCCGTTGTATGTGCCGTTGGGGTCGACGGCCAACAAACACGGCCGCGTGATCGCCAACCACATCGCCGGGAAACCAACCCCCTTCAGTGGGATCACCTGCAGCAGTGTGGTTCGGGTGTTCGACTACACCCTCGGCCGCACCGGTTTGAGTGAGCGCATGGCGCAGCTGCTGGGCATCGACTACGAAGTGACGACCTGGTCCGGACAGGATATCCCCCACTATATGACGGACAGCCGTCTGTTTGCGATCAAGATGATTGCCTCCCGGCGGGACCGCAAAGTGCTTGGCGTGCAGGTGGCCGGCATGGGAAACGGTGCCAAGCGACTGGATGTGGCTGCCAGCGTCATCTATTTTGGCGGCACCCTCGATGAGCTGGCCGATATCGACTTCGGATACGCCCCGCCTTTCGGTCCGCCCATCGATCCTTTGGCGGTTTGTGCCCATGTGCTCACCAACAAGTTGGATGGCCTGGCGGCGGGAATCCCGCCCCTGGCGGCCAAACGGTTGATGGATACGGGGGATTGCCTTCTGCTGGACGTGCGCATCCCCGAGGAATCCAAGATGGAGTGGATCCCCCACACGGACATGCTGCATATCCCGTTGTCGGAATTGCGGGAACGAGTGGCGGAGCTGCCGCAGGATCGGGATATTCTGACCTATTGCAAAGTCAGTATGCGGGGCTACGAAGCCCAACGCATTCTTAACGCCGCCGGCATTGACCGGGTGCGTTTCATCGAGGGCGGTGTTGCCGCTTGGCCGTTTGAAACCGCCATGCCGGGTATCTGACAACACTTAGGGCTCGCGAAAAAATAACTTCACATCCTCAGCGCCCATCCATCCCGCTCAGAGGCGTTGCGAAAATACGGAATATGCTGGATATTCCTTAATTTTCGCGCCTTGCCGAGCGGGCGCCTGAACGCTGATCACCTGTGAATTAATTTTTGCGCGAGCCCTTAGGAGGCATGCGGCGGGTGCCGGCATTACTCCATCCGCCGCACATGCCCTATTTTTTGCGAGGGCTTAGGGGCTAGAATGGATTTGATTTTTTCCGAAAGTTGGAGAATTGTAAACGGTTTTTGGATGAATCCCTGACAGCCCTGACGGCGAATCTCTTTTGCTTTGCCCTCCAGGCCATAGCCGCTGATGAGAAGAACTTTGGCATCGGGGTCGATGGCTTTCAAGCGTTCGAACGTTTCACCGCCATCCATTCCGGGCATGATCATGTCCAGAATGATCAGGTCAATTGCCTCATGATGGATTTCAAAAAGGGCCAGGGCTTCCTGTCCGCTTGATGCCTCCATGACCTGGTAGCCCAGTTCCTCCAGCCATTCGCGGGATATTTCCGTGATAAAGCGCTCATCATCCACAACCAGGATCGTGCCGGCCCCGTGAAGGGGTTTCAGTATGGTTTCGGTTTCCGATTGAACCGGTGCGGTGGAGGCCGGCAGGAAAACAGTGAAAACGGAACCCTTGCCCACACGGCTGGCGGCTTTGATAAAGCCCCGGTGGTTTTTGACGATGCCGTAAGCGGAAGACAACCCCAGCCCGGTTCCCCGTCCGCGTTCTTTGGTGGTGAAAAAAGGATTGAAAATTTTCGGCAGAATGGCTTCCGTCATCCCGACGCCGGTATCAAGAACCTTTATTCTAACATAGCGTCCCGGGTTCAATCCAAAGGGATGAACGGACTTCATATCCAGTTGGCAGTCTTCCGTTTTAATGATCAGGCGCCCCCCATCGGGCATGGCCTGCCAGCCGTTGACCAACAAATTCATGACAACCTGTTCGATCTGGCCTGGGTTGACCTTGACGGGCCAGGCGGCTTCCAGCCCCGACGTGTCGATGGTTATTTCCCGCTTGGTTCGTCCGAACATGTCCGCGGTTTTGCGAATGAGCTCATTGATGTCCGCCACCGCCATCTGGCGTTGCTTGGTGCGGGCAAAATCGAGCAGTTGGCGGGTAAGACCGGCCCCGTCCTTGATATATTGTTCGACATTGCGCAGTTTGGGCAGAACCGGGTTGGACGGCGGTGTTCGCATGAGCATCAGCGAGATATTGCCCTGGACGCCCATGAGAATGTTGTTGAAATCATGGGCAATCCCCCCTGCCAATGTCCCGATGGCCTCCATGCGCTGGGCATGATGGAGTTGTTCTTCCAGCTCTTTCCGTTCTTCTTCGGCTTTGCGCAGATGCGTAATATCCCGCAACATGCCACGGAACCCGGTCGGCAGTCCGTCCCGGTTATTGACCAGCGAAACAGAGATTTCCAGGACCATGCGCTTATGGTGGCGTTCGGCATCAAAGTCCTGGTTGGTGGCAGGAATGCCGGTTCGGTAAACCCGGTTGAAGAGGCGAAACAGGTAGCGTGCCGTTGCACGGGAAAAATGCTGGCGGAAACCGGTAAAGAGGAGTTGGTCGCGGGAAAAACCGACGATGCGGCACAGCGGTGTGTTCACAAAGGTAAGGTATCCTTTGAGATCGACCTCGAAATACCCCTCTTGCATGCTTTCGACAATGGTTTGGTATTTTTTTTCACTTTCCCGGAAAGCGGCTTCGGCGCTTTTGAGGTCCGAGATATCCACCATGACGCCACGCAGCCCTCTGAAAACCCCTTTGTTGATTAAAGGGCGGCTGAAGGATTTGACCCAGCAGTAGCCATGATGTTTGTGCTGGAGGCGATATTCCATGGCGCGCAGATCGCTGGATACGGCCCGCTCATTGATTTTCTGAAGCCGTTTGCGGTCTTCGGGGTGGATGACGGTCATAAAATCCCGGCCGATAAAATCTTCCGGCCGCATACCGGTAAAGGCATGAATGATGGGGCTGATATAGACGATAATGCCTTTGGGGTCGGTGGCGAAAATGACGGCGGTGATGTCTTCCACCAGATTCCGGAACTTTTCCCGGTCCTTCATGGTTCTTTGCAACAGGGCCAGGGCCTCGCTGAGTTGGTGCTCCAGTCCCTGCCGCTTGCGGGTTTCTCTCTCCAGCGCATTACGGAGATCTTTGATCACAGGATTGGCCGAACTGCCGCTTTCCATGGGGTATCTTCCGAACCTGTCTGATGAATGGAATGTTCAATGCCGATCGCCTGGTTGACAGCCTAATATGAAATATATTGTTTTTCAATGCTTTCCGATAGATGAACACCTTGCCACCGTGGCGGGCGAAACGGTCGCGCCGGCTTGCGATATAGAGGAGGGAGCTTATATTGGGGTATTACGTAACCGAAGGTGGCATCCTCCATGAAACGCAACCTCATCACTGTTGAAAGCCGCCGGGGAGCGGTCATGCTTGTGCTGCAAAGGGTCATGCGCATGGTCCCCGACCGGGACAAAAACGACAAGCGTCTCAAGCGCCTGCTGGCGTTTCGCTTGCAGCATGATGGCGAAGCGGCCACGTGCGAATATTTGGTGCGGCATATCCAACGCTATATCCGAGATTCCGCGAAAAGCCGGTTTTATGATTTTCTCGTGCAGGCCCAGTCGCGTGATTCTGGTCTCAACGACAGGAACGGGCGGGGTCCGGATCCGCCCGGAGCGGCATAAGAAAATTCTCCATGCTTTTTGCCCATTCTTGTCCCCCTGCCTTTTGTTTTTCCGCTATCCAAAGCGTTTGCAATTCCGATGGGACAACGGTTGGTGGTCCCGTAGATGGCCGATCGCGGCCGGTTTGCGCAGCTGTCAACAGCTGAGAGCCATCTGACCGCAAACGGTTGAAGCCTGTTTTGGGATTGCAATTTGCGGCTGTATTCACTATGTCTCGGGCGGCATCCTGATCCGATGGAGATATTATGCTGGGAACTATCGTCAATACCGTTGCCATTATTGCCGGAAGCCTTTTGGGTGTTTCCCTGCGTCGCGGCATACCCGATCGGTATAAAGAGACCGTGATTGCCGCCATCGGACTGGCCGTTTTGCTGATCGGCATGAAGAACGCCTTGCAGACCGACGATTTATTGCTGGTGATCATCAGTCTGGCGCTGGGGGCGGTTCTTGGGGAAATGATGCATATCGAAGAGCGTCTTGAAGCGGTGGGGTATTGGATCGGCAAACGTTTGGGGCGTGCCGGCGATGGTGTGGCACAGGGATTTGTTACCGCCAGTCTGGTGTTTTGTGTGGGGGCCATGGCGATCGTGGGCGCTCTGGAAAGCGGCCTGACGGGAAATCATCAAACCCTTTTTGCCAAATCCATGTTGGATGGCGTGACGTCCATCATTTTTGCCTCGACGCTGGGTATCGGCGTTCTGTTTTCTTCCGTCGCTGTTTTCATCTACCAGGGCGCCATTACCTTTCTTGCGGTTTACCTCAAGCCGTTTTTAACCCCTGTGGTGGTGACCCAGATGAGCGCCGTCGGTGGCCTGTTGATCGTTGCCATCGGACTCAATATCCTGGATATTACCAAACTGCGTTTGGGGAACATGTTGCCGGGTCTTTTCATCCCCCTGGTTTACGATGGCGTGTTGTCCCTGTGGCGGCTCTTCTGACGCGGCGCCTTGTGTTTCGGACCATAGGAACGGTGGTGTGCTTAAACCATAACGCTGTCGGCAACGGCGAAAACGGTTGCCCCGGCAAACCGGTTTGGGCTAAAATAACTCGTTTGAGCCGGGACACGACATGACCCTCCGGCTTACGATGAGGCGTGACCTGACCAATCCAAGCGGAGGTGGCCGCTGCGATGCATTATGAAGGCAATATGATCCGTCCCCCCAGTGAAGCCTACAGTATCCTGCTGCAGGCCACTGTGGGGTGCTCGCACAACAAGTGTACGTTTTGTGGCGCCTATAAGGGGGAGCGATTCAAAATCAAATCGGATGCCATTATCGATGCGGATATCGATTTTGCCGCCACCCACTGCCGTCGCCAGCGCCGCTTGTTCATATGCGACGGAGATGCGCTTATCATTCCCCAGAAACGGTTGCTGCGCATCCTGCAGTCCATCCGACAACGTCTGCCCTGGGTGACTCGTGTGGGCGTTTATGCCAATACCAAAAGCATTCGTATGAAAACGCCGGAAGAACTGGCGCAATTGCAGGCCAACGGACTGGGCATTGCTTATATGGGCGTCGAGTCGGGTGACGATGCCACCCTCCAGGCCGTGCGCAAGGGTGCCGACGCCCGGAAGATGATCGAGGCCGGGCGTAAACTTCGTCAGGCCGGTATCAAACTGTCCATTACCGTGCTGCTGGGGATTGCCGGTCGGGAGCGCAGCACGCAGCATGCCCAGGCGACCGGTCGGGTGATATCGGCCATCGATCCGGAGTATGTGGGGGCCCTGAGCCTGATGCTGATCCCCGGAACCCCGCTATACGCTGATTTCGAGGCGGGGCATTTTGAATTGCTTCCGGCGGAGGCCATGCTGCATGAGCTGGGAATCATGATTGCCAACACCGATATGACCGGGGGGCTGTTTCATGCCAACCATGCCTCGAACTATCTGCCGCTGAAACTCAAGATGCCGGCCGATAAAGCGCATGCTCTGGACCTGATCGATCGGGCTCTGAAGGGAGAGATTAAGCTCAAACCGGAGTCCATGCGAGCGCTTTAGTCCGCCCACCCCGTCGATGCTCGGCGCGGGACCGAGGGGAAAATGTCTAATAATCACTTAAAGTGCCCTTAATGGGGCGAATTGAGGCCTCCCGCCTGGCGGGCGGCGGCGTATTTGTTCAAGGCAAACCATCTACCACATGAAATAACGCAGGTGGAGTTTCAACGCTGACGGCACAGCCAAAGGGGGAATGTGAAAAATGACTGACGGAGGACCTGTCAATCCGAGAAATCTGGACACGATTTGCATCAACACGATCCGAACACTTGCCATGGACGCGATTCAGAAAGCCAATTCGGGGCATCCTGGTGCTCCCATGGGACTGGCCGCTGCGGCTTATGTGCTCTGGACCCAATACTTAAAGCACAACCCCGCCAACCCCCAGTGGGCCAACCGGGATCGCTTTGTGCTTTCCGGGGGGCATGCCTCGATGCTGCTCTACAGCCTGCTGCATCTCACGGGCTACGATCTGAGCTTGGACGATCTTAAAAAATTCCGTCAGTGGGGCAGCAAGACGCCCGGACATCCGGAATATCGCCATACCCCGGGGGTGGAGACCACCACCGGCCCGCTGGGCCAGGGGGTTGCCAATGCCGTGGGTATGGCCATGGCGGAGCGTCACCTGGCGGCACGGTTCAACCGTCCCGATGCCGCCGTCATCGATCATCATACCTATGTCATGTGCGGTGACGGGGATCTCATGGAGGGCATTTCCGCTGAAGCCGCTTCCCTGGCGGGCCACCTGGGGCTGTCACGCCTGGTTGTCATTTATGACGACAACGATATTTCCATTGAAGGCAGCACCGATATTGCCTTCACCGAAGACGTGGGCCAGCGCTTCAAGGCGTATCATTGGCATGTCCAATCGGTTGAGGACGGCAACGATCTTGAGGCCATCGCCACGGCCCTGGAGGCGGCCCGACAGGAAAAGCAAAGGCCGTCCCTGATCATGCTGAAAACGCAAATTGCCTATGGGAGCCCCAACAAGGCCGGCTCGGCCGATGCCCACGGCGCCCCGTTGGGCGCTGAAGAGGTCTGTCTCACCAAAAAATGCCTGGGGTGTTCGGAGGAGGCCGAATTCTGTGTGCCGGACAGCGCCCGGAACCGTTTCCAGCAGGCCCTTGACAAAGGTGGCGATGCGGAAGCGGCCTGGCAGGGGTTGATGGATGCCTACCGCAGCCGTTACCCGGAACTGGCGGAAAGCCTGCAACGTGCTCTCGACGGTTGTCTGGTCGAGGATTGGGACGCCGAGGTGCCCGTATTTGCACCGGGGGACGGCCCGGTGGCCACCCGGGCCGCTTCCGGCATGGTACTCAACGCCCTGGCAGGAAAAATCGATACCCTCATGGGCGGCTCCGCCGATCTGGCGCCCTCCAATAAAACCTTTCTCAACGGTGTCCCCGAGTTTCAGAAAGGCGCCTATGAAGGCCGCAACATCCGCTTTGGGGTGCGTGAGCATGCCATGGCGGCCATCATGTCGGGTTTGAGCCTCCATGGCGGTGTCAAACCCTACGGCGGCACTTTTCTGGTATTTGCCGATTATATGCGGCCGTCCATTCGCCTGGCTTCACTGATGGGCCTGCCGGTGATTTATGTGTTCACCCATGACAGCATCGCCGTCGGCGAAGACGGTCCGACCCATCAGCCTGTGGAGCACCTGGCCAGCCTGCGCGCGATTCCCGGCCTGACCGTGATTCGTCCCGCCGATGCCACCGAAACCGCGGAAGCCTGGCGCACCGCCGTAACCGCCACGGATCACCCGGTGGCCCTGGCGCTGACGAGGCAGAAACTTGCCGTTCTGGACCGCGAAACCCTGCCGCCAGCCGCCTCACTGGCCAAAGGCGCCTATATTCTGGCGGATGCCGAAGGGCAGCCGGACATCATTCTCATGGCCAGCGGTTCGGAAGTCCATCTTGTGATGGAAGCCCGCAACCAGCTCAAGGATAAGGGGATCCAGGCCCGGGTGGTCAGTATGCCCAGCTGGGAGCTTTTCGACGCCATGCCGGCCGCCTATCGGGAAGAAGTGCTGCCCGCCGGCATCACCGCACGATTGGCCGTGGAAGCCGGTTTGTCGATGGGCTGGGAGCGTTACACGGGCCACCCGGACAACATTATCGGCATTAACGGGTTCGGGGCCTCTGCACCTGGCCCGGTAATTCAGGAAAAACTCGGGCTTACAGTGGCCAACGTGGTTGCCAGGGCATGCGAAATCCTGAACCGCTGACACCATCGTCTGCGATGGTGAACCAATCTCTGATCAGGAGCCCATGATAACAACACCCAGCAGCATCCTGATTGTCGACAGTGAGCCGTCCTCCCGTTCCGCCCTGGCGGACTGCCTGATGGATCGCGGCTACAACGTCGCCACCATTCCGCCGGGGGAGGAGGCGCGTGCTCTGCTGGGCCGGCAGCGATTTGATATCATGCTGGCCGAGGTCGGCGATGATGGCGAGAGCGGCATTGAGCTGCTGCAGGCCGCCAAGGCGGCCGACCCTGATTTGGCGGTCATCATGATGGCCGCCTATGGCTCTATCCAGAACGCGGTGACCTGTATGAAGCGGGGCGCGCACGACTACCTTCTGAAGCCGATCAAACCGGACACGTTGTGTGGTCGCTTGCAGGAAATTCTCACACTGCAGGTCTACCCGCGCCAAAGCGCCTATATTGGTACGCCCTATCGGTCAGAGGATCGTTTCGAAAGCATGATTGCCCAGTCGGGAGCCATGCAGCGGGTTTTCGAAATGATTCAGGATGTGGCGCCGATGGATACGACCATTCTCATCACCGGCGAAACCGGCACCGGAAAAGAGCTGGCCGCCAAAGCCATCCATTCCAACAGTTCCCGCGGCAATGGCCCCTTTGTGGCGGTCAATTGCGGGGCCATCCCGGAAAACCTGATGGAAAGCGAGCTTTTCGGCTATCAGAAAGGCGCTTTCACCAGCGCGGCTGAAACCAAAAAAGGGCAGTTGGAATTGGCCCATGGCGGCACCCTTTTCCTGGACGAAATCGGCGAGATCAGTTCCCGCATGCAGGTTAATCTGCTGCGCGTGCTGGAAAATGGTCTGTTCTACCGTGTGGGGGGCACCCAACCCCAGGAAGTGGATTTTCGGGTGATTGCCGCAACCAACCGCGATCTTGTTGCCGCGGTGGCCAACGGTTCTTTTCGGGAAGATCTTTACTACCGCCTCAACGTCATTTCCCTGGGGATGCCTCCCTTGCGTGAACGCAAGGAGGATATTCCCTTGCTGGCGGAGCATTTTCTCCTGCGGTATGTTCGCGAAACCGGAAAGGGGGCTGTCAAGATCAGCCGGGGGGCGATGGATGAGATGATGCTCCATGAGTGGCCCGGCAATGTGAGGGAACTGCGCAACGCCATTGAGCGGGCGGTGGTCATCTGTAAATCCGATCGGATTCGGCCCGAAGAACTGCCGTTTTATCATCCGGTTTGTGTGGAGACGGAGTTCAGCGGGTCATTGCGTCAGATGGAGATCGCGCACATCACGCGCGTACTCAACGCCAACGACTGGAATATGACACGGGGCGCCCGCATTCTGGGTATCGACCGATCCACACTTTATCACAAGGTCAAGCGCTACCAGATAAAAAAGCCCGATTGATGCTGGCACAACGGTTGCGCCAGGAAGATGAGCGGCCGGATCGAGTGACTTGACCGATACAGCCGGCCGGTGCATGCCGCAGCATTACCGCTGCAAGCGGTTGACAGCCGCGTTGATCCGATGGCGACCGTGGACGTCACAAATAGTGCCGGCCTGATGCCCGCGATGGTTGGAGGAAAGGGGCGGAGGACTGCCAGGCCATGGCGGCCCTCCGGCCGATTTAATTGGGCTGGATCCGGATGGGATCAGCCGATTGTTTTTTTGACAATCCCCAGAAGTTTGTCGGGATCAAACGGTTTGGCAACGTAGGCCACTGCTGATTTTACGGCATGCCGCCCGGCCATTCCGCTGATGACGATGACCGGAATGTCCTTCAACTCATCGTCCTTGGCCATTTTGCGGTACAGCCGTGAACCCCACTCCTCAGGCATTTCCAGATCCAGTGTGACCAAATCCGGCTTGCTGGCCTTCAGTTTTTCCATGCCTTCCACGCCCGTGGAGGCGGTATCGGTATCGTAGCCGTTGTCCGAAAATAAGGTTGTCAGGTATTTTACCACCACCGGGTCGTCGTCGATTACGAGAATTCGCTTCGCCATAATCGGGCCTTTCTTTTAAGGGTTGGTCGTTTCAGGTTGCTTCAATTGCAACCGCAACGTGGTCTGAACAAGTTGCCTAAGGCACACCGTCAGGGGGCCTTGGCATGGCATTCCCCGCACGCTACCGGCCCGGCTTTTTCGCTCAGGTGACATCCCCTGCAGTTGAGATGGTAGCGGCGCACCAGTTCCATTGGGTATTCGCTACCCTCGGCACCATGGCATTCAGAGCACTCCTGGTCCTCCGAGCTTTCGTCTTCCAGCAGGTTGCCGGCCTCGTCGTAGACATGGTGACATTCATTGCATTCTTCGATGCCGGCTTTCTCATTGTGTTCATCGTGTACAAAGGCCGGCAGGGGGCGCATATTGTCCGTAAAGGCACTGTCTTCCACGAATTCAATATCCTCCTGGGAATAAGCCGTAATGGCTGCCAGGGCAAGTACACCCAGGAGCACGCCGATAAACAGAATATTTTTTCGCATCTGGTTTTCTCCTTGTCATTCATAAAAAGGATTGAACTGTCAACGCCTTTTCATTTTACAGCACGCTCTCCGGTTTTTCCATGACTTCATAGATGATATCGCCAAGGAATTTCAGGTCCATGCCGATTTCGTTGTGGTGGATAATGTCTTCCAGGCCGCCATGGCAGTTGTGGCAGGGCGCGACACAGGTTTCCGCTCCGCGGCTCTTCGCATCGAAAAGCTGTTGGGCTTTGACCTTGTTGCCGTCAACACGTTTCATTTTCCACGGGGGCCCACAGTTGATGACACCGCCGCCGGCCGCGCAACAGAAATTGTGCTCGCGGTTGGGGTGCATTTCCTCAACATTTTCGCAGATGGCATGGACCACGTAGCGCAGCATTTCATGGAGGCCCCGGCCCCGGATAACATTGCAGGGATCATGAATGGTCACGGTGGGTTGGTATTTCTGCGCAATTTTAATTTTGCCGGCCTTGAGTAATTCATAGAAAAATTCGATGGAATGGGTGACTTCAACGGGCGGCATGCGCCATCCCAGGGCCCGGTTGCCCATATCGTAGATGGAACGGAAGGCATGACCGCATTCCCCCATGACGATCCGTTTGACCTTCAAGCGCATGGCGGTTTCAAAGTGCAAGCGCTTGGTGCGGGCCATGATTTCGTTGTCGCCGGTGTACATGGCCATATCGCTGTTGTCCCACCCCGGGGTGGCCGGCATGGTCCAGTTAAGGCCGGCGGCATTGAAAATCACGGCCGCCTGGTAGATGAGCTGAGCACGGAACTTGGGCTCCGGTCCGATCACCGAATACATAAAATCGGCGCCTTCCTTTTCGATCGGGATGCGCAGCCCCTCGATTTCTTCCTGGGCTTCCTCTTCCTGCCACTGCAGGCTGTCAACCCATTCGTCTTCCTTGACCCACATCTGGTTGTAGGTCACCGAATGGCTGTGGGCCGTATCCTGGATATACTGGGGCGAGATGCCCAGCTTGTGGCACAGGCGACGTACAAAGAGCATGACGAAGGCTACATCCAGACCAAAAGGGCAATACATGGCGCATCGTTTGCACAGATTGCATTCGGTGCTGGCAATCTCGGAGGCGCGTTTCATGAAGTCCACGCTGACCCGGCCCTTCTTTTTCATGAGGACCGCCATGGTCTGTTTGACTTTGCCGGCCGGTGAATAGCGCGGATCCTTGTCATTGGAAAGATAGAAATGGCAGGCTTCGCTGCACAGTCCGCAACTCACACAACTTTCGACGTAAGTTTTCAGGCGGATGCCCGCTTCCGCATCGACCATTTTCTGGTAGACCTTCTGGATGATTTCGGGCGTCAGCTTTTCAGCGCCCTTCTCAATGCCTTCATCGTAGATTTTATTTTTATCAACTGCTGCTTCATCGTTCATTATGAATATCCTCCCTGAATGGGTATGTAGCGTGCGCCTACCAATCCCTGGCGAATCTCACCGCGCCGAATTCCGACCCCATATAGCCGCGGGTAAAGAAGAACAGGAACATGTGGTTCAATTTGGTGAATGGAATAATGGCCAGGAGTATCTCCGCCGACAGCATGTGCAGGATGGTCACCACCTGGTTTCCCGGCCACTGGTGGTAAGCCCAGTAACCGGTCACGAACGGTGCGGCCACCAAAGCGAGGAGCACATAGTCCCAGGCATTGGACAGAAATTTGACATCCGGCTGGGTCAGGCGACGGATCAGGAAGAATACGCAGGCGCCGATGACCAGAAGGGTCATGATATCAGCAACCCCATCCGGCAGGAACCACCAGCTGACGTTGAACGCCTCGTTGATCAGGGTGATGTGCGCGAAAAGGAAGATGGGTGCCACGAAAATGCAGATATGAAAAATAAACGTGACCACCGAAAGGACAGGGCGCTTTCGGCTGTTGGTGCTGGCGAAGGGGAAGATCCAGTGCAGGATCGACCGGAACGCATGGTAGAAACTCCAGTATTCAAAAAGATAGGCATCCTTTTTTTTGGCCACGATGGCCCGGCTGATCAATTGGTAGAGGATGCCGCCGAAAAAAAGAATGAAGGCCACCCACGCCAGGGGGCCGGAGACGAAATTATATATGGCATGCATGATTACTCTCCTTTCAGCCCAGAATGTCTTTGAGCGGTAACACCGAGCGGGTGTAAACCGTGTCAGGTCCGGATCCCTCCAACGCCTTCAACAACAGATATTGGCTATCCGGGCTGAAAACGGGATCCCATACCATGGTGTAGGATTCCTTGAGTTTTTTGCCATCCACGACCAGGGTATACTTGCCGTCCTTTTCGACTTTGGCGGCGACATGCTGGCTGTCCGGGCTGAAAACCGGTGCCCATACCATGTCATACCCTTCCGACCAGGCCTGGCCGTCGACGCAAATTTGGTGGCGTTTGTCGTTCACCCCGATACAGGCCACGCGGGAGCTGTCCGGCGAAAAACAGGCATCCGTTACGAAGCCGTCGAAGGTGAGGTTCCAGGGGGTGTCGTCGATGGCCATGGTCCACTTGCCGTATTTAGGCGCCACAATGGCGGCCAGCCGATTGCCGTCCGGGCTGAACATCTGGTGCCATACCTGGGCGTAACGACCGTTCCAGCAGGGCTTGCCGTCACGGATCATGGTCCAGCCCCCATCGACTTTGGCTGGAGCGAAAACCGATCCGTCGGAAGGATGAAAACAAGGCTCCCAGACGATGGGGTAGGTGGTATCCCAAGCTTGGCCGTCCACGGCAATGGTGTATTCCAACAAGTTGACCCGGACTTCGGCGGCGACCCTTTGGCTGTCTGGCGAAAAGGCCATGCGCCAGGCATTGATGAAATTGCGGTCCCATACCTTGCCGTCGACGGCAACCGAATAGCAACCCTTCTGAAACTTGAAGATCTCTCCCTCGTTGAAGGATTCGGTTTGAACGGATGCCGCTGTCCGGCTGCCATCGGGGCTTACCGCCGTGTGGCCGATATTGGCGAATTTGGTTTCCCAGAGCTTACCGTTGCTGGCAATCAGGTATTGCATGCCCTGCTGCACGGCGCAGACGATGGTCTGTCCGTCCCTGGTGAATTGTGTGTCCCAGAGATAATCGAACTGCTCCTCCCAGGCCACACCGTCGACAGCCATTGTCCATTGGCCGGTATCGGAAACAATCCCGGTCAGGCGTCCATCCGGCGTGAATCGAAGGTACCATACCTTGTCAAACGGATTTTCCCAGGCGGTGCCGTTGACGCAGACGCTAAATTCCATTTCGCCGGTTTTGACGACAGCGGCGATTTTTTCACCATCCGGGCTGGCGTATGGCTCTTCGACCCAGTCGAACGACGTCGGCCAGTTCCCGAATTGGGCAATTTCCTTTTTGCCCGCATTCCAGTCCCAACTGTTTGAAATGTCCATGCCTTTCTCCTCCATCATTTGAGTTGCTTTCAAAGCGCAGCCGGAAACACCATTACCCGGGTATATTGCTTGTGCTCCGGTTGGGTCGGGCCGGATGTCGCCGGGTGGGTGGTGTTTCCCCCGTATTTTCAAATGCATTCAACCTCAGTCGATACCTGCCCCCTCCCCCAACGTTGATGTCATGTCGTTTTCAGAAAAAGCCGAACCAGCGTTTCCCAGCCAATCAAAGGCCGCTGGTTCACAATTACGTCACGCATATTCGTGTCCGGCGGCGTAGAAACACCGGTTGTCATCTCGATTTCTTTCTGCAACCGTTCGATTTCGTCTTCCAGCAGTTTAACGGATTCGCTGCCGATTAAAAGGTTTTTCAGATCCTGGCGCAGGTTGTCGGTGCGCACTCTAAGAATCCATCCCCGGGCGTAGGGGTCTTCACCGGCCAGAGCGGCATTCTCTTTGATGGACAGATTGATGGTGGCCACCACTCCGCTGACAGGCGACATGACCGATGCCCTGTGGGGGCCGCGGCGGATGCTGATGGCGGCCTGGCCTTGTTGAATGGTGTTGCCGATCAAGGGGGCTTCGATTTGGTCGAATGGGCCCAACATGTTCAGGGCGAAATCATCCAGACCGATGCGGACTTCTCCCTTTTGTTCAATACGGGCCCAGGCATGCCCCATGTGAAAATAATAGCCCTGGGGCAGGCGGAATCCTCTGATGTTCAAAACATCCAGGGGGCGGACGACCGCGTGGACCTGGTGCTGCTCGGAGAAATAGCGATCAAACTCACAGAAGACGCATTCGTAATCTTTACAGCAGATTTTGTAGTCGATCAGACCATTCGCGTAAAGCAGGCAAGGCCGCTCCCCCTTGGGCAGAAGCTGCAGGCGTTCCCGTGTAAAGGCAATGCGGCCGTCCGGTGTCGGGGGGCGTTTGCCCTGACGCCGGGCCTCTCTGTTTTTTTCGGCGGATTCGCTCAAGGCCTGATCCAATGGACATTCGGCGCACTGGCGATTTTTATCGCAGAGTTTGCGCAAGTTGAGTCGTCCCTGATTCCAGACACAGGACTGCGGTCGCGCCAAGTGGGGGGTGGTCGTATCGGCTTGCGCCGTATGGGGATAGGAGGCTGGCTTGCCGTTGGGTTCCCGGGGGAGGTGTTTGGACGGGTTTTTTTTCAAAGAGGCTCCACTATTGCCATTCCGTTCATGGTCCGAATCGATTATTGTAGAGCAAGGAGGATGCCACAGGAGCCCGCCCAGTGGTTTATAAGTTAACCTGCCGGAATAACTGTTGTAATATGATCCTAAAATTCACAGATTAAATATGGATAAATACAACAAGGTGTCGAAATTTTCAACAAAAATCCGGAAACATGACGCCATTATTGATAAATATGAAAAAAAATCAGTAAGTTATATTTGTGTTGGATGGGCGTTGAAATTTGCAACGCATATGTGGGGATATTCAACACTTTGTTGCCTGTCGTGGGGATTTCGTTCGAAAGGTTGGTTTGACAGGGGAGAACGCCTTGCCTATAGTTTATTTCTTTGTCGATTATTTCCAAAACACGTACCGGATGGTCAACACGTGGATGCGATGAAGGACGACGTATGACCATTGCCTCCCCATACCTGCCGTGAGGTGAATGATGCGCCATCAACGTTTGTCAACGATCAGCATCCTGCTGGTCAGCCTGATGACTTTTGGGGCGCTATCGGCCTTGGGGGGCGAACTCTCCCGGCCGGCCCTTGAAGAAAGCCTGCAACTGCCGACCTTGCTGGATTTTTGCGGCGAGCCCGTTCCTTTGGATCACACTGAGGTCCGGGAGCGTATGGAAAAGGAAATGCTGCTTTCCCTCTGGGATCGGGATCAGGCTGTTTTGTGGCTGAAACGATCCACCCGGTTTTTTCCTTCAATCGAAAAGATGCTGGCCCAGGCCGGCCTCCCGGATGACCTCAAATATGTCGCTTTGGCCGAGAGTGCCCTTAGGGCCCATGCGGGATCTCCCAAGGGGGCCATCGGTTACTGGCAGTTTTTACCGGAAACCGGCCGGCGATACGGCTTGACCGTCAACGGGAGAATCGATGCACGCCGAAATCTGCAGGCGTCCACGCAAGCTGCGATTGCTTATTATCAATCGCTGTATGCCAAATTCGGGAAGTGGAGCCTGGCGGTGGCGGCGTTTAACATGGGCGAGGACGGATTGCAGGCGGAGATCATGGCTCAGGGGGTAAGTGATTTCTACCGGCTATATCTGCCCCTGGAAACCCAGCGCTATCTCTTCCGAATCCTGTCCGCCAAGTTGATTCTGACGCAGCCGGAGCGGTATGGCTTTCATCTCGGACCCGAAGACTATTACGCGCCTCTCAAGTTTCACACCATTGAGCTGACCTGCTGGGAAGAAACCAGTCTCACGGTGGTCGCCCGTGCCGCCAAGACGGATTTCAAGCGGATCAAAGACTTGAACCCTGAGCTGCGCGGCCACTATCTGGCGGCCGGAACCTATGCTCTGGCGATTCCCGAAGACGGCGCTGCCGGTTTCCATGACCGTTTCAAGACGCTTCACGACGACTGGGTGCAGCAGCGCAAGGAGCGGATCTACATTGTGAAAACAGGCGACAATCTATCCTCCATCGCCGAGCAGTTTCGTGTGCCCCTGCCGGCCATTCTGATCTGGAACCGCATTGACATCAACCGCCCCATTCATCCCGGAGATCGCCTGATCATTTATCCCTCCCGGGAGCCAACAGGCCAACCCTGAAGACGGTGCCCTTAATTGGTGCTCCTATGAAAGAAGCACCAAGCGCAAAGCGTCAAGCTGAAAGAAACGGTATTCCAGTGCTGCTGTCTCTTAAGAGGGCGGCGCCTTTCATGCCGGGAGATGAATCTTGCGGCGGGATTGCTTTCGGGCCGGTCGGTAGAGGATGGCCGTGTGGCCAATCATCCCCGCCCTGAAGCAATGGGCCTGATCGCAAAGGGTATCGATTAGCTGATTTTTAAGCTCTTTTTCCTTGTGTTCGATAAATTTCACTTTGATCAGTTCGTGGCGTTCCAGGGCCGCATCCACAGACCCCAGGACCTCGTCGGTCAATCCGTTTTTCCCGATGAGAACCAGTGGTTTGAGACTGTGGGCCAGTTGCCGGAGATATTTGGCTTGTTGGCTGGTCAATGATTCTGGCATGTGCTTATCCGCTATGTGGTTTGTCGATCGTTGCGCATGAGTGGGCCGGGGGGAGCGCCAGCGGAGATGGCCGGTTGCTAATTTCGCGTCACCATCAGCCGCATGGACAGTTCCTTGTCGCCTGATGCGTGTCCGCCCCCCAGGATTTCGCGGTTGATTTCCCGCTGGCTGTCGGTCGTACCTGCTATTTCCACCCATTGGCCCAGGGGGACGACCAGTTGCGTGGCGGCTTCCGCAAACCGAATGGGCTGCCGCAAGCCACGCGGATTGAGGTAACTGATATGCGGCATGATTTCTATTTGAACGTTATTGCCCATGAGAACCGGGCGGATGTCATACCCGGTATCCACCTTTTTAAAGGTAACCGGCCGACGGATATGACCGTGCTTGTGCGACAGCCGTGACCAGCGTTCCGGATAGGGCACATCGTAACCGGAACTGATATAGGCGGTGCTGCCGGAGCGCACCATGACGGTGTATTCACTGTCCCTCTGGTGTTGGCGTTTCTCCGAGGACAACGCCACGTCCACGCCGTCCTCTTTTTTTTGGCCGACCCCAATGGTGGCGTCGCCGATTTCGATTTTTCCCCGGGTCGACACCGCCTGCTCCTTTTCCGCTTCCCGGTAGCCGTATTGGACGCGGATTTTAAGCTGGGGCACCGCTTGGTCGATGCGGGAAACAAGTTCCTGAATACGACTGATGTAGGCCGGATTGTCAATGATGATCAGGGAATTGCTGGGGACGTCGGCGGAAATGAATCCGTGCGGGCTCACCAGGGGTTTGACGATGGTCAGCATCTCGCTGACATCGCGGTGGACGATACGAATTTGAGTGACTTCCTCATTGGATTGGGCCGCGGCTGGGTCTCCGAACAGCATAAGGGACAAAGCCAGAATGACGCTGCCCAATAGCGGGTGCAGCCTCAAGGGTATGGTCGCTTTCGTTTTGGGTGATGGCAAAGGGATCATTCGGTTGGCTGCGACGATAAAACGCTGTGGTTCCAGATCATTGTCCGGTTGGGTTTAATAAAAACCTTTCCGGGACGGTCTTTTCTGAAACCCTACTACGGCGACAAGACCGGCGGCAAGCAAAAAAAAACGATGCCGGAAGGGGGACAGGGGTGGTCAGCGTTGCCAAATGCCAAAAATAGGCAATGGCTGCCGCGAATTGTCCCGCGCCATCTGTTTGGTTATGTCCGCTTCAGGACAAGGTGGCTACGGTAATCGTGCCGCCTTGCTTCTAAGCGAGCGTCTTGCCGATGCGGTCCATGGCCGTTTCAACTTTGTCATAATCATTGAATGCACTGATGCGGACGTAACCTTCCCCGCAGCGACCGAATCCCGGACCCGGGGTGCAGACGACCCCGGCCTGGTTCAGGAGCAGGTCGAAAAAATCCCAGGCATCCCGACCGCCCGTATTGACCCAGATATAAGGCGAGTTTTCGCCGCCGATGTGGTCATAACCCAGGTTGCTGATGCGTTCCCGAATCAAGGCCGCGTTTTTGAGATAATAGTCCACAAGGGCTTTGGTTTGGATTTGACCCTCCGGGGAATAGACCGCCGCGGCCGCCTTTTGGACGGGATAGGAAACCCCGTTGAACTTGGTGGTATGGCGACGGTTCCAGAGGGCATTGAGGTCGTGGGTCGCGCCATCGCTGTCATAGGCGCGGCAAACCTTGGGGACCACCGTATAGGCGCAGCGTGTGCCCGTAAACCCAGCCGTTTTCGAAAAACTGCGGAACTCGACGGCTACTTCTTTGGCCCCGTCGATTTCGTAAATCGAATGGGGCAGGCTGTCATCCCTGATAAAGGATTCGTAGGCGGCGTCAAAAAGAATAAGCGCCCTGTTGTCCCGGGCAAAAGCGACCCACTGGGACAACGCGTCCCGACTGATGGTGGCGCCGGTGGGATTGTTGGGGAAGCAGAGATAAATAAGATCCACCGGCTCTTCGGGAAAAGTCGGTAAAAAGTCGTTTTCGGCCGTGCTCGGCATATAGACGACACCGCCGTAGCGGCCATCCTTATATATACCGGTGCGTCCGGCCATGACATTGGTATCCAGGTAGACCGGATAGACCGGGTCTGGAATGGCCACCTTGATATCGATGGCGAAGAGTTCCTGGATGTTGGCCGTGTCGCATTTGGAGCCGTCGCTTACGAAAATTTCGCCGGGGTCGATATCGGCATTGCGGGCCTGGAAATCATGGGCGGCGATGGCTTCCCGCAGGAACGGGTACCCCTGTTCCGGGCCGTAGCCTTTAAAAGATGGACCTGCCGCCATTTCATCGACGCCCGCGTGGAACGCCTGGATGCACGCCTCCGGCAGAGGGCGGGTCACATCGCCGATCCCAAGTTTAATGATATCCATGTCGGGGTTGGCCTTCTGAAAGGCCGCGACGCGTTTGGCAATTTCGCTGAACAAATAGGAGGACTGAAGTTTGCGGTAGTTTTCGTTGATTCGAATCATTTGACAACACCTTTCTCACTCAAATCCGGAAGGTTTCTGCACAGGTATGCGTTAACAGATTCAATGTATTTAAATTAAATTTTATTTATTAACATGTTCCGCCATCGATTCTCAAGAATCAAAGTACACCATTGTAAAATTTGAGTATGCCAATCGCATTATCCGGAATGCCCGATTGTGATTACAAAATATATATTAAATATATAATAATTAATTATAATTAATGATAGATGACACCCGGGGGTCTAAAATCAACAAAAGATGTAGGGCACTTTGAACACCAGGGGGTGCTGGAATATGGGTGTCCAAAGGGATGGGTGAGTGTGGTACTTTTTAGGCGGGGGATGGAGCGGACTTAAGCATAAAAGGAGGGGGGGTATCACCTCCCCCCTTCGTTAACGGGACGCCTTATGAATAAATACGTTAAAACAGGTTAACGTGAATATTATAAAAATACAGATAGTTAAAATTTATTCGCTTTAGCGTTGTGCCCAAAGTACCGGGAAAGGCCTCTTCCCCCCCAGCCTTTCTCAAACCCCTGGGTGTCCTATTGGCAAAAAGAGGAACGCAATCGCTGATTTTTAGTCCGGTTGCCCTGCTGAATTTTTCAAGCTGTCATTTTGATATTTTATATTCTATTAATATCAGTTAGTTATAGTGAAAATAAATTTAAGCAACAAATAATGTTGGGTTGAATTTGAGCGTACACACCCCGTTTCTGAATAATTTGGAAAAATCATCATTTTTGGGGACGGATGTGTTCAGGGGGGGTAGAACCCTGTTTGAAGAAAGGGGGATGTTAAAACAGGGGGGGCTACAAGTACAAGTCGTTGGGGGATCACCCGGGGGCGACACCTATGACGAAGACGTGTGCGGCAGGAATGCACCTATGAGGGCCCTCCTTTGGGAGGAGGTGGTTATAGGGCATACCCTTGGCAAACAGGAGGGCTATCCCGGATATTTCACGCATTCGAGATGTTCAGGGAACGGCATCAGGGGCGCCGTTGCAGGTCTGTACCGCAAGCACCTGATAACGCTACAATAAGCATCTCGGGCGTTCCCATGGAGTGATTTTGTTTAGGCCGTATTGGAAATCGGCAAAGGTTACAAACGGTCACCTTAAAATCATATCCCGTAACGCTTGGATACCCCTGAATAGTTGCATATAATTTAGGGTGTAGAAAAAAAATCATGAAATGTTCGGGTTAGTCGGGACAAAGCCGGATAAGCATAAAGCGCAGTGATTTGGATGAAAACGCGATTGATTTCCATCCAATTGTTTTGTTCAGTGAGAAACGAAAAGTGGTTTTGCATGCCCTCCGCCGCAATGGAGGGCATCATTCCTTACTCGCCGTCCATATCGAGTTCCCTTTCGATCCGGTGCATCCACTCGGGTATCCTAACCTCAGCGACGTCATGATAGGCGCGCATATAGGGCTTGATATCGATCAGAGGGCTGCCGTCCACGGCTTCCAGCCCCTTGACGGTAAGGACGTTGCCCTTCCTTTTCAGCAGAGGCACGGTGGAAACCAGGACGGGGTTCGGTCGGGCCGGGCTGCGGGTAGCAAAGATGCCCTGCATGGGAAGGTCTTTGCGGCCCATGGGGTGAACCTTGCGAAGATTGCGCCGTTCCGGTTGGATCAGGTGGGGCCAGTAGAGCACCAGGATATGTGAGAATCCTTCGATACCGTCGAGCAGTTCACACCATGGATCATAAATAACCAATTCGCTGGTGGTATTTTTTACCTGTTGGTGGTGTTCACGAAATTTTTCCACGCGCGCCCGGGATTCGATATCCGAAGGCCCGGCCTTAAGGATAGGGGTCTTGATGGGGCTGTGCACTTCCCCCACGGGGACGATTTGCAGGGCGGATTGCTTATCTGCCGTGTCGTTCATTGGTTTTGTACCTCCTTCGTTTTCGATACGCACGACTATCCCGATAACAGCTACCAAGATAGCTTCATGCGGTTCCTGTTTCTAACTGATTTGTCAAATGTTTGACCAGCAGGGCGCTTGTCACGGCCAGGCTTTCAGGGTCCAGGTAATATTCCGCCTGCCGCCAGAATAATACGGTGCCGTAGGGGGTAAAGTCTTCATCTCCGTCGTTGAATAACAGGAGCAGCGCAATCCGGGGCAAGGCCTGAAACTGAATGGCCAGGTCATAGGATAGCGTTGAATCCACGGAAACGCCGCCCATGCGGCGGGCGGCATGGGACAAGGCTTCCAGATTTCCGGAAAACGTATTGGCGATTTTCTTCTCCGTGTCACTGGCGAAGTAGTTGATATTTGTGAAGTGGGATTCACGTTTGAAGTCTTTAAAGGCGGCCCACTGTGTGTCCTGATGCGGCTGCGCGGGGCAGCGGGTGAGATATTTGACCAGGATGACGAAGGTAGCATAGTCGGGTGGCTGCTGATGGTCATTTCGAATACCGTCGTGGGCGACCGTAAAACGATGGTTGAAAAACGACAGGGCATAGCCGGCGCGTTGCGGCTTCAAACCTAGAATGGGAGCGATGCGGTCGAAATCAAGCGCTTCAAGCTGGGTTTGGTAGTCGGCATAGTGTTTGTCAAATACGTCCGACGGCGGTGTCATGGCGCAGCGTCCTCTCCCTGACCGGCGGCCTGCCGGCAGGCCTGTTCCAGATAAATTCGATTTTCATCATCAGACGGCCATTTGCCCAACGCTTTGGTCAAATGGGCATAGGCCTCACGATGGCGGCCCTGCTGTAAAAGGGCGATCCCGAGTTCCCCCTGAATTTCGGGATCGTCCGGGGCAAGAACCAGTGCTGATGACAGGGCGTCCACAGCCGCGTCGAAAGAACCCCGCCGCTGCTCCACCATCCCCAGGTATTTGAAGGCGTCGGCTTTGTGCGAAGACAGGTCTGCGGCCCGGGCCAGGTGACGGGCGGCTTCGTCCAGGTAGCCGCTGTTGGCCAGCAGGAGGCCCAGGGCTAACCGTGCGGAGGTATGTCCGGGCTGCATGGCCAGGGCTGTCCGCAGATGGACGGCGGCCTCGGTTGTGCGCCCGGCTGTCGTCAAAGCCACCCCGAGATTGTAGTGGTCCATGGCGCGGGGTTCGGCGGTTTGAAGTTTGCGGCGAATGCCCTCGGCCTGGATGTCGGCGCAGCAGAGCTTCAAGGCGGGGTCCCCGATGACGCCATAGGCGGGAATCAGGATTCGGCGGCAGTAATCGGTGATGATCTGCCGGTAGCGTTGCTGCTGGGAGGCATTGAGGGCCGCCACGGGCAGTACGTTGAACATGGGCACATTGGCGGAAGCGCTGAATGCCACCAGATCCAGAAGCGTATCCGGGTCGCTGCGGGCATCGCGCAGGACCTGGCTGGCGGTGGACAAACGGCGGTGTCCGGCCGCCGCGCGATCGATATCCAAGGTGCCGCTGTAGAGGGTCCGGGGCGCCGCGAATTCGAGACGGGGCCGATTATCCGTGTGCAGCGACCCGATTCCGAAGAGATGCGGAAGGTCTTCGGTCAGGATGAGATGGACCAGAAAGTCCGTCGAAGGGAAGATAACATTGCGGGAACGCTGGGCAAAGACGAGCCTGTCGCGCGCCGTGCGCCAGTCGAAGCTCCCGCCGTCCCGGAACCCCAGCAGCAGATAGTCCACCGGACCGATCTTGATCAGTGCCCCGTCGGGGAAGACGGCGGTGAACGTTCGACCTAGCAGGGCAAAGGTTTCCCAGTCCATTTCATAGGCCTGGATCCATTGGGCAAAGAGCCCGCCCGGCTTCAGGCGCTCCCTTACCAATTGGAAGAATTCAAGGGAATAGAGATTGGCCAGGCCGGCCATCCAGGGATTGGAGGGTTCCGAAATGATGACGTCATAGGCCATGCGGGTGAGGGCCAAGTGGTTGCGGCCGTCCTGGACAATCAGGCGGGTCCTGGGATCTTCAAGGCAGTGATTGTTCCAGGGGCGGAAGAACCGACAGCAGGCGTCCACCACCTGGGCATTGATTTCCACGATATCCAGCTGTCGGATGGGATAGTGCTGCACTTCTCCGGGTGTCATGCCGCTGGCCAGGCCTAACACCATGACATCCCGGGCCTGGGGGTGAAACAGGAGGGGGATGTGGGCCGAGAGGGCCTGGGTCGAGCGATCGCCGTGAGAGGAGGCATCCGCTTTGCCGCTGTTGAAAAGGGCGTATTCCGCGATTCCCAGGCTGGTGATTTCCTTTTCCACCGTGGTAAATCCGGCCACGCCTTCCCCCTGGAAGACGACCGTCAGCCCGTGACGCTGGGCGGCGATCAGGTCGGACCCCCGTTGCAGCGCTTCAAGCCAGCCGGTTTGGTCAAGAACTTCTCCCAGATCCCCGAAATCGCGGTACCAGCCCCGGGAGAGCAAATCGGTTCGCAAAGACGGAAAGGGGACCAGTAGGAGCCCGGCGGCGATCAAGATCATGGCTGTGGCCGGCCGTTGGACGTGTGCGAAGCGCCCTAAATCGGCGGCATGCAGCAGGGCTATGGCGGCCAGGCTGAACTGTACCAGGATGACGAGGCGCAGGCCGTCTTCCTGGCCCAGCCAGGGGATCAGTATGAAGCCGGCCGCAAAGGATCCTAAAGTATTCAGGGCGTAGGCCGTGCCCAGCGATCGCCCCATGACGGTCATGGAACGGATGATCAGGCGGTTCACCAGGGGAAAGGTGGCCCCCAATAAAAACGTCGGCGTTACCAAAATGATAAAGATGACCAAGGACTGGACCATCATCAGGTGGGAGAATTGTCCCTGGTGGGTATAGATTAGTTTGGCGAAAAAAAATTGGCTGTTACCCAAAATCTGGCTGACGGCCAGGGCGGCGGCGGCCGCGCCTAACTGGGTGCCCGCCAGCCAGGTGAAAACGTTGGCACTGCGGTCGGCGGTCCAGCGAAACAACAGGCTGCCCAAAGCCAGTCCGATGATGAAGGTGGTGACCACCAAGGTAAAGCAGTACGTGGTCGGGCCGGCGATGAGCCCCAGCAGGCGGGTCCACAGGACCTCATAGGCCATGGCGCAGAAACCGGAGGCGGCGAAGATCACCAGCCCCCAGCGCATCTGCCGGTCCAATGAAGTCGGGGTTCGGGCCGTCGGCCGCGAAAAAGCGGCAGCAACACTTTTTTCTGACACGTTCTTTGTTGATGTGCTTTTGGATTCGGCCGACAGTTGCCGGCTGAACCAAAGGCAGGCACTTCCGATCAGGAGATTCAGGCCGGCGAAAAGCCCCAGGGTCGGCCATACACCCAGATGCCGGATAAGGACCAATCCGCAGAGCGCCACACCGCAAGCCGCCCCTGCGGTGTTCAAGCCATAAAGCCAGCCAGTGCGGCGCCCGAGGTGATCCAGGCGTTGAACGTAAAAACGGCACAGGACCGGCAGGGTGGCGCCCATCAGGGCTGCGGGCGGTATCAGCACCAAGGCACATCCGGCCAGAGTCGCCGCCTGGTGGCACCAGAAATGCGCCAGCAGATGGTCATACAGCGCCCGGTAGATCGGTCTGGTGGCGGCCATGGCAAAGGGGACAACCAATGCCAGGCCGCCAATGCCTAATTCGAGCTTGCCGTAGAGCGCCAACAGCGCTGCCCGTGTGGGCTGGCGGTCGATGGACCGGCCGGCCCACCAGCTTCCCACGGCCAGGCCGGCCATGAATACGGACAGCACGGAAGCCACGGCAAAGGGGGCGCTGCCGATGACCTTGTCGATGAGACGCACCCAGATCACCTGGTAGACCAAACCGGCGGCTCCCGAAAGAAAGAAACAGGTGGCGACGAACCCTGACAGCGGGGTGCTGTTGGTGGCCGGTGGTTCGGCGGTGCGCCCTTTAGTGGGCCGGCGGGTCTTCATGGATGCAGCTCTCCGGTCTCTTGATGCTTCTATTTAGTGCCCATCCATAAATGGCATCTTTCGTCTCCTGGCGGCGTTCTCGTGTGTTTTCAATCCTCGAAATAGCGGACTATTCCTCCGGTTTAAAACGCACTCGGGCCTTGCCAGGAATCAAAATCTACCATTTATGGATGGACACTAGTTCGTGTCCGTCCAGATGGGCAGTGAGGCTCCTCCCACAGAGCGGGAGGCCTCAGGTCGCTCCGTCGAGGGGGGCTTGAAAACGGTTTTTAAGTCTTTGGCTTTGGTTTTCCCATTGTCCCGCGCCGAGCATCGGCGGTGCGGGCGGATTAAAGCGCGCGGACTGTCTGATCCCGCCGTAGCAAAAGCGAAGGCGGGTGAGTTTCCGCGTGCTCCGGCCGCACCGGCGACGCGCAGGGAGAAGCGGGACACGGGCGTTTTCTTTTGCTTCGTTTTCTTTCCACGCGAAAGAAAATGAAGCAATTTTTTCAGAAAAGCTCCCCGGATCGGCCGAACCGCTCCGGGTCCTCCACCAGATGTGGAGGGGTTAAATCAAAACTAATTAACCAGACCGGCCACTTCATAGGGGTTGCTGCCGGCCTGGGTCATGCGTTGATAAAGGGGTTCGTCCAGATCGAAAGTTGCCACCGCGGAGACGAAGCGGTCCGGATCGTCCAGATAGTCCAGGGCGGACAGCACCTGGGCCGCCTTGGGGGTTCCTTTGGGGGCGAATGCCCGCAGACGATCAAAATTGAAACTCAGGGCAACACCCCGGCCGGTTTTCTGCTCCCGGTTCCAGATCAGCAGAATGGCCGCCGGATTCGGTACGGAAACGGCTTTCATCTGTTCCGGCGAAAGGGGTTTGACGATCAGGCCCCTTTTGCCCGGTGTGCAGTCCAGCACCACCTGAAAGGCGTCTTCCTTGCACCACACCGGGCAGGCCAACACGGTGTAGCGCTCCCCTTTGGCAAGGGGGTAGTGGTTCTGGATGTAGTGGGCCATCAGGTAGCCCGAGGTCAGGCCGGGACAGATATGATTGTGCAACTCGGCCGACTTCATAAAATCGTAGGGGCCGCCCTTGGCCCACACATTGGCGATGGCAGCCAGGGTGAAAAGATCGCGTCCAGCCTGGTAGTCGCCGGTCCGCTCCCAGAAGGCGGGTTGCACGATGGCCTCCGGCCCCATGTCAAGGGACTGGGCCGACCATGTCCCGTCCATCCGGCTGATGATGACCGCCTGGCCGGAGGTTTTGTGAAAGAGCATGAAGCGCAGGGGGTGGGACTGGGGACGCTGGAAGAAAAGCAGGTTGCCATGGCCCACGGTGCAGCCGGTCAGGTCCTGGGCCTTCCCAAGGTAGGGCAGGGCGCTTTGATTCGCCACCGTGACGTAGGGGGCGTCGGTCATCAGCAGGAGTTTAGGATCGCCCTTGGCGACGGCCAGGGTTTGCATAGCCTTGGTGACGGCCGTTTCCAAGGGGGCTGTGGCGAAAGAAGTGGCGCAGAAGAAGAAAAGCAGGCCAGCGGCCAGGGCGAGAGATGAGCAGATTGATTTTCGCATGGTTTCAAACTCCTTATGTTATTTCGATTAAATGGGAATTGACACTTACATCCAAAAAGCGAGAATGCCGGCAGGGTCCAAAGATGCCGTTGATAGCTGATCACCATATAGACACCCTCGACATACCTGCTGGCCGTCAATGGTCTCCAGCTTGGCCGCCATGGTGGGCTCGCCGCAGCGGGCGCAGTTGACCGGCGATCTGCGCCAGGAGCAGGGCCCAGTTGCCCGGCCCGGCCCCGATGTCCAGCACCCGACCCCCCGGACACAGGATGCCGCCGTCCACAAGCCCGGCGATGATCTTCCGCCGTTGTTTCCCCTGTTCGGCCCGGCCGGTGCGGTCGGCAAAGTCGGCGGCCATGGCGTTCCAGCGTTTGAGACGGGCGGCGGGCGTTTTTCGTTCCCGGCGCCGGGTCGGGGCGTTGGCGGCGATTTCACGCCTGCGGTTTCCCAGAAAGCGGCATCCATGCGCGTCATGCGGTCAACTCCTTGGGGTGGCGATTAAAACGAGATGCTCAGCGACGCTCCGAAGAATCGGTCCGTGGCCTGATATCCGGAGGTGTCGTAGTATCGTTTGTTGAACAGGTTCTTGACATAGAGATTGAGCACCGCTTTCTCAAGCGCTCCCTGGTTCTCGCAGAGAATTTGCTCGATACCGAAATCTACCGTGTCATAGGCGTCGATTTCTACCTCCTCAAAACTCCAGACACCCGGGGCGATTTCTTCGGATACTTCGGTGACCTCGTCACTTTGGTAATAGTAGTCCAGCATCAAAGCTGTCTTCTCGAAAAGCTGGTAGCGCAGTCCGGCGCTCACGCGGTGCTCGGCGCGCTGGTCCAGCTCGGTCTCGCCGGCCGGCTCGTCGCCCCGGTTGTCAAAGTCCTGCCAGGAATAGCCGAGGTAGAAGGATAGGTCGTCCATCAGGTGGCCGCCCACCTCCACGTCGATGCCGTGGCGGTATACCTCCTCCAGGTTGATCTTGTAGTCGCTGTAGCGCAGCGCTCCGGCTGCGGCACCGGTATATTGGGCATACGTCCTGTTTCCGGCGATATAATCCTTGATATCGTAAAAGGAGTAGTTGAATTTGAAGGAAATGTCCCGCCAGAGACGGCGGCTGAACACCAGATCGTAGCCCACGCCGTGTTCCGGATCCAGCCAGGCGCCGGCCGGGCGTCCCTGGGGATTGTAGTCCCCGTGGTAATCGGGTGCGCGCCAGATCTTGCTGATGCCCAGCGAGAGGGAAGTGTCCCGCAGCCAGGGAGCCAGTTCGTCCATTTTGTAGGTGAGAAAGGACTTGGGGACGAATTGGTTCCAGTCGCGTTCGATCCACTGGCCTCTTCCGGCAATGTGCTCCACGCCGTTAGCCGTATTGCTGACATGGATCTTGACGTATTCGTAGCGCAGGCCCAGGGTCAGTTCCAGGGAGGGGACGATATCCCAGCGGTGCTGGAGAAAGCCACCTTTCTTGTTGATGCGTTGGTGCTTATCCTCATCCAGGGTGTTGCCGTTGTCGTACATATAGGCAAGATCAAATCCCACGGTGGTGGTGTGGTTTGGCAGCCATTGAATTTCGTCCTGGAGCTTGACGCCTTCAGACCACCAGGTGGTGTCCAACTCCGTGCGCTCCGTATCTCCAAGATTGGCATAATAGGCCCGGTTGCGCCGTTCCTTGCTGTAGTAGGCCCCCAGGTTGATCAGGCCGGCCGGGGAGGGCTGCTCCCAGTTCATGCGCCAGGCATGGGATTCGCCGTCCCAGGTGGGATCTTGGAATTCGTCGTAGGAGGCATCCGTGATGGGGTAGTCCGAATCATAGTCCCCATAGGTGGCTCCGGGGTTGTTGACCGGCTCGTCGCGGTCCGTGTCGGTGCCCGACAGGCTCAAGGTCACGAAACCGTCCGCCGGCAGCAGATAGCCGATGCGTCCGTAGAGGGTTTCGATGTCGGTGTCGTTGTGACGCAGGAAGCCGTCAGTGAGGTAGCGCCGGTAGGCCATATCGTAAGTGAAATCCTTGACCGCACCCTGAACAGTTGCGAGGTTGTCCCAGGTTTCATAGGAACCGTAGCTCGTGGTCAGGGCCACGTCCGGCTTCAGGCTGTCGTGGTGGCGGGGTTTTTCCGAAACCATGTTGATGACGCCGCCGATGCTCTTGCTGTCGTAAAGGGCCGAGTGCGGCCCCGGCAGGATCTCCACTTCTTTAATCAGAAAGGTGGGCAGCAAGGCGTAGTCCACGATGTTGCTGGACTTGCGGCCGCCGGTTTTCTGGACCGTGAGATCGTCGATGGCGGTGACAAAGCGCTTGGAACTGAATCCCCGCAGGAAAATGGAGTCGATGCCGGGGTCCAGGTTGCTGGCGCCGCGAAAATCCACGATGGCGCGGGTTTTCAGCGTATCCAGGATGCTGGTTGGGGGCCCGATGGTCTGGAACTCCTCCAAGTCGATCACGGTGCCGGTGGGGGTTTGCTCGATACCCGGGGCGCCGCCTTTGTCCTCCACGACGATATCCTCCAGTTGCTGCAGTTCTCCCGGCGGGGGCTCCTCTGCCACCGCGGTCGCTCCCGCCCAAAAGATAAAAACGGCTGTTAGCCAAATCATTACGGACCTTCGCATGCTGTGTGTCCCTCCTTTGTTCCCGTTGGTCTTCAACGGCACCCTTCGGTGTTCCGCCCGGGGTACCGACCCGGCAATTGACGCGGGAGGGGGTTCGGTGTAAAATTTTCACCGAGGCTCCCCTTGCCGGGGGCTTCATTCCGAAGGCAGCCGTGGTCTCCTGGTCGGGATGCGGCTGCCTTTTCCTTTTCATTTTCCTGTGGCATCAATCGCACACCACACGTCATCCCGGCGCAGGCCGGGATCTCTTCGTGGGCGCCTTGCTTTCCTTCGTTACGGATGTTTCGCTATCCGGCAGGCGGCGCATGGCCACCAGCGCGGCCTGCCGCTGGCCCTGGAAAGTGACCGCCTTGGCCAGGGCCTCGCGGCCGGCGGCCGCATCCTGGAGCTGCAGGGCAGCATAGCCGGCCATCAACCAGGCCCTCCCGGCCCTGCGCCGGTCGGCCCGGGCCACGCGCCGGTAGGCCTGGCCGGCCTCCTCGAAGCGATCAAGGGCGTAAAGCAGGTCGGCCTCTGTCATCAGGAGATCACCGTCGCAGGTTTTCGGCTTAAAGCGTCGACAGACGTCGAGGGCCTCCTGGAGGCGATCCAGCTGCTGCAGGGCCCGCACGAGGCTTTTCAGAAGGCGCAGGTCACAGTCTTTTTCGAGAGCGGCCGTATACAGGGGCACGGCTTTGACCGGGATGCCCACCTGCAAGTGAAGGTCGGCTACCAGCTTGGTTTCCTGGCGCGAAAGGGGTCTCAGATAGCCGACCACCGTCATGGCCATGAGGGCCTGTTCATAGCGGTTGTCCTGCAGCGCCACGTGGGCCATGGCGTGCCACCACTTGGCCCGCAGGGGGGCCTCGCGGGTCAATTGACGAATCAAATCCCGGGCGGCTTGGTCCATCTCCAACTGGAGATATTGGTGCAGCAGGATCTCCTGCCACTGGATCTGTTTCTCTCCGGTGGTGGTGGCCGCCAACCGTCGAATGTGCGGCAGGGCTTGGCGCACCTGGTTTTCGGCCAGCAGGGCATGGACGTAGTTTTCCCGCCAGGCGGGCTGGATTGCTTCCACGTGTTGGGCGAAGAGTTTATCAAAGACGGCTATGGCGGGACCGTATTGCTCGGCCATGAGCAGGGCCGCCGCGCTGTTGTAAAGGTGTTCGGGATCCGGCGAAGGCGCGCGGTTATAGGCTTCGGCAAACCCCCGGGCAGCGGTGGCGTAATCTTTCAAGGCGTAGCCGGCCTGAGCCAGGTTCAGCCAGGAGTTTATGTGGTCGGGATCCCGCTGCAGGGCCTTTTCATAGGCGGCCCGGGCTGGATGGTAGTCCTCCAACAAGAGATGGCAGGTGCCCAGAGCGAAATAGATTTCGGGATGGTGAGCGCCCCGGGGATCGTCGCCGGACGGCCCCGGAAAGGGGCCGCTGCGGGCCTGGAACTCCTGGAGCAGGGCCGTCGCCTGCGCATAGGCCTTGTCCTGGATCAGGCGGGCGGCACGGGACAGCACGACCCGGGCCGATCCGGGCAGGTCGGAACTGTCCGCACTGGCCGACAACACCGCCGGGCCGATCAAAACGACCCATAAGACACCTGCCAGCAGGGCCGTTCGCATGGGCTGCCGGGCGCATAAGGCATGACCAGTAAAGCGTTGCATGAGTAAACCCTCCAATACGGTTTGCGGCTATTCCAACTGGAACCGAATCGTGGTCTCGGCCCAGGCTCTGACCGGCATGCCCGCCACGGTTCCGGGCTTGAATCGCCAGGCGGCCACGCAGCGCATCACACTGGCGTCGAAAACGCCGACGGGTTGGCTTTCCTGAATGGTGATGTTGGTGACCCGACCATCTTCCTGGACGACAAAATGCACCTGGACCCAGCCTTCGATACCGCGGTGTTTGGCATGGATGGGGTAGACCGGCGGGATACGGGAGACCACCGTCAAGGGCGCATCCAGGTCGCCGGCGGCAAAAAGGCCGCCCGTTGCCGCCGTGTCCAGCGCGACGGGTGCCATGGCCGGCAGGGCCACAGCCACCGGGCCTGCCGGCAGGCGGGGATTGAGGTCGAAGGACAATGCCAGGCGCGGCTGGACCCGCGGCGCGAACTGCGGCTGGGGAAGCGCCTCCTCCGGCGGGGCCGGCGGTTTCTCGGATTCGCGCCGGACCGGACTTTCCGCGTTCTTCAGACGAATCACGTTGATGTTGGCGACCGGCTGCTCGAAGACCGGTACTTCGGTCGGCCGCTGCAGCAGGTGCGGCATGAGGGCGAAGAGCAAGAGGTTGAGCACGAGGGCTCCGGTTCCCGCTCCAACCCAGGTGGCCGCTTGCTGACGCCACCTCCCGGTTAGGGTTTGATGGGCTAAGACGACGGTCGTCATGGTTAGGTGCCCTCCGGCAGCCGGGCCGCCAGGGATACGTTGGCAGCTCCGGCCAGGCGGCAACCGTCCATGACCTGGATGGCCGTTCCGGTGGAGCTGGCCCGGTCGGCGACCACCACCACGACCCCTTCGGGATTTTCAGCCAAGGCCCGCTCCACGTTGGCCCGCACCGCCCGTACGTCCACCTCGCGGTGATCGAAATAGATCCGGTCGGCGGCATCGATACCGATCAGAATGGTGGCCTTGGTCTGGTTCACGGCCGTAGCCGCCGTGGGGCGGTTGACCTCGACACCGGTTTCCTTGACGAAACTCGTGGTGACCAGGAAGAAGATCAGCAGGATGAACACCATGTCGATCAGGGGGGCGATGTTCAGCTCCACGGAGGAGCTGTTGTTGCGGCGGGCGCTGCTGATGGTGAGCATGTCGGGTCCTTATGGTTTTGGTTCACGCTTCAATTGTTATGCTCGCATTGAATACGGAAGTGCCGATTGCAGAACATCGAGATTTTTTCTGTTATAACTTTGTTCATCATTTAGGCTGATTTGATCGTTCATTTTCTTTCGCGTGAAAGAAAACGGAACCAAAAGAAAACGCCCGTGTCCCGCTGGATCCTGCGCGTCCCGTCTGCGGTTGGACGCGCCGAAACTCCCCCCGCCTTCGCCAAGACTGCGGCGGGGCTCAAACAGGTCGCCGCGTCTTTTTCGTCCGCAGACGGGATGCTCGGCGCGGGACAAAGGGATAAAACCAAACCCTAAAAGCCATCTCTATTTCCTCTTCTATAAGACTTCTGGACCACTCTCTCTTCGTTAAGCTGATACTCTTCATGGTCTTCATGCCCTTCATGGTGAATCGCTTTTTGCTTCACAAGTGACGCCGCAGAAAGAGGCCGGCGGCCGTGATGCGCTGTTGCAGGTTGCGGGCCCGGCGGTCCAGAAAGCCTTTCATGTACAGGCCGGGTATGGCCACCAAAAGTCCGGTCTGGGTGGTAATGAGGGCCTCCGAGATGCCCCCGGCCATGGCCTTGGCATTGCCCGTACCGAAGACGGCCATGATGTCGAACGTGGCGATCATCCCGGTCACCGTGCCCAGCAGGCCCAAGAGGGGCGCCACGGCCGCCAGGACACCGATGATCTGAAGATGGTCGCTGAGCGAGCGGTTGAGGCGCTGCACCGTTTCCTCCAGGATGAAGCGATCCAGGAGCCGCTCGCCGCTGCGGGCCTGCAAAAAGTGCGTTACCAGAAGGGCAATGGCGCCGCTGTACTCCCGGCGGTCGGGCAGACGGCCCGCCTGCAAGTGGTCCCGCGCCGTCCGGAAGGGCATGTTGCGGCGGTGCAGACGCCGGAAAAACAGAGCCCGATTGATGATCAACAACCACATGGCCAGGCTGACGCCCGCCAGGGGGGGCATCACCGGCCCGCCGGCCTGCAGGTAGTCCAGGGCCTGGTGGTAAAAGACCTGTAAAATCTCAGCCATGGTCAGTGCGACTCTTGTGAACGGTGTTGACCAGGGCCAGGGCTTTTTCTTCCATCTGGCCGATGCGCCGGTCCACAGACCGGTTTAAAAGGGTGTGGGCCAGCATGATGGGAATGGCCACGGACAATCCCAGCATGGTCGTCACCAGAGCTTCCGAGATGCCGCCGGACATCATGCGTGGATCGCCGGTACCGAAGCGCGTGATCACATGAAACGTATCGATCATGCCGGTGACGGTGCCCAGCAGCCCCAGCAGGGGGGCGATGGCGGCCAGCATGCCCAGCGTCGACAGGAACCGCTCCATACGCGGCACTTCACGCAGGATCGCTTCCTGCAAGGCATTTTCCATATCCTCCCGGGGCAGGTGGCAGCATTCCAGGCCGGCCGCCAGCACGCGGGCCACAGGTTTGCCGCGCAGCTCCAAACAGGCTTTCCGGCCGGCCGGCCAGCGCCGTTCGTCGATCAGGGCCGCGATCCGCTGCATCAATTTTTCAGCATTGCAATTTTTGCGCAGGAGAAAAACCACCCGCTCGAGCACGATAAGCGTCCCGATGGCCAGGATGGCCAAAATCGGCCAGACGATGGGGCCACCCTTGGGGACCTGCTCCCAGAGGCTCAGTTCGTGGGTCAGCTGCCGCAGGGCTGCGCCGCGGGAGATATCCATGGGTACGGCCTCGGCCCGGCCGGTCATGTAATGCGCGATCTGCTTTTGTATGCGCCGCGATGGAAGCCGGGAAAGGGCATAAAGTTTTTGGCTGGATTCGGCGTAGGTCAGAAACCCTATTTCCTCCTCCAGGCGGTAAGCGGCCGTGAAGCACCCCAGGGTCAGAATGTCGGCCTCGGTTTCCAGGCCGGCCGGGTCGACGATCGTTCCCCGACCCAGGGCGACCTCCCCCGAATGCTGGATATACAATTCCAAGGCCGCCACGAGCTGGCGGACGTCTGCCATCCCGGGGAACCGGGCCTGTTCGGCGAAGGACTGAAGAAAGGCCAGATCAGGGCCGCCCAGAGCGCTTTGCAGGTTTTCGCGCCAGAGGGCCGCCGTATCCTTGGCGGCCACCCGGATCAGCCCCACCAATTCGCGAACGACACCGTCGGTTTCGGCCAATTGGGCGGAAAGGGCCGCCTCTTGCTCGGCCAAAGATCGGACTTCGGCCGTGAGACCCTCAACGGACGACTGCAATCTGGCATTTTGCTTTTCGAGGGCAGCGATCGCTTGGTCCAGGGCGGCCTGGTCATCGGCGATGCGCGCCCGCACCGCCGCGGCCTCGGCTTCGGCCGCGCACTGTTCCGCATCGGCTTTTTGCATCAGGACTTCCCGTGCCTGGCGGGCTTCGGATTGTCGAACGCGCATGTCCTGGCCATATGCCGGACCGGCACAGGCCAAAGCCGCCAGACCGATCATCAGCAACATCCCTAATCGTGGTTTCATGGGGTCGCCATCCTTCCTATGGGCAGGCGCAGAATCTCCACCGGCTGCCGTTTGGCCCCGATGTCGATGGCCGTTCGCAGAGCGCCGTCGAAAGACGACGGCAGCGGGGTCCAGGCGCCCGTGGCGACATCGAACAGGCCGCTTTGGCTTTGGTCCAGGGTCTGGTAGAAGAGGGCGATCCGTCCCAGCCGAAAAATCGTCGCCAGCAATGACTGGCCCTCGACCGTGATGGTGTCCTGATAGACTTCGATGGTTCGCCCGTACTCGGCTTCCACCATGAGGGCCTCCACGCTTTTGCGGAATTTTTCGCTGATCGTCACCCCAGGATCGGCCAACAGGTTCTCAAGGTGGGTGACCCGCCGTTGCCGTTCGTCGCTCAGAAACGGTTGGTCGGCCTCAATACGGTCGCGGATCTCTACCAGCACCTCTTCGAGGTAAGGGGCGATCTGGTTGGCGATTTCCTCGCCGGCCGCCAGCTGGCGCGATTTGGCGGCGATCCGCTCCCGGTGTGCGGCCCGCTCCTCCCGCAGGCGCGCTTCTTCTTCTCCCAGCCGTGTCTGCTCCTGTTGCAACGAGGCCAGCAGGGCCATACGTTTATCGCGTTTTTTTTGCCAGGTTTCCTCGGCCTTCTGAGTGGCCTGACGGGTATCGATGGCCTGTTGGACCGGCCGCTCGATTTTGTCTTGGACGGCGTCTCCCGCCGCCCACAGCAGGGCCGGCGCCATGAGGCAGCCCACAACGACGGCCTGTAAAATGCGATTCCACGATATCAATAGGCACCTCCTCCAATCGGATACTTTTCCCCTGCATCACCTGCCGTCGGCAAAAACAAAAAGGCCGAGGGGTCTGCGACGGGGATTTTTCCCGTACGAAGACCTTCTCGGCCTTGCTTTGCGAATATGGGTGCGGCATATTAGGCCAAGCGTTCAGAACGTTGGCTTACCGCTGGATTTTACAGGGGGACACCTGTTGCTGCGCGTCCCTAAATCATCATGCAAACGTTATTCGTTTTGTACCTTCGCGGTATTTCTCAGTATGAAGAACAGAGAACTAACTCATAATATACGAATTCGTCAAGCGTATTTTTTAAAAGACTTCTCCGAATGGCCAATAGAGGACCCCCCGCTGGAAAATAAGGCGTTCGTCCGATCCACGGCATATTATTCCGGCCGATTGCTTTCTTCCTGCCGATCATCGGGGCCCGGGTCTTTTTTGGCATATAGCCATATCATCAGACCGATGAAAACGAAAATCAGAATGTTCATGAGAGTATCGACAACATTTTCCATTTTATACGCTCTTTTCTCTTTTCAGCGCCTTGAGAAGACACATCACCAGAAAAAGAATGATGAACACGAACGGGTTGGCACTCAATGCGATGATTTGCCGGACGGCATCGGCACTGCCGGATAGAATCATTACCAAACCTAGCGCGCCCAGGATGACACCCCAGGTCAGCTTCACCTTCACCGGCGGGTCCTGGTCGCCGCCGGTGGAAAACATGGATAGGACATAGGCAGCGCTGACCACACTGGTGACGATGAACAGAAAAGCGGCCACGATGGTGGCGGCGATGGTCATCTTTGATAGTGGCATGGTCTCCAGCAGCAGAAAAGTGGTCCGGTTGATGTCGGTCTGGACCACGGTCGGATCGAGTTGGTTGGCAGCCCCCTGGTAAAACCCCATGCCGCCGAATATGCCGAACCAGAAGATGGAAAACGTGGTTGGCGCCAGGAGGACGCCCAGGATAAATTCGCGGATGGTGCGTCCCCTGGAAATCCTGGCGATGAAGACCCCCACGAAAGGCGCCCAGGCCAGCCACCAGAGCATGTAGTTGAGCGTCCAGGCGCTGAACCACTGCCCCACCGATTCTTGAAAGAAGGTGTAGCTGCGAAAACCATGGGGCAGAACGTTAGTGACGTATTCGCCGAAGCCTTCCACGATGTTCTGCATAAAGAGATGGGTCGGCCCCACCAGGAGAACGAACACCATCAGGCTGATGGCAATTAGAATGGCGGTATTCGAGAGCGCTGCCATACCCTTGCTCAGGTCTACCATCAATGGAAGGATATAGGCCAGACATAAAACGACAAATATAGACAGGCCCAGCCCAAGTCCGGTCCGTTGGATATCAAATAGGGTGGCGACCCCATCCTCGACCTGGAATACCCCCAGGGCAATGGATCCGGCCAGCCCGATGGCGATGGCATAAATGGCCAGCAGATCCATAAGCCAGCCGACGGTGCGGGCCCAGGGTTTGTCACCGAAAACGATTTTGACCGGGGCGCTGACGAGAGGAGGGGCCTGTCGCCGAAAGGTAAAGTAGGCGATCACCAGGGCGGTCAGACCATAGATCGCCCAGGCATGCAGACCCCAGTGGAAATAGGTGAGAAACAGCGCTGTCGGTCCTGCCCGGTGCACCGGTATGTCGCCCTGGGACTGAATAAACAGGAAATGGGAAATGGGCTCGGCCGCTCCATAAAACAGCAGCCCAACGCCCATGCCGGCGGCAAACATCATGGCCAGCCAACTGAAGGTTGAAAACTCGGGCTCGTCTTCAGGGCGCCCCAATTTGATTTGTCCGAAGCGGGACAGGGCCAGCCAGATACTGATGATAAGCAGCGCACTGGCTGTCAGCATGATAAACCAGCCCCGGCTTCTAAGAATGACACTCACCGTCCGGGCGGCAAATGCGGCCAGCGCCTGGGCGTCCATCAGCCCCCAGATTGAGACGGCGGCGGTTAGTGACAGGGCCGTAACCATCAGCGGGTTGCGAAACATTTTTCCCCCTTGAGTGGTGCGTCTATCGTTAAGGCAGCTTGGGTGAGATCGGTTGGTCGAACCTGAAGAATGATAAGATTAGAGCATATCCGAACGATGCCCGTCAAACCGTAATCCTGTTTTTTGCGCTTGAAAACTGTTTGGTCCCAGCGGCCATTTGGTTTAGAGTGGTTTCATAACAAATCCGCAGGGCAGCCCTTCAGCCGCCTCCTCTGCCTTCCCCTGCTTGGCGTTGTACCCTCCCGATCCGGCGGTGAACCGGCGCGGCTTCGGTCACGATCGCAAGCCGATGATATTGACGCACGCCTTTTTTGCCTGAAGGGAAAAGGTAGATCCATGCCGGCAACCAAAATGCATCGCAATATCACCTTACGCCGCCTGACTTTGGATTTCTATCAGCTAATCCGTTGCCAGCGGCTGGTGGTGGAGCGAATGGGCTACCCGTATGACATCAGCCGGCGTTATGTCGAGATGGACCTGACCTACCGCTGCAACCTGCACTGCTGCAATTGCAACCGGTCCTGCACCCAGGCCCCAAGCCGGCTGGATCTGCCCGTGGCACGGGTGGCGGAATTTATTCGTGACAGTGTTGCGCAAGGCCGGTCCTGGGAGCGGATCCGGTTGCTGGGCGGGGAGCCGACCCTGCACCGGGATTTCGACGTGATCGTCGACATGTTAAGCGATTACCGGGCCCGTCATAACCCTCTTCTGCGGATCGTGGTCTGCACCAACGGCAACGGCGCTCGGGTGTGCAGAGCCCTGGCAAACCTGCCGAACGGCATCGTTGTCAAGAACACCGGAAAGGGGGCTCGCCAGCGCCTTTTTCGCCCTTTCAATGTGGCACCAATGGACCGGCCGCTGTCTCGGTGGGCGGCATACCGGTGCGGCTGCCGCATATTGGAGGATTGCGGACTGGGCCTGACACCGCTGGGGTACTACCCGTGTGCTATTGCCGGCGGCATCGACAGGGTCTTCGGCTTTGGGCGGGGAAGGTGTGAACTGCCGGTTGCAGGGGCCGACTTTCGGGACGACTTGAATCTCTTCTGCCGCCTGTGCGGTCATTTCGGGTTTGCCTGGCCCACCAGGCGGTCCCGTATGTCTCCCGTGTGGGCGCGAGCTTATAGGCGTTTTCGAAAACGGTGCGAAAAACAAACGGCAGTGTCTGCCGTTGATGGATGAGGCCACCGTCTCAGGATTTCCTGCAGACAGCCTGTATGGTTTGTCGCCGGAGCCGGGGTTTGTAATATCAGAAAAGCGCCTTATCCTAATTGGCATGCCGAAAAACATCCCATCCGTCTCCTTGATCGGGAGGCAAGGATTTCAAAATATGCGGGCATGGGATTAGCCCTCCAACGCGGTCGGGTGAACCATCGGTGTCATGCCATCGTATTGACCGGACAGAATAATGAAACTCAGTCTTCTTGAGCGGCTTTTCATTCTCAATCCGATTCGCCCCCTGATCCAACGCCATCTGGAAGCCCGGCAGTTGCAGAAGCTGGGCGGATTGCTGCAGGGCGGTAAAGCCCTTGAAATCGGCTGCGGCCCGGGATCGGGTGTCGGCCTGATTTTGGATGTGTTTGGAGCGACCGCCGTCCATGCCTTCGACCTGGACCACAAAATGGTCGACCGCGCCCGGCGACGGCAGGGACGCCGGACTGCTCCGGTTCGGTTTTGGACCGGCAATGCGCGTCGTATCCCGGTGCCCGACGCCACCTATGATGCTGTTTTCAATTTCGGCGCCCTTCATCATGTTGTCGACTGGCGCTCGGCGCTTGCAGAGGTTCGGCGTGTTTTGAAGCCGGGGGGCCGGTTCTACTGCGAAGAGATCCTCGCGCATTATATCACCCACCCGTTCTGGGGGCGACTGATGACGCATCCCCAGACGGACCGTTTTGATGGCGTCGGGTTCGTTGCGGCCCTGAAGCAGAAGGGATTCAAGGTCCGGGAGGTTCGGGAGATGGCAGATCTCTATATCTGGGTTATTGCCGACAATCCCCAATGAATCATCAATGGGGCGTCATCGGTGGCTATCGGAAAGGGGGGCACATGAAGGATTCGCAGACGTATGTTGTTATCGGTGGCAGTGCCGGCATCGGTAGGGAGATTACACACCGGCTATCGGCCGGAGGCCATCAGGTGATCGTCGGATCCCGGACGGCGGGCGAACTGGAGGGGATGACCGGCGTGACCCACATTCCCTTGGACGTCACCGCAAGCGCTCTGCCGGCCGATAGCATCCCCAAGAAACTCGACGGTATGGTCTACTGTCCGGGCAGCATCAACCTGCGTCCGTTTCGCGGGCTCAAACCGGAAGCGTTTCTGGCGGACTACCAGGTCAATTTCCTCGGCGCGGTCCGTTCGATTCATGCCTGTTTGACGGCTCTCAAAAAGGCGGACGGGGGGGCGGCTATCGTCCTTTTCAGCACCGTCGCGGTGCAGACCGGCATGCCCTTCCACACCAGCATCGCCAGTGCCAAGGGTGCGGTGGAGGGCCTGACGCGCTCCCTGGCTGCCGAACTGGCGCCCAAAATCCGGGTCAATGCCATCGCCCCCTCTCTGACCGACACGCCCCTGGCGGCATCACTTCTCGCCGGTGAAGACAAACGCAAGGCCGCGGCCGATCGGCACCCGCTCCAGCGCGTCGGCCACCCGCGGGACATCGCTGCGGCCGCCTGCCATCTACTGAGCAGCGATGGTGCCTGGATCACGGGCCAGATTCTGCACGTCGACGGTGGCATGGGGGCTTTGCGCACGTTCAAGTAGCCGCCTTCATCAATGCGCCCGCGGCAGTTTGACGGTTCCTCCTCCCGTGTTCAACAGGTCCCGGCGCTGTGCTGATGGTGCTGCGGATCGGAATCGTGACGATGCAGGGGTTTCGCGCGCGGCCTGTCGATCGGCGGGCGTAGATGCCTTTCTCGCAGGTGCTTTTTAATCAACCGGCCCTTAACAAGCTGGCATAAGTGCTTATCGTTTCCTGTATAGTTCATCGCACCCAAACAATCGCAATTTACCCTTTAAAATGGAGTCACCGCAATGGATCTCGCTGACTACTTCAAGAACGCCAAAGGCATGGGTGTTCTGGCCACGGCTGATAACAGCGGGGTCGTGGACACCGCCATCTATTCACGGCCTCACTTCATGGAAGACGGCACTGTCGCTTTTATCATGCGTGATCGCCTGTCCCACGCCAACCTGCAAACCAACCCCCACGCCAGTTATCTCTTCGTGGAGGCCGGCCAGGGGTACAACGGAAAACGGCTGTACTTGCAAAAAGTTGGCGAGGAAAAAGAGACCGAACGTCTCTATGCGCTGCGCCGCCGGACGACTCCCGCGGACGAAGACCCCGCTGACGATCCCAAGTTTCTCGTGTTTTTCGAAATCGAAAGGGTGCGTCCGCTTGTGGGGGACTGAGAAATAGCCACCCGCGATGGGCCCTCTATAATGAGGGCCGCCCCGGGATTTTATCTAAAACCCGCAACAGAGAAAGGAGACACCCATGGACGTTAAAGACTTTTGTTCCGGAATGGAAATGGAGATGACCGCGTGGAAAGCCAAAATGTACGATGCCATGCGCAAGATCGATAAGCTGGGATCAGCCGAGAAAGAGAAGATTCTCATGAACGTTCAGGATCTCAACATGATCCTTGACGACATGGCCCAGAGGGTCGAACAGTTGCGCACTGAATGTCCATCGGACTGGAGTCCTGTCAAAAAGGATATTGAAAAGGGCACCGTTGACATGCGGGGCAAATTTGAAGAAACAATGGAAGCGATCGGGCAAGCGGCACCTGTTTCTATTCCCGGTTAGCCTTTAATGCGACGCTTTGTTTCCAGATTTTCCCACGATCGGCAACTCAATTGGTGTTTGCTGCCCTGGCCTGATTCGTCATTCTCTATTGCCCTGCTTTTCCTGAAAATTGGTGTTGTCCCACAGGCGGGTTTGCCGATGGCAGGTAAACCCGTCTTTGTTTGGCCGTATTTTGGCCGCCCATTGACCGAATTGCATTGCTGAAGTGGTTTTGTTAGGCTCCATTACCTCCTCATATTCCAAATTCTCGCATCATCGATGATTTCCCGGCGCAGATAAGGATTGTCACTGATGGCAAACGACAAGATTCTGCGACTAATTCTGGGGGACCAGCTCAATGCCCGGCACAGCTGGTTTGATCGATCCCGGGAGGATGTCGTCTACACGCTCATGGAAGTGCGCCAGGAGACCGAATACGTCCGCCACCACATCCAGAAGGTGGTCGGCTTTTTTGCCGCCATGCGCCATTTTGCCGAAGAGCTTTCCCAAAGGGGACACCGGGTGATTTATCTCCGCCTGGATGATCCCGAAAATGAGCAGGATTTTGAAAAGAACCTGCGGCGATTGATTCGCCGGGAAAAATGCACCCGCTTCGAATACCTGCTGCCGGACGAATACCGTCTGGATTGCCAATTGGAGAGCATGGCGGCCAAATTACCGGTGCCTGTTACGGCAGTGGATACCGAACACTTCCTAACGGCCAGGGAGGATCTCCAGGATTTTTTCAGGGGCAAAAAGCGCTACCTCATGGAGAGTTTTTACCGCCACATGCGCCGCCAGTATGCCATTCTCATGGAAGGCCAACAGCCCCTGGGCGGCAAATGGAATTACGATCACAGCAACCGTAATCGCTACGACGGGGCCGTGCCCTTGCCGGCCGCCAAGATCTTTCGCAATGACGTCAGCGATATCGCGGCCATGATCGCACGTTCCGAGGTGAAAACCATCGGCCAAATTGTTCCCCGGCAGTTCATCTGGGCGGTGTCCCGCCGGCAGGCCCTGGCATTGCTGAAAGAATTCGTTCGCAAGCGGCTGCCCCACTTCGGCACCTACCAGGATGCCATGACGTCGGAGAGCTGGTCTCTTTTTCATTCCCGTTTGTCCTTTGCCCTCAACACCAAAATGCTGCATCCCATGGAAGTGATCGAGGCCGCGGTCAATTCCCTGTCCAAGGAGAACAAGGAGGCAAGCAGCATCGAACAGGTGGAGGGCTTTGTGCGCCAGATCCTGGGCTGGCGGGAGTACATGCGGGGTATCTACTGGGCCCATATGCCGGCCTATGCCACTCTCAACCACTTCGACCACCGGGTGGATTTGCCGGATTACTACTGGAACGGGGAAACCCACATGAACTGCATGCGGGCTGCCATCGCCCAGTCCCTCCGACATGCGTATGCCCACCATATTCAGCGGCTCATGATCACCGGGAATTTTGCACTCCTGGCCGGCGTGCATCCGGATGCGGTGGATGCCTGGTACCTTGGCATCTACATCGATGCCGTGCAATGGGTGGAGATCGTGAACACCCGTGGCATGAGCCAGTTTGCCGACGGCGGCATCGTGGCGACCAAACCCTACGTGGCCACGGCCAACTACATCGATAAAATGAGCGATTATTGCGGGCCGTGCGCTTACAATCCCAAAAAGCGTACCGGTGAGGGGGCCTGCCCCTTCAACAGCCTCTATTGGGATTTCCTGCACCGTCATCGTGCCGTGTTGGCGGCAAACCCCAGGATTGGCGTGATGTACCGCACCTGGGACCGGATGACGGACGAGACCCGCCGCGATCTGCTGGCCCAGGCGGCCGCCTACCGGGACAACCTCAACAGCCTTTGACCCATAAGCCCGAATCTCCTGATTGACCTCCTAAAAAAATAGCCTCTTTTTTTCGAGCGCAAGTGTATTAGGTTTGATTTATTGCATAAAATTTGTTTGTAGAAACCGCGATGAATTATTCGGGATAGCGAAGGGAGAGATCAACCATGAAACGGTTTGCGATAATTGTTATGGGTATTGTGCTGGCTTCGGGCGTTGCCTGGAGCGATACGACTAAAATCGAGATGGTCACGGCCACAGCATCGGGGTCCGGGCCGGCTATCGGGACCATTGTGGTGAAGGACACCCCATACGGAGTCCTGTTTACCCCCGATCTGGCCGGTTTGACGCCCGGGCTCCATGGGTTCCATGTCCACGAAAACCCGGACTGCGGACCAAAGGAAAAGAACGGTGCCATGGTGCCGGGGCTGGCCGCCGGCGGGCACTATGATCCCGCCGGTACCGGGCGCCACGAAGGGCCTTATGGCGACGGCCACTTGGGTGATCTGCCGCCGCTTTATGTGGATAGTGACGGCAAAGCCACCCATCCGGTCCTGGCGCCCCGGCTGAAGACGGCCGACCTCAAAGGCCGCAGCCTGATGATCCATGCCGGCGGGGACAATTACGCCGATCATCCCGCGAAATTAGGCGGTGGAGGGGCGCGCATGGCCTGCGGGGTGGTGCCGTGAATTTTCAATTTTCCCGTCATGGAAGCGGCTGATGTCCGGTGGGCGGAAAGAGGAGAAATTCAAAAGATATTGAGGCGTTGGAATAAGTCACAGCTCGAAATGGTTGGCCGTAATTAGTTTTGGCTCAACAAGGCATTTAATCGGTCGGGTCGGTTGGTGATGATGCCGTCCACCCCCAGGCCGATACTGCGGCGCAGCTCTTTTTCGCCATCGGGCGTCCAGACCATGACGTTGATACCCAGGCGATGCGCCGCTTCGATATCCGCGCGGGTGACCTGGTTGTAGCGTGGTGCCCAGTAGCGCCCGCCGGCAACGGCAACAAGCCTCGGGATGGAGCCGTCGAAGCGGTCGATATCGAGGCCGTCGGTCCATGGTGACGGGCCGGCGGTCCCCTTTTGAATCGTATCCATTCGTGCGCTGGTATTGGTGAGATAAACGGTGGTCATTGCCGGCGCCAGTTCCCGAACTGTGTGAAGCGCACGCCAGTCGAAGGCAAGGATCTTCACAGCATGCGCGAGCCGGTTGCGGCGCACGATTTGGACGACAGCCGTGGCGACATCCTCAGGTCGGCTGCTGACGTGTGGCGTCAGGGGGGAGGTTTTGATTTCGATCCACAGTTCTGTGAGACGGTCCTGGGATTGTATCAGGTTGATGACCGCTTGCAGCGTCGGGATGGCTTCCCCGTCGGCGGGGACCTGATCGGGATATCGGCTGGCATAATATGAGTATGGATCGAGCCGTCCCACATCATACAGGTTCAGTTCGGCCAGAGAGCAATCTTTGATGGCCACACTTTTCCAGGCATCCAGCCACATGTTTTCGGAAGTTCGGGTGATTTCCGGTTTCAAGGTAAGATCGTGGTAGACAACGACTTCCCCATCCCGTGTCAATTGAACGTCCATTTCCACGGCGTCCACTCCCAGATTGAGGGCGGCTGCGAATGCCGCTATGGTGTTTTCCGGAGCAAGTCCGGCTGCGCCGCGGTGCCCGATGACCATGATTTTTTTCCCTCGGACCGAAGCGGCCGGTTGGGCATTATGATCCAGGCTAGCCGAGCAGCCCACAAGGGTTATGACGGTGAAACTGACCAGCATTGCCTTAAAAAGATGCCGATTGTCCATTCCATTGACCTTCCTGCGCCGGCGGCGTGGCTTTTTACATGGCTGCCGAATCGCTCTTGCCATCATTTTGCCGTACTGAAAACATGGATAGTGCTTGACTCCGGCTGCCAGAACCGTTAGACAAAATTATCCACCCAAACAAGAATATGCCCAAAAAGCATATCGCCGTTATAATCCTAAAGCTTGGTTAGCAATACTGCTCACATTGGCTGATGAAACGGTAATTCCCTGCAGTATCTCATCTCTTTTTAACATAATGCTCCTAACCTCGCTTGCGGGATGGCTGATCCATCGACACATTACGCTTGTCGTTATTCAAACCAACCGGAAAGGAGGAGCACCTTATGAAAAAACAACTGTTGGTGTTGACCATTGTCTGTTTCATGTTTGCCGGTTTTCCGCTCGGTGCCTTTGGCGAACCGATTACGATTGACTGGTGGTTTGCCCATGGAGGGCGCCTGGGCGAGAAGGTGCAGTCCATCGTGTCCGATTTTAACGCCTCCCAAAGCCAATACAAGGTGGTTGCGACCTATAAAGGCAATTACCATGACACCATGACGGCCGGCATCGCCGCCTTCCGCTCCAAAAATCCCCCGCATATCCTGCAGGTTTTCGAGGTCGGAACAGCCAGCATGATGGCGGCCAAAGGGGCCATCAAGCCGGTCTATGAGGTCATGGCCGAATCGGGCCAGTCCTGGTCACCGGACGCCTATTTGCCTACCGTGACCAGCTATTACACCACCCCCGAAGGCAAAATGCTCTCTATGCCCTTCAATAGTTCGACGCCCGTTTTGTACTACAATGTCGAGGCGTTCGAAAAGGCCGGTCTGGATCCGGACAAACCACCCAAGACCTGGCCGGAAGTGGCCGAGTATGCGCGCAAGCTGGTGAAAGCAGGCTATTCTGGCGGGTTCTCAACCGCCTGGATTTCCTGGATTCATCTGGAAAATTTCAGTGCCTGGCACAACGTGCCCTTCGGTACGAAGGCCAACGGCTTCGAGGGCCTGGACACCGAATTCGTGTTCAACAGTCCCCTGCACGTCAAGCACATCCAGTCGTTGGCGGATTGGCAGAAGGAAAATATATTTGTCTATGGCGGCCGACGGAATACCGGGAATGCCAAATTCGGGTCGGGGGAAGTGGCCATGTATACGGAATCATCGGCAGGTTATGCCGGGTTCAAGAAGACCGCCAAATTTCCGTTCCGTACCAGCATGCTGCCCTACTGGCCGGATGCAAAAGGGGCTCCCCAGAATACGATCATCGGGGGTGCCAGCTTGTGGGTCATGCAGGGCCATTCGGCGGAAGAATACAAAGGGGTGGCGGCATTTTTCAGCTATCTGTCCAAACCGGAAGTGCAAGCCGACTGGCACCAGTTCACGGGTTATCTCCCGATTACCATGGCGGCCTATGACTATACCAAAAACCAGGGTTTCTACAAAGAGAACCCTGACATGGAAACGGCCTTGAAACAGATGACCTTGAACAAGCCCACCCCCAATTCAAAGGGGTTGCGCTTCGGTAATTTCGTGCAGATGCGTGCCATTATGTATGACACTCTGGAGGCTATTTTCGCGGGCGATATGACGGCTCAGGCCGGGCTGGATGATGCGGCGGCTAAAGGCAACCGCCTGCTTCGCAAATTCGAAAAAGCCCATAAATGAAGCACTGAAACAGGGCGTCGCTCCCAAGGTGGAGCGGCGCTGCAACAGCATGCCGGTTGAGGAGCGCCGGCAGGCCGGATGCAGCCAAGGCTGGTCTTATGGAAAAGCGCGTCGTTTTTCAGAACAAGGTGTTGCCCTATATTTTGGTGGCACCCCAGATTGTCATCACCATCGTTTTTTTCATATGGCCAGCCTCCCAGGCGCTCTACCAGTCCGTGCTTCAGGAGGATCCCTTCGGGTTGTCCACCGTCTTCGTCGGACTGGATAATTTCCACTATATTTTCACCGATCCAATCTATCTCAATTCGATCAAAGTAACCATCGTCTTCAGTCTTTCCGTGGCCGCTGTCGCCATGTCCGTGGCCCTGCTGCTGGCGGTCATGGCAAATCGTGCCATTCATGGTGCGACGATCTATAAGACCTTCATCATCTGGCCCTATGCTGTGGCCCCGGTCGCGGCGGCAGTAGTCTGGTATTTCCTGTTCAACCCGACAGTCGGGATGGTTTCCTTTTTTCTCGAGGAAATCGGGATTGACTGGAACCATACGCTTAACGGGGGCCAGGCCCTGTTGCTGGTCATCATTGCCGCCGCCTGGCGGCAGATCGCTTATAACTTTCTGTTTTTTCTGGCCGGTCTCCAGGCCATTCCAAAGTCCTTTATCGAAGCCGCCGCCATTGACGGGGCGTCGCCCTCGCGACGTTTTTGGACCATTACATTTCCCCTTCTGTCGCCGACGGTTTTTTTTCTGGTCGTCATGAACATTGTTTACGCTTTTTTCGACACCTTCGGCGTGATCCATGCCATCACCGAGGGCGGCCCCAGTGAGGCCACCAATATCATGGTTTTTAAGATCTACCACGACAGTTTCGAAAGCCTCGATTTAGGGAGCTCCGCCGCGCAATCCGTTATCCTGATGGCGCTGGTTATAGCGTTGACCGTTATTCAATTCCGTTACATCGAACGCAAGGTTCATTATTAGGAGAAAACGATGGTCGAAAGCCGGCCTTGGCTCACCGTTCTTACCCATGTGGTCCTCGTTCTGGGTATGCTGATCATCGCCTTCCCCATTTACGTCACATTCGTGGCCTCCACACACAGCCTCGATGCCATTACATCATCCTTTCCCTATCTGCCGGGGGGGCAAATGATAGAGAACTACACCCGGGCTTTATCCGTGGGACCGCGGGATGTGGGCGCGACTGTGGGAACGATGATGCTCAACAGTCTCATCATGGCCCTCGGCATTACCCTGGGCAAAATTTCGATTTCGCTTTTGGCGGCCTTTGCCATTGTCTATTTCAAATTTCGTTTCCGAATGCTGTTTTTCTGGATGATTTTCATTACGCTGATGCTGCCGGTCGAAGTGCGCATCCTCCCGACCTATAAAGTGGCGGCCGACCTGAACCTGTTGAATTCTTATCCGGGCTTGATTCTGCCCCTGATCGCCTCGGCCACGGCCACCTTCCTGTTCCGCCAGTTTTTCATGATCGTTCCGGATGAATTGTGCGAGTCCGTTCGCATCGACGGGGGCGGCCCGCTACGGTTTTTTTGGGACATTTTGCTGCCCATGTCCCGCACATCCATCGCCGCACTCTTTGTCATCCTGTTCATCTACGGATGGAACCAGTACCTCTGGCCGTTGCTGATTACAGGAGACGAGTCTTATTACACCCTTTTGATCGGCATCAAGCGTATGCTGGATGTGGGGGAAGGGCAGGCCGAGTGGCAGATCATCATGGCGTCCACCATGCTGGCCATGATACCCCCTGTTCTCATCGTGATTTTCATGCAGAAACAGTTCGTGCGCGGCATGACCGAAACCGAAAAATAGGAGCTCTTCCATGGCGGGGGTTACCCTTAGTGAGGTCTATAAATCATTCGGGAAAAACGAAGTCATTCATGGGATCAGTTGCGATATCCAAGACGGCGAGTTTGTCGTCATTCTGGGGCCTTCGGGCTGCGGCAAATCGACGCTGCTGCGCATGATTGCAGGCCTGGAGAAGATCACCGCCGGTGAGGTGGCCATCGATGGCCGCGTGGTCAACAAGATGGAACCGGCGGATCGCGACGTTGCCATGGTGTTTCAGACTTATGCCCTCTATCCCCACATGAGTGTTTTCAACAACATGGCCTACGGGCTTAAAATACGTCGCATGCCCAAGGCGGAAATAGAGGAAAGGGTACATAATGCCGCCCGGATTCTAGAGCTGACGGATCTGCTCGAGCGCAAACCCCGGCAGCTGTCTGGCGGCCAGCGCCAGCGCGTGGCCATGGGGCGCTGTATCGTGCGGGAGCCGAAGGTGTTTCTCTTCGATGAACCCTTGAGCAATCTCGACGCCAAACTGAGGGTGCAGATGCGGCTGGAAATCCGCAAACTGCACGAGGATCTCAATATTACGAGTATCTATGTTACGCATGACCAGGTGGAAGCCATGACCCTGGGCGATCGCCTTATTGTGATGGATGAGGGGGCCGCCGCTCAGATCGGATCCCCCCTTGAAGTTTATGAGCGGCCTGCCACCCGGTTTGTGGCCGGTTTCATTGGATCACCGGCCATGAACTTTATCGATGCCCGCGTTAGTGACGATGCCCGCTGCCTTGTCCTTGGCAGCGACGATCGTCTGCCCCTGCACGATGGCGCCGCAGACGGCAGAGCGGGGCGTGATGTGATCCTGGGCATCCGGCCGGAACATTTTGAATTGACACAACAGGATAAGGGGTTGATTCAATTCACCGTAAACCATGTCGAAATTCTGGGCGCCGATACACTGGTCTATGGCCACTTTGGTCGCCGCAAGATCGATCTGACCCTTCGTCTTCCGGACATCCACAACTTTGCCAAAGATACCTCGCTGCCACTTTCTGTGGCACCGGATAAACTCCATCTTTTCGATCCGCACACCCGCCAGCGCATAACACCCTGACGGGGCTCCAGGCCACCGGCATATGGTCCCAGCCTCGGGTTTCTATGGGCCGGTCAGATCCGGGCCGACGATATCTGGGCCTTCTATCGGTAGTGTTTTGTATTGGGGCGATGCCGCCGCATTAAGGTTTGAGGCGGACGTCGGCTTGCGGTATATTGCGTTTGAAACAGGCGCCAACCTTGGTCCGACAAGAAAGGAATTGTTCTTGCACTACGAAGGCCCGATCTATCGACCACCCAGCGAAGCCGACAGTCTGCTGATTCAGGCCACGGTGGGCTGCCCGCACAACAAGTGCACCTTTTGCATGATCTACAAAAAGGGTCCCCCCTACCGGGTCCGGACGGTCAGATCCATTTGCGCGGATATCGATGCCGCCCGGGACGCCTATGGGGAAACCGTGCGGACCCTGTTTTTTCCGTCCGGCAACACCATTGCCATGCCCACCCCTGACCTGGCCGCCATTTGCCGCCACGCCCGGGCGGTCTTTCCGACGCTTGAACGCATAACGGTCTACGGCTCATCCCAGTATATTGCCCGGAAGGGGTTGGATAACCTGCGGGTCCTGCGGGAGGCTGGCCTGAAACGGATTCATGTCGGGCTCGAGAGTGGTGACGATGCGGTTTTGCAAAGGGTCAAAAAGGGCACCACCGCCGCCGAGCAGATCGCCGCCGGTCAAATGGTTAAGGCCGCCGGGATCGAACTGAGCGAATATGTCCTCCTCGGTCTGGGGGGATCGGAGCGGTCGGTGGCCCACGCCCGGCAGACGGCTGTGGCATTAAATGCCATCGTGCCGGATTTTATACGGTTGCGCACCCTGGTGCCCAAGATCAACACGCTCCTGCTGCACCAGATCAAAAAAGGGCGTTTCCAGCTGCTCACGCCCCATGAGATTTTGATGGAGACCCGGCAGTTGCTGGAACGCCTCCAATGCCCCTCCCGGCTGACCAGCGACCACTACAGCAACTACCTCGATTTAAACGGCCGCCTGCCGGATGACAAAGACCGTTTCCTGGGGGAGATCGATCGCGCCCTGGCGCGGGATGAAAGCCATTTCCGCCCGATGTTTGTTGGAACGCAATAAACCAGATTTTAAAGACCCGATATCAGGATTTTTCCAGACGCTGGCCGTCCCGTAGCGCGGCACTCAAAACAAATCCCTCATAGAGCTCCTGGGCTAGAATGACCAGGCCGATGATCAAAAGCCAACTCTGCTGCCAGTAAAATCCGGCCGCCCAGACGGATGCGGTCAGGGCAATGATAAGGCAGCGGATGCCGCGGATGAACCAGATGGCACATTGATATTCTCCGGCCAGGGCATAGGCTTTCCGGAAGCGGAGGCATACCAGCATGGCGGCCAGCAGGGCAATGCCTGCCAGCAGCATGGCCAGCAGGTTATTGAACGGCGGTTGGAAAAGCATCGTGAAGAAGGGTAACTCCGATTCTACGTTGGGGATCAAGTATACGGTTTTAATTTAGATCATAACCATGGAATGCTGAATTAAAACCTGATAGGGCTATCGCTTCATATAAACCCCTTGGCGGGGGCCGTCTGAGGCCTCCCGCACTGTGAGAGGGGCCTCATCCTTCGCGGCTGAAGGGTATGCCCAACGCGGCCGGGCCGCCGAAACGTCGTCCCGGTCCGGCATGGACGACGACCATGACGAGAATGGTCAGGACGTAAGGCAGCATCTTGAGGATATAGGCCGGAATCAGTTCCATGCCCACCGCCTGGAAGTAGAACTGAAGGGCGGTTAAAAAACCGAAAAGAAAGGCGCCGATGACGGCCCGGAGCGGATTCCAGGTGGCGAAGATGACCATGGCAATGGCCACCCAGCCCTGGCCGCCGGTCATGGATTCCTTCCACCCGGGGGTGTAGGAAAGGGAGAGATAAGCCCCTGCCAGTCCGGCGCCGATCCCGCCGATAAACGTGCAGAGGTAGCGAATACGGAAGACATCGATACCGGCCGCATCCACGGCCGCCGCGTCCTCGCCGGCCGCCCTGATCTTCAAGCCGGCGCCCGTCCGATAGAGAAGGTACCAGCACAGCGGCACCAGCAGGTAGGCCAGGTAGGCCAGCAGGGACTGCTCAAAGAAGATATCGCCGATAAGCGGGATATCGGAGAGCCCGGGAATCGGAATCGAGCGCAGGCGCACACCGGGGCGGACGCCGATCAGGGGCCGCCCCAGGAAGCTGGTGAGCCCCATCCCCAAAATGGTGAGGGCCAGGCCGGACAGCACCTGATTGACTTTCAGGGTAACGGCAAAGAAGGCGTGTACCAGCGCCAGCAGGCCGCCTGCCAGGGCACCGGCGGCGGCCGCCGCAAAAGGGTTGCCCGTGATCACGCCGGCCGCCATCCCGCACAGGGCGCCGGCCAGCATCATGCCCTCCACGCCAAGATTCAATACCCCGCTGCGTTCGGTGATGATCTCGCCCAGAGTGGCCAGGAGAACGGCGATGGAGGACTTGACCGCAATTTGTCCGATAAAAGCCAAATCTTCGATCATGGCGCGGTCTCCTTCTCGGCCGCCGACCGGTCCGGGGCATCCGGCCGGCGGACCAGGCGATAGCGGGCCAGGGTTTCGCTGAGAAGCAGGCCGAACAGCAGCACCGCTTCCAGCACCATGCTGATGGAGGCCGGCAGGTGGAGCAGGGACTGGAGCTGCTCCCCCCCGACGATCAGGGCGCCCAGCAGCAGGGCCGTCAGTGGCACGGCCAGGGGGTTGAGGCGGGCCAGCCAGGCCACGATGATGCCGTCATAGCCATAGCCCACGGCCAGGCCCTGTTGAAGACGGAAGTGGATACCACTCACTTCGGCCATGCCGGCGATACCGGCCAGGGCGCCGCTGAGCAGCATGACCCCGACGATCTGCCGCCGGATGCTGAACCCGGCATAGCGGGCCGCACGCGGGTTAAGGCCGATGGCCCGTACCCGGTAGCCCCAGCGGCTATACCGCAGGCCGCCGTAAATCAGGGCGGCCAGAACAAGGGCCAGCACGAGCCCGAAATGAATGCGGGTGCCGAAGAAATGGGGGATGCGGGCCAGGTCATTGATCTGGGCCGTACCGGGAAAGCCAAAGCCTTCGGGGTTGCGCCAGGGGCCGAAGTAGAGATGCTCCATAAAGATGATGGCGATATAGTTGAGCAGCAGGGACGTCAGGATTTCGTTGACGTTCAGAAAGGCTTTCAGGAGGCCGGGAATCAGGGCCCACAGGGCGCCGCCGGCGGCACCGGCCACAATGGTGACCGGGATCACCAGGACGGGCGGCAGGTGGGGCGCCAGAAACAACCCGGTGCCTGCCGCGCAAATACCGCCCCACACGAGCTGCCCTTCGCAGCCGATATTCCACAACAGCATGGTGGCGGCCAACGCCACGGCCAGCCCGGTCAGCATCAGGGGAATGGCCCGCACGACCACTTCGGAAAAATGGAAAAAAGAGCCCACGCTGCCTTTCAGCATGGCCGCATAGGCCGCCAGCGGGTTGACGCCCAGGCCGACGAAAATGAGCGCGCCCACAAAGACGGCAAAAAGCAGCGCCGCCGGGAACACCCACCAGGGGGCGCGCGCTCCGGACAAGGTGCGTTTTTCGATGCGCCAGGCCATTAGCGTGCCCCCAGTCCGGCCATGAGCAGCTTGATCCGGTCGATATCGGCGGTATCCCGCGCCGAGACGATATCGAGAATTTCGCCCCTGAACATCACCGCGATGCGATCGGAAAGAGACAGGGCTTCCTTGAGGTCGCCGGTGACCAGCAGGATGGCCGACGTTTGCCGCTGGCGCAGCAGGGCCTGCCAGACGTCTTCGGTGGCCTGGACATCGAGTCCCTGGGTGGGCTGTTCGGCAATGAGCAAATCCGGCTTGCGGGAGAACTCCCGGGCCAGAATCAGCTTCTGCAGATTGCCGCCGGACAGGTGTCCGGCCAGCCCCTGCATGCCGCTGCCACGGATGGTGAATCGTTTCATGGCATTTGCGGTTTCGTCAGCGACCTGCGGCCAGTTTAAAAGGGGCGATCGTTTGCCCTCTGCCAGTCGGGTCAGCAGAAAATTTTCCACCAGGCTAAACGCGGCGATGGACCCCACCCGGTCCCGGTCCTCGGGGATATAGGCCATTCCCGCGGCCGGCCGGTTGCGCCACCCGGCCGCGCTGTACCGTCGTGATTTAAATGTGACGCTTCCTTTGGCCAGGGACGTGATGCCGGCCAGCGCCGCCACGAGGTCTTCCTGGCCATTGCCGGCAACGCCGGTCAGGGTGAAGACTTCTCCCTGCCGGACGTCGAAACTGATGTTGCGAAATGACGGGCGGGCGGTTCCGCCGGGGCCGGTCAGGCCGCGGACGGTCAACACCGGGGCCCCGATGCTCATGGGGGGCTTGTCGACGTTGAGAATGACTTCCCGTCCCACCATCAGGCGGGCCAGATCGTGTTGGCTGCGCACCTTGTCGGCGGCCAGCTGGCTGACCATCCGGCCCCGCCGCATGACGGCGATGTCATCGGCCACAGCCATGACTTCCTCGAGTTTATGGGTGATGAAAATGACGGTCTTGCCCTCGGTTTTCAACCGCTGGAAAATGGCAAAGAGGCTTTCTATTTCGGTCTGGGTCAGAACGGCCGTGGGTTCGTCGAAGATCAGGATGTCGGCCTGACGGTGAAGAAGCTTGAGGATTTCCACCCGCTGACGTTCCCCCATGGAAAGATCGCGCACCGTGGCTTCGGGGTCCACCGCCAGGCCATAGCGTCCGGCCAGCTTCCGGATGGCGCGGGCTTCCCTGGAACGCGCCCGGGAAACAGGGCCCCGGCGCAGCAGGATATTTTCGGTGACGGTCAGGGGTTCCACCAGCATGAAGCGCTGGTAGACCATGCCGACGCCCTGTTCGAGGGCCTGGGCCGGCGACTGGAAACGCACCGGCCGTCCGTTGAGCCGGATCGTGCCCTCGTCCGGTTGATAGCGGCCCGATAAAATCGACATCAAGGTGCTTTTGCCGGCCCCGTTCTCCCCCAGCAGGGCATAGATCCGACCGGCCGGCAGCGACCAGCTGATCGCCCGGTTGGCGACAACGTCGCCGAAGCGTTTGCTGATTTTTTCCAGGGCGAGAGCGGGTGGCGGGGACACGGTCATGGCGGTCGGGATCAGACGAATTCAGGGGCCGGGAGGTGGGCCAGGCTGTGGATCGGGTAAGACGGCAGCGTCTGCAGCTCGCCTTCCTGGGCCACGCAGAAGACCCCCTGGATATCCGGGAGTGGTTGGCCAAGGTGGGCGGCAACTTCTTCCAGGAGATCCTCCAGAGCCAACAGCGTGCCCCCCGTGCTGACCACATCGTCGATGACGATGATGCCCCGGGTGGCGCCGGCCATCAGGTTGATGTCCCGCTCATAAATGGCCATGAATTTGCTGCCGCTGGTGACCGAGGAGGAGCCCACCTGAATGAGGGGGCGCCGGCTTGCTTCCATGTGGGGCTTGACGCGGTTGTAGGCCACGGCCACGGCGTCCACATCCAGTTCCTGGGCCACCGTCTGGACCAGCATGAGGGCTTTTTCCACGGCGGTTAAAAAGACCAGGCCTTTCAACTCCGGAAATGCCTCGCGAATTCGATCCGCCAGCAGCCGTCCCAGGTCGCGATTGAGCCGGGTCTGCCCCACCAGGTTGAGGGAGGCGATGCGGATGTGGCGGTCGCCGGAAGGCAGGACGGTAAAAGGGATCTCGACCCCGTAGCCCAGCCCCGGCACCTCCAGGCGATATTTTTCACCGGATTCCAATCCCCCCAATACGTCCATGGGAAATTCTCCTGCTAATTAGGCCATGACAGCCAAGGGCCTATTGGTGTGTTGTTAGATAAGTTGGGGAGCTTTTATTGCCCCCGTCTTCCTTGATTTTATCGTTCATTTTCTTGCCCGCGCAAGAAAACGAACCAAAAGAACGCGCCCTGTCATGAGCCCTTCGGGTTCGCCTGCGCGTCGGGGCTGCGGCCGGACGCGCCGAAACTCGCCCCGCCGGTCAGCGGGGCTCAAACAGTCGCCGCGTCTTTATCGTCCGCATCCACGATGCTCAGCCTCGTGACAATGGGAACATCAGTAACGATCATATCCACAGAAGTTGCTTCCAATATTGTTCTCTACACGTTTTATATCGCACGATAGCCGTCAGCTCAAAATTAGGATTTTGGCTTCAGATCAAGGCGGGCGCGATTTTCCCAGCTTTGCTGGACTTCCCGACTGATGTATTCCTGCCGGTGGGTGCAATCCGCAGGAATACATCGGTATTTCGAGGAATTGAAACGAGCGACCAACGCCGATATCGGGCGAAAAGACTTTTTTGCGATCGCTTCTATACGACTACTGGGGAATGCTGCCGCTCACCCCCTGCACCAGCCAGCGCATGGTGAGCAGGTCCTTGTCCGAGGCTTTCTGGCCTTCGGGGATCATCAGCTTGCCCGCCTGGTCATAGATCGGCCCGGCGAAGATGTCGTCCTGGCCGGCCGCGAGTTTTTCCTTTGCGGCCATTACTTTCTGCCGCACGGCTTCTGGCACCGAGGCGTGAAAATCGCTCAGGACGATATTGTTCTTGTCGAAGCCGCCCCAGTATTCGCTTTTTTGCCATTTGCCGTCCATAACCTGCTGGACCTTGTCCACGTAGATGGGGCCCCAGTTCCAGACCGACGAGACCAGGGCGCAGTCGGCACCGTAGCGGGCGGCATTTTCGCCGTAGCCGATGGCCGGAACGCCGGCGGCGCAGGCGGCCACGGAACTGTCAGGGGTGTCGGCCATCTGGCGGATCAGGTCGTGCTTGCGGGCCACCAGCGTTTCCGCCAGGGTGGTCTCGTTGATGGCGTCGCGCCAGGCCTTGAGCCAGACCACGGTGTTGACCTTGTCGGCGTTGAACGGGTGCCCGCCTTCCTTCAGCCCCTTGAGCATGCCGATGGTAAAGGCGTTGATGCCCCGGATGGGCTCGGGAATCGGGTTGGTGGCCACGGTGCCGACGTTTTTAAACCCCATCAGGCCGGCCATGTAGCCCGCCAGGTATTCGCCCTGGTACATGCGGGCGAAGTAGTTGCCCATGTTGGGGCCGGTCTTGAAGCCGGAGCAGTGCTCGAAGGCGATGTCCGGATAATCCTTGGCCACGTTGAGCAGGGGGTCCATGTGTTCGAAGGTGGTGCCGAAGATGATGTCGTAGCCCTGTTGAGCGTAGTTGCGGAAAACGCGTTCAGCGTCGGCCGCCAGCACTTTTTCGGTGTAGCTCACCTCGATTTGATCACCCAGTTTTTCCTGGAGATATTCGATGCCGTGGTAGTGGGCCGTGGTCCACCCCTGGTCGTCGATGGTCCACAGAAGGGCAAAAGCCACCTTTGTTTTCTTGGCTTCGGTTTCCGTATCTTTTCCACAGCTTGCCAGGATTAGCCCTGAAAAAGCCAAAAAAAGCAACAATACCGAAGTGGTCGTTTTAGTTCGGTTCATGGAGCACTCCTTGAAAAATGATATGGATGGAAAAGATGCAGGCTGCTATTACCCAAGAAAATACCGTCTAACTTAAACAAGCTCTCTTATGGCGTCAAGGCAGGATTGCCATTCTGGAAAAGCTGCCTTGTTCGCGACCGACACGGCCACCATTTCCCAGATTCGATCATGGGTGGCCGTCAATTAAAAGCATGGTGATTGGTGTCACATCCGTGTTGTTTCAGCGTAGAAGTCCAGCGGGGCCAGTTCGTGAAAACACTTGCGGTCCACCTGCACCAAAAACCGACGGATGTCGGTGCACAGGTCGCAGTGGTTGAGGAAGCCGTCTTGTCGGGGGGTGTATCCGAACTCGCAGGCGACCCATTCGTACAGACCGCGAATACCGGCGGTTGCCAATCGGTCGAGCAATGGGGATTTTCCGTCCGGCAAGGGTTGCCCCAGCTCCTGCATGTCGAAGGCCAGTCCGGCGCACAATCCCGGAACGTAGTTGCCGTAAAGATCGATGTGGAAGTGGGACGTGTCGCTCAGGGCGCGTGCGCAACTCAAGGGTGCTCGTTCCAGGACATGCGGGGCCGGGTGTTGACGATAAACGCCCCGAAAGGTTTCCAGCGCCCGTCCGCCCAGATGAATCCAGTAACGATCCGGAATGCGCGCCAGATAGTCCGGGCCGAAGGCGGCTTCAAATTCGGCCATGCTGTGGGAACGGCTATCCCCCAGGCGATCCAAATCGCGTACAAAGGCATTGACCCAGGGAAAGACCTGCATCCTGGTCCGCCGGCAGGCGGCGATGACGCCGCGCACACGGGCAAAGGGGATGGTGGCGTTATGAAACGGGCTGATGGAGACCAGCAGGTTTGAGACACCGGCTTCCAACAGGCGCTTCAGAACCCCGTCGGCCTGATCAGGGTCCGTGAACCAGGCGGAATTGGTTTCGACGTATTCGATGCCCACACCGACCCCGCGAGCCGCGGCCAGCACTTCCGTCAGCTTCTGCAGATCAAGGAGCGGCTCTCCGCCCCCGATGTGGACGGAATGACATCCCAGGCCGGCGATGCGCCGGAAGATGGCTTCGGCCTGTTTCCCGTCCATATAATCCCTGTCACGATGGGGGCCGCAGTTGTACAGGCAGTGGCCGCAGCGGGATACACAGGCATAGGTGGTGATGACGCCGCCGGAGGCCAGGCTTTTAATGGCTAATTGATTCATGTTAACTTACTTTATTATAATACTGTCTGGTTCAATACCGATCCGTTGCAGCAAGGTCAAGGTTGCATCGGTCGATAGGTCTACGGGATTTATACCGTTACTTTTCTTTCACGGGAAAAGAAACGTAACCAAAAGAAACCGCCCACGCCCTGCTTCATCCTGCGCATCGCCGGTGCGGCCGGAGCTCGGCGCGGGACAATGGGATTAACGCGAGAATACCATATGATATTTCCCCCCTCCCTCTGGAGAGATCTGAAAGATCCTACCTGTATTGAGGGGAATCATAAAATTACAGGAGTATAGGGAATGGAACTGACCCCGAACCTGCATGCCTTTTTGTGGACATCGCCAAGTGCCAACAACTGCAATACCTATCTGATCCGATCGCCGGAGAAGCACATCCTGATCGACCCGGGCCACGTTGCCTATTTCGATCACGTCCGCGGTGGACTGGATCGCCTGGGCCTGGCCCTGGACGATATCGACCTGGTGGTCTGCACCCATGCCCACCCCGACCACATCGAGGCTGTCCAGCTGTTTGACAAGACGCCGGCCCGCTTTGCGCTGCACCAGGCCGAGTGGCAGTTGGTGGAGGCCATGGGGCCCTACCTGAAGGCCTCCCTGAATGTCGACCCGGAGGCGCTGGCGCCGGATTTCTTCCTCCGGGAGGGGGCCTTGTCCGTGGGTGACGTCGAACTGGAAATTTACCACACGCCCGGGCATGCCCCCGGCGCCGTGACGCTCCATTGGCCGGCGGAAAAAGCCCTTTTTACAGGCGATTTAATTTTCAAGGGCGGGTTGGGGCGTACCGACCTGCCCGGCGGCGACGGGCGGCAGCTCAAAGAGAGCATCCGGCGCATGGCGTCTTTGGAAGCGGAATGGATGCTTTCCGGCCATGGGGATGTGGTGTCCGGCGCTGAGGCCGTCAAGGCGAATTTCACCCAGGTGGAACGGACCTGGTTCGGCTATATATAGCCTGAATATTTCATGAGATTTCCGGGCAAAGGGTGTGAGGAGAGGAGGCTTTCGTGAAAATCGCCGTTGTGGGGTCGGGCGCCGTGGGGGGATATTTCGGCGGCAGGCTGGCGCAGGCCGGGCATGACGTTGCCTTCATCGCACGGGGGAGTCATCTTGAGGCCATCCTGAAAGACGGGCTCCACGTGGAGAGCCTTCAGGGGGATTTCACGGTGCACCCGGCCAGGGCAACCGATGACCCCAAGGCGGTCGGTGCGGTGGACGTGGTCCTTTGTTGCGTCAAGTCGTGGCAGGTGGCGGCCGCCGCCGAGATGATGCGCCCCCTGGTGGCATCGAAAACAGTCGTCATCCCACTTCAGAACGGCGTGGAGGCCCACACGACCCTGGCCGAAACGCTGGGCAGCGACCATGTACTGCCGGGCACATGCCGGTTGATCAGCCTGATCAAAGCCCCCGGCCGGATTGCCCATGTGGGCGCCGAGCCGTTCGTATCCTTCGGCGAGCTGGACGGCCAACCGAGCGAGCGGGCGGAAGCAATTGCCGGCGCGTTTGCCGAGGCCCACGGGCTTTCCGTCGCGGTGTCCACCAACATCCAGGCGGATCTGTGGAAGAAATTCATGCTGATCGCCCCCTGGGGCGGCGTCGGCGCACTCACACGCGCCCCCATCGGCGTGATGCGCGGTGTCCCGGAAACCTGCGCCATCCTGGAAAAGTCGATTCGGGAGGTGTTTGCGGTCGCCACGGCCCACGGTGTGATCCTGGATGAAGCGGCTGCGGATACGATCATCCGGTTTATCGATAAGCTGCCCCATGACGGTACGGCTTCTATGCAGCGGGACATTATGGCCGGACGTCCTTCGGAACTGCACGAACAAACCGGTGCGGTGGTCCGATTCGGTGAGGCCGCTGGGGTGGCGACACCGGTCAACCGCTTTATCTATAACAGCCTGCTGCCCTTGGAACAGAAGGCCCGGGGCGAGATTGAATTTTAATTTGGATGTTACTTTTCTTACCCGCGTAAGAAAAGTAACCAAAAGAAGGCGCCCGTGCCCCGCTTAACCCTGCGCGTCGTCGGAACGGCCGGAGCGCGCGGAAACTCACCCGCCTTCGCTTGGGCTACGGCGGGCTCAGACAGTCCGCGCGCTTTTTTCCGACCGCCCCGCCGATGCTCGGCGCGGGACAATGGGTAAACGCTATTTTGTAACGCCCTGATGCTTTTCAGATATTCTATTGATCTGATCCAGCGTTGCTTGTCGAAGGGTGGCCAGATCCTGTCTACAAGTGGGATTTTTCAGCGGATTGGGCACCACGGCCGTGCCTTTGATGCCGTCGTGCTCGGATAGTTGCTGGGCAAATGATTCCCGGCCGTTCTGCAGCAGGTCGGCCCGTTGGCGGCGGTGGTTCTCCAAAATGCCCTTCAGGGGGGCGCACGCTTCCGGCGCTAGGTTTTCCAGAAGCGCCACCCAGCGGTCGTTGTCCTGGTCCGGGGCGAACCGGCGCATAGCGGCCTGCGTCAGGAGGTGATGGTCCTCGATTTTCATCTCCGTCCGCAATGTGCGTGTGCTGTCGAGAAGCCCATCGACGGTCAAGGCGCCGTCCGCATATTGCTGCAGCAGGCCCTGGAGGCGTTTTTCATAATCCTCCCGCTGCTGCTTGTCTTTTTCTTCCGCAGAGAGGGACAGGTGGCGTGTCCGCTCCATGACAAGGTCCAGTGTGCTTTTTATCTCGCCCATGATGTTTAATCCTGTTTATTTATGCCTGACCGCCGGGATGGCTCCATTGGAGGGTTGCCAATTCTGATCGGCGTCAAGCGTATGCATTCGGATTCGACCTGAGTCGTCGGGGTGAAACCCACCGCATGACATTTTAAAGCTGGGTGTAAAACAACCGTCCTTGCGGGTCAAGCACGTCCGGGTTCCATCCGGATTCCTCGACAGGCCCTGCCGCCGTGGTTAGAATAGGGTATAAAGTTTTTTACGGAACAACCTGTCATCCGGCAACGCGAAGTTTTCTCCCTGTATTTCCCGGTTCCGGACAATCCCCGGCGCTTGAGGGCGAACTGCTTTTTTTCCGCATCACTGAATCACAGTTACGGCCCATCATTTCTTTCGATCCTTCAATCGATACACGCTGATCTTCTGCCGCTCATAGCCTCCCGCTCAGGTCATTGTCCGGGCAGGGAATCCCCAACGGGCCTTTAGCGGAGAAATCGATCCATGCCAGCCAAACGCAACCCCAAGGATCCCTGGCGAAAACTGGTGTCCCCGCCGGAGAAGATCCTCAGCCGCATCCGCCCGGGCATGCGCATTTTTCTCAGCACCGGTCTGGCGGAACCCCGCAGCTTTGTCAAGGCCCTCATGAACACGTCCACGGCCAACCTGACCGATCTGGAACTGATCCAGCTGGTCAGTCTCAGCGATGTGATGGCGCCACAGGCCCTGCGGGGACAGAAATACCGCCTGAAAACATTCTTCCCGGGTAAATCGGCACACGGGCGTATCACCGAAGGCTCGGTAGACCTGATTCCCAGTCGTTTCGGTCGCATCGCCTCCCTGTTCCAATCCGGTCGCATCGCCGTCGACGTGGCGGTATTACAGGTCACGCCGCCGGATGATTCTGGATACTGCAGTTTGGGAGTGTCCGTGGACGTGGGGCGCATTGCCATGTCCCAGGCCGCCCTCAAGATCGGTGAGATCAATCCGCGGGTGCCCTGCACCCTGGGCGACACGCTGGTTCCGGTGGACGAGTTCGATGTCTTGATGGCCGGTGAGGCGTCGCCGCCTTACCTCCGGCGACCGACGGTCGACCGGGTGCACGCTATGCTCGCCGCCAACGTTGCCGATCTAGTGGAGGATGGCAGCTGTATGGCCTTTTCTTTCGGCCCGCTCTACGAGGCCCTGGCAGCCCATCTGGCCACGCGGCGTCATCTGGGCGTGCATTCGCCTTTTATGACGGACGCCCTGATGGACCTGATCGCCTCCGGCGCGGTCAGCAACCGCCGCAAGGAGGTTTTCCAGGGGCGCTCGGTGGCGGCCTATGCCATCGGCACCAAAGCCCTCATGGCCTGGCTCGACCGCAACCCCCTGGTGGAGTTCCAGACCATCGAGCGCGTTTTCAATCCGGCCACCATCGGCCGTAATCCGCATTTCGTGGCGGTCTACCCGGTCAAGGCGGTGGATATTTCCGGCCAGGTGCTGTTGCGGGCCGGCGAGCGTTATGCCGGCACCGGTTCGGCCGAGGTGCTCGATTTCTGCAGCGGGGCCGAAATAGCCCCCTTCGGGCGCAGTATTTTCGCCCTGCCCAGCCGCAGTCCCGCCGGCCGATCGAATATTCGGGTGAGCGTGGCCCGGGGCCGCCACCCCTTCGGGCTCAAAGGGTCGGTCGATCTCGTGGTCACGGAGTTCGGCGTGGCTGATCTGGGCGGGCGCACCGTAAGGGAGCGGGCCCAGGCCATGATCGATATCGCCCATCCGGATGATCGCAATGCCTTGATCGAAGCGGCCAAAGCGCGGGGCTTTCTCTACCAGGACCAAATTTTTCTGCCCGGCAGCGCCAGGCTTTATCCTTCCGAAATCAGTTTCAGCACCACCTTCAAGAATGGCCAGGACATGCGGTTTCGTCCCATTCGGCCCTCCGACGAAGAGGGCATGCGGCGGCTTTTCTACCGGTTCTCCGACGAAGGCGTCTATTCACGCTATTTTACACCCCTGCGGAGCATGCCCCATGGACGCATGCAGCAATATGTCAATGTGGACTGGACCACCACCATGGCTATTGTGGGGTTGGTGGGCCCTCCCGGGAAAGGGCAGATTGTGGCCGAAGGGCGCTATATCCGTGATCCGCATCACCCCATGGCCGACCTGGTTTTCGTTGTGGACCCGGACCACCAGGGGCTCGGGGTCGCATCCTACATTTATCGCCTGCTGATCGATCTGGCCCGTCAACACGGTATCAAAGGGTTTACGGCGGAAGTTCTCTTCTCCAACCAGGCCATGATGAAAGTTTTCCGCAAAGGCCCCTTCCCGGTGCAGGCCGTCCTGGACAGCGGGATCTATTTTCTGACCATCCCCTTTGAAGCCGATCTGCCGTCCCCGGGGCCGCCCTATGCGGCGGCGACCTGACCCGAACATGTCATGAAATTTTTTTCTACACAGGAGGTTTTATACCGACTGTGGTATCATTGTTTGTCCCCAGTCTGGGTGCTGTTTTGCCGGGCTGGTTGACATGGTGCCGTGCCTATGCTAGAGCGTGGCGAAAATCAGATACAGGTATACGGTTCCTTTCGCAGGAACGCGGTTCCCTTCGAACGCCGCAAGCGTTTGGATGGGGCCCGAAGAGGGAAGCCGGCGCAATTCCGGCACGGACCCGCCGCTGTGAGTGCGGACGAAAACCCGAACATGCCACTGGGAGGCAGGGCTGTTGACGCAGCCTTCCGGGAAGGCCGGGTGACTAGGACGATGCACGAGTCAGAAGACCTGCCGCATACCCCAACATAAAACCTGGACGGAGAAGGTAAATCCCCGGGCTGACGATGATGTCGGTCCGGGGTTTTTTTTGTGGCCGACCAGAAACGGCATCTTTTGGCCCCGGCCGGCGTTCTCACTCTTCTGAAATCCTCGACGTAGCGCAGCTACGCAACGCTATCGCTCATACAGCTACGCCGTCCGTTTCAGAATCGCTGCGGCCTTGGCCGGAACCAAAATCTACCATTTCTGGTCGGCCACAATGCCCGTATTTTAAAGGAGATGGATGATGGGTGGATTGCAGATGTTTCTGTTGATGTTGGCCGTTTATCTCGGCGTGCTGGTGGGTATCGGTTTGCATTTCAACCGGCGGCAGCGCTCTGTCACGGATTTCTGGCTGGCCGGGCGCAAGGTAGGGGCGGTGAACACCGGCTTTTCGGCCGCGGCGTCCTGGCTGACGGCCGGCGCCATCCTGGCGGTGATCGGGTTTTTCATGCTCAACGGCATGGGGTCGGTCTGGGGGTTCGTGGCCCCCAACATTCTGGCCCTGCTGATCATCGCCCTGTTGGCCAAACGCCTGAAACGCCTGCCGGCCATCACCCAGCCGGAGCTTCTGGAACTGCGCTACTCATCTGCGGTCCGGGCACCGGTGGCCGTGATCATCACCATCGTCATGATCCTGTTCGCGGTGGCCGACATCAAGGGATTCGCCTTTCTTTTGCAGGTCTACTACGGATTGAGTCCGGTCTGGGCGGCGGTCATCGTGGCCCTGGCCGTGTCGGTTTACGTGACCCTGGGGGGCTTTTCCGCCGTCGTATGGACGGACACCCTGCAATACCTGCTGCTGGCCGTTTTTGCCCTCGCCCTGGCGTTTTTGGCTGCCGATGCGGTCACCATGGCGCCTGGTTCCGGGGAGGGCTTCGGCGCTTTCCAAACTTTGGTGGGAACGGCGCCTGCCGGTTGGTGGAATCCGCTGTCCGTCGGGGTCCCTGCGGCCCTGATCTTTTCCCTGGCCATTATTCCGGGTTGGGTCACCGAGCAGGATCCCTGGCAGCGGGTGTGGGCCGCCCGGAACGCTGTTTCGGCCCGCATCGGGATGACGGTGGGCGCCTTGCTGATCGCTGTGGTGTTTGCCGCCTGTGCGATCATTGCCCTCAGCCTCAATCGCATCTACCCGGAGATTGCCGCCCTGGGGTTCCCGGCCGGCATGGCCAGGGCCGAGCCCGCCCTTCTGGATTTTATCACCAGCGGCCGGTTTTCACCCTTTGTGGTGGCGTTGACCGCCATCGGCCTTGCGGCGGCAGCCATGTCCTGCGCCGACACGTTTGCTGCTTCGGGTGCGTCCTGCCTGTCGCGGGACATCTACCAGCGGTTTATCAAACCGGAGGCCACCATGGCCGAAATGCTCGCGGTAAATCGCATCAGTGTCCTGGTGATCATCCTGTCCGCCACTGCGGCGTCCTTTTTTATCCACAGCATCATCGATGCCATTCACATTGCCACTTTCATCGCCAGCGCGGCCTGTTTTTTCCCCCTCATGGGCGCAATTTTCTGGAAACGGGCCACCCGGGAGGGTGCCATGGCCGGCCTGATGACCGGGGCCACCGTTCAGGTCCTGCTGGTGGGGGTGGACCTGGCCCACACCGCACCCATGGCGCCGCCCTATCTTGAGACCATCAGTCCTCTTCTGATGGGGCACGGCGTCCTGGTGGGCATGGGGTTGAGTGCGGTCGCCTACATCGGCACCAGTCTCCTGACGCCGGCGCCGGCTACGATCCGTCTGGCCCCCTTTTTCAGGGATGAAGCCCAACGCCTGGCAGCAGGTAATGCCGCGACGACCGAGGCGCTTGCGCCGGCTCACGAGGCCTTTGCCGGAGAGCTGACCTTCAAACCCAACGGCGAACGCACCCTGATCCAGGCCAGCCTGCGCAACGGCCGGCCGATCCAGTGGCAATCACTGGTGGCGCGGCTGAAAAAAGCCCATCCGGCCTGGGTCAACCCGGGCGGGTTCGATGCGGTCTATCGACTGACCGATCCGGACCTGCTGGGTTGCGTCATGATTACCCGCGGCCGGACCGCGCACGAAATCTGGCTCCAGGCCGAGCCCAGAAACCCGATGGCTTCCGTTCGCCGGGCGGAGTTTGTGAGGGCCTACCGGGAATTGGAGGCGCTGCTGGTTTAGGGGTGGCGTTGATTCGCCGGAGAATCTGATTTTAAATGAGGTCGCGCGCATGGATGGCAGGGAGCCTGGGTGATGAATCGGAGCGATTGATTTTATTATTCCTTTTCTTTCTCGGGAAAGAAAAGGAATCAAAAGAAACCGCCCGTGCCCCGCTTAATCCTGCGCGTCGTCGGTGCGGCCGGAGCACGCGGAAACTCGCCCGCCTTCGCTTTGGGCTACGGCGGACTCAGACAGTCCGCGCGCTTTAATCCGTTCGCCCCGCCGATGCTCGGCGCGGGACAATGGGAACACCAAAACCAGAAGCTAAAATCCCATTTATTAGCCCCCTTCGAGGACGCTGCATTGGATCTTTCGCTCTGAGGGAAGCTTCTCAATTGAACAACCCCTTGTCCTGAACCAGCTGTTCGATTTTTCGGCGGCCGGCCGGACTCAGGCCCAGCAAATCGATTTCGCGGGATAGCTGCTCCGGGGTGCCGTAGCCGCCGACATAGCCGTTCAGGCGTGCTGCGGCAGTGGAATCCACGATGTCCTGGTGCCTGGGATACATCCGTGACAGTTCCCGCATCAGGTCCGCCTCCCGTTTCAAAATGTATTTCTGGTGGTAATCCTCGGCCGGGGTGAAAGTCCTCAGGGGAAGCACCTCGGTGCGGACGGGTTGGCCGAGCCTGTCCTCGACCGCGGCCCTGGATGCCAGGGCTTGTTGCTGCTGTTGGGCGTCATGATAGAAGACGGCATGCAGGTACTGCCGTTTCCAGGACGGGCTCGTGGGTTGGTGGCTTTCCCAGAAAAAGGCCAATAAATCCTCGTAGGCGATGCGTTGGGGATCAAAGTCCACCTGCACCGTTTCGGTGTGGTCGCCCATCCGGCGGTAGGTGGGGTTGTCCAGACGCCCGCCGGCGTATCCCACGCGGGTTCGTATGACCCCCTCGATAGACCCGAACCGGGCCTCGATGCCCCAGAATCAGCCCAGGCCGAAGGTGGCCGTGTCCAGGGTTCGCGGGGAAGCCGCATCGATTGGGGGGATCACATCCTGTGAGAGGGGGCTAGGGGCTTCAGATCTCATGACGGTCTCCTGTTGTTCGGCAGAGCCGAGGGCTCCGGTTTCAGGGGACGGGGAACATGCAACAGCAGCAGCCCAGAAGGCAACCAGGGCGATGCCGTGCCAGAATTCTCTATGGGTGCTTTTCCGTTTCATTTCTGCGCCCCCTGAAATGCATTCGGCAGGGCCGGTCCATCTCCGTGTGTGCCGTTTTCGATACAACCGAAACCATAATCACGATTTCCGCCACGTCAGCAAACCCTTCCCGTCATCGTCCGGATACGGGAACGGCCGATAGCGCATTTTCCGTTAAAGTTGCCCCCTCCATTTGCCGATAAACGGTTCATGCCTTTCCAGGCCGTCCTGACCGATGTGCCCTTTTTTGCCTGGGGAAGGTGCACCCAAATAGCTGGACCGTCTTCCGGTTGGCATGCCGGAGGGCAACATCCGATTCGAAACGATATGAGTTGAAGGAATGCGAATGGCTTTTGATCCCCAGAATATCCGGATTTTATTGGTCGAAGATACCGCGGTCATGCGGAAAATTGAAATCAAGACACTGAAGGCGCTGGGGTTTGAAGGTGTCCTGGAAGCGGTGGACGGCGATGAAGCCATCGGCATCCTCCAGGAAGGACGTGAGGTCGACCTGATCATCAGCGATTGGAACATGCCCAACAAGGACGGCTACGAGCTGCTGTGCTGGGTCAGGGAAAATGCGGCGACCAGATCGCTCCCGTTTTTAATGGCCACTGGCCAGGGGGATAAAGCCCAGGAGAAAAAGGCTGTGGATGCCGGGGTCAACGCATTTGTGGCCAAGCCTTTCAACGAAGCGGAACTCCAGGCCAAGATCGACGAGGCCCTCGGACTGACGGCCTCTGAGGACGGACCTGCGGGCCAACCCCGGGGACCACGCGAAATTGTCAACGGCCGTGTCAAGCTCAAGGTCGCCCATATCCAGATTACCGATCACATCATCCTGGGGGTCCTCAAACACCTCATCGAAAAGGGCGAACTGCAGCCCCAGCATTTCGAGTTGGAGACCGTCTGCATGCCCGGCTGGAATCCGGTCCAGAACGCCCTGGAAAAAGGCGAGGTGGACGCCGCCTTTATCCTGGCACCCATCGCGATGGACCTGTACAGCTTCGGCACCCCCATCAAGCTGACCCTCCTGGCCCACAAGAACGGCAGCATATTTGTGCGCAACAAGCGTGAGGGCTATGTCGAACCTTTTGCAGACCACTTCCGCAACCAGTCTTTCTACATTCCGCACAAGATGTCCGTGCATCACATGCTGGCCCATTTGTTTTTCAGCAGCATCGGGTTGACGCCCGGCATGGTGGGGGAGGGGCAAAGCGATGTGAACTTCGAAGTGGTGGCCCCCATCAAGATGCAGGAATTTATGCGGAGCAACCAGACGACCGCGGGGTTTATGGTGGCCGAGCCATTGGGGACCAGGGCCATTGCCGGCGGGGCGGCCGATTTGCAGTTTTTGAGCAGTGAACTATGGGAGAACCACCCCTGCTGCGTTGTCACCATGCGGGATGACTTCATCGAGCCCCATACGGAGGCGGTCTACGAGTTTACCGAGATGCTGGTGGAAGCCGGCAAGCTTGTCGATCAGAAGCCGGAGATGGCCGCCGAAATCGGTGTGGCCTTTCTGGATCCCAATAGGACGTTGGGGCTGAAAGTCCCGGTGCTAAAAAATGTGTTGAGCGAGGCCAAGGGCATCAAAACCGGTGATCTCTACCCCGCCGTCGAAGACCTCAAAACCATGAACGATTACATGGTGAAACGGATGCGCATCGGCGGCCAGGTGGACATGGACCAATTCGTCGATACCCGCTTTGCCGATGCGGCCTGTAAGGACCGGGTATCCAGCAACCTCCCGGCCTATCTGCATATTGCCGACGATACCGCGGTGGATTTGCTCTCCCGCCACGCCTGCCTGGCCAAGGGCGAGGACAAATCCATGCTGAACCTGGAGGGGAAATACCTGACCTTCAGTCTGGACGGCCAGCAATACGGTCTCGATATTCTGCGCATCCGGGAAATCATCGGCATGCTGCCCATCCGCAGCATTCCCCAGGCCCCGCCTCACGTCCGCGGCGTGATCAGTCTGAGGGGGCGCACCATTCCGGTCGTCGACCTGCGGACCCGATTCGGTCTGGGGGCCGTGGCCGACGATGGCCGCAGCTGCATCGTGGTGCTGCAGTCCGGACATGGCGACACGGTCTTGCCGGTGGGTGTGGCCGTCGATTCGGTCTCCGAAGTGCTGACGATTCGGTCTACCCATATCGATCCCACCCCCGTATTCGGGGCCCACATCGATACACGTCACATCCTGGCCATGGCCAAGACGGAAGACGGTATCCGCATGCTGCTGGACATTGACCATATATTTCAGGAGGGTGAACAACTCACCCAACGGGTTTTGCCGACCGAGACCGCCGATGCAGCTTGATGCCGGGCCGGGGCGTTGTTATCTCTGAAGCAGGTCGATTCGGGGATACTATCCTAACCTGTATCATCGCCAACAGGGGACAATCTTGCCGGCAGAAAACAACACAGGCATCGATTGTTCCTTTTCTTCTTTTTGGAGAGAACCGAGTCCGTCATTTCAGCCGTTCTCTTTTATGGCTGCGCCACGATCCTGTTGATGTTCCCTGCGTGACGGCACCTGCAGCGACTGGTTCAGGTCCTCGACGATCACGGGTACGGCCGGGGGGATGCGGTTACTGCTGGTCGTGATGTTGCGGATCATGGAAAGATGGGTGCCGGGCACGATTTTAAGGGGCACCCCGGAAAGACGGGCCGAATCCACCGCAACCAGGCCATCGCCGATTTGCCGGGTCATGGATGTCAGCATCCGGTCCATAACCGTTAGGGCGCTGTTGGCCTCGCCGCGGCGTTTCTTATCCAATTCGCGGCCCAACGTTTCGATATGATTGACCTGCCAGTCGCTCATAACACCGGCAATCACCATCATAGGGACATTTTCGGGATGCGGCCGGCTGTTCAGGGCGGTCAGAAATTCACTTCCCGGAAGCAGTTCGATACCCGCTTCACCGGTACCGTCGACAATCCCCTGAAGCCAGTGATATTCGCCCTTGAGCATGAGGCTGAAGAGATCGCGCATTTCAGCGAAACCGCGAAATCGGGCCAGCTCCGACCCATGGTTCGGTGTGCCCACCATGATCAGTCGCCGTACGCGCGGCAGTTCACCACGCTTCACCTTGTCGGTGTAGGCAAGCTCCGGATGGGTCAGCATTTCACGGCTGACCAGTCCTCCCATGCTGTGGGCCACGATCACGATGCTTTCCGGAAGTTCAAGGGACGCTAAACTTTGCTGGAAAAACACGGCGGATTCCGTGACGGGCTGGTCGTTGGGATAGGTAAAAATCAAAACGGAAAACCCATCCTTGACAAGGGCAGGCGCCAGATTCATCCAGACTTTGCCGGGGTCGTCCAGGCCGTGAATCAATACTACCGTGGCTTTTGACGCCGCATGCGGCACAGAGGGGTCGGCGGATTCAAACGGCTCGAGGCCATAAGCTGCTTTGAGGCGTTTGACTTCCTCCGGGTAGGCGTCTTCGATGGCGTTGCGAACATCGGATCGAACCCGGCGCTCCGCTTCCCTGAAGAGATTCCGGATTACCTGCACGCCTACGAAAAGGACGGCCAGGATCAGGATGGCTGTAAGCCACAACTTTTGTTTTTTGACGTTCAATTGAGAAACGCTTTCCTCCCCCACACGCCAACGCATTGATTGAAGTTGAAAACAGTACCAGACCTATCTTAAAATGGTTTTCATCGCAACAACGCGAATGGTTGCGCCGGAAGATCCCGCCAGGATAGCCAATGGGGGTGGTGATACTTTCTGGTAGCCGGTAAATCAACATCCCATTAGGGCATGCAGCCCCGATAGTCGTAGTAGTTGATTCCATTAAAGACTGCGACCCTATGCATCACAATAAATACGTCTAACCATTTTCATAAAAAGTTCGGACGAAGTGGTTGTGATTGGATTTGCGTCCGCATGATCCGCGATGTCCGGAATGAACGATCGACCGGCCTTGCAATGCCTTTCGGCGATCGCTTCAGCCTGCGGCGGCGTGGTCATAAGCGGAGGTGTACTTCAACATGACCCACCCGAAGGTGCCGTCGGTCATTTCGACATAGAGCCATTCCGGTGCATAGCCATGGATGGACAATGTCTGGTGTTTGCGGACCTGGTGTACCACCGGAAAATTGAGGCCGGGACCCGAACGCACATTCAGTTTGTGGGCCTGGACCTTGACCATCTTGCCCGGCACCCGCTGGGATGGTTCGACCGGGGAGGCCTCCTGCAACGCGCCCGCATGTGAGGGCCGTTCCACAATCCGATAGCCGCCGGGGACCTTGCGGTAGTAGACATCATTGCTGACATAAAAGGTGACTCCGCCGAACAAAACCGCTCGGGCTCCAATGGGAATGCTCACGACCACTGCGCCCAGCGGTGCCCGGACAGCAACGAAGCCGACCGGCTTTTTGACGTAAAAGTGGCTGCCATGAACATAGTATTTTGATTTCCCGACGTGGACGACGCGGTGGCCGGCGGGCAGCCGGGAAATTACTTTGCCGGGGGCATGGTGGACCGCTTTCCCTGGTCCGGCAAAGGCTGCGGGGGACAGGCTCATGAAGACCAGCATGCCGGCGGCGGCCAGCAGACAGAATTTTTTTATTTTTGGGGGGGCAATGTGCATCAGCATGGCATCGATCCTTTCCCGTTGAGGTGACTGTTTTGCTAAATAATGTCGTCTCGGGTGGCCAATCGGTTACAATAAGGAACCACATGGCCATGGACGAATGGCGGCCAATTTTGGCGGGAGCTGTTTGGCGTGTTTGTTTGATGGAATCGTAAAAATTGTTTTATCTGTCTTTCCGGACTTGATCCGGACATTTCTGATGTCTTGATATCATTAGATTCCGGCTTTCGCCGGAATGACGTCAAAGCGGGAAATCCGACAAATGGTTCTTCATTTTCTTTCCCGTGAAAAGAAAACGAAGCAAAAGAAAACGCCCGTGTCCCGCTTAACCCTGCGCTTTGTCCAACCGGCCGATGAAGCGGCCGGAGCACGCGGAAACTCACCCGCCTTCGCTTGGCCTGCGGCGGGTTCAGACAGTCCGCGCGCTTTTTCCCGTCCGCCCCGCCAATGCTCGGCGCGGGACAAAGGGAAAGCCAAACCCAAAGATCAGAAACCGTTTTTAAGCCCCCTTAAAGGAACTATCTGAGAATTCCGCTTTACGGGGAGAGTTTCAATTATGATGACCGCCCGTTGCGGGCGGCCATCATCCCCCATATGCGGCTATTGGTATCTATGTGAAGATATCAACCGGGCTGTAGGATGGGTTGTTGCCCTGGAGGGTTTGCAGCCATTCCTGGACGATGCTGCTTTTTTCATCCTCGTCATCCGTTTCGGACAGCGATTCCAGCAGCTGATCGATCGTTGACTGATCTTCATCGCTTTGGCTGTAGGCCTCGGAAACGGCCTGGTTCGACATGGACCCCGCCCCCGGTCCTTCCATACCCCCCATGGGCGGTGGGGGCGGCGGCCCCAGCTGTTCATGCAGACTTTCCATGGCGGATTGGCTTTCCTCCTGGCTGAGCAGCCCATCCTGGTCGCTGTCAAACGCTTCCATTACACCGGCAACATCGATTTCAGTGCCGCTTTGCTCGGCCATTTGGGTGGTGATGGCGCTGAGCTCATTCTGGTCGATACCCCCATTGCCGTCCCCGTCCATGCGGTTGAACATCTGCTGCGGGTTGGGACGCATCCCTCCCATCATGCCGCCCACTCCGGAAATTCCTGACATCATGACGTCTCCTTTCAGTTATTTGGTGGTAGGAAAGGGAGGAATCCCGGATTCCTCCATCCGTTGGCGATTCGCCTATTTGAGTCTTCGTCTTATGGCGGCAGATCTTTATGGTAAAAGTGTAACAGGCAGGTAACAGAATGTAACAGCCGTTTTTGATCAGGCCCCTCTACCTCAGGTAGAGGACCCGGAGCGGATCTATTTCTAAGCCACCTTAGAGAGGGTTGCCTGATGCCTCTATCTCTGTGGGGAAAGCTCTACGTGTGGGGCAGTAGCCTGAATATTTTCATAAAATTTGTTGTGTAGAAAAAACTAAATGGAAGGTTCGCAGTAGGGGTGTGCTGAAGAATCTGCTAGGGTTCAAGATCCCGTAAATAGATAGCCGGCACCACGCACCGTTTTCAGATAAACCGGGTGGGAAGGGTCCTTTTCGATTTTATGGCGAATGCGGGAAACGTAGACATCGATGGACCGGTCAATACCGTTGTGGGGGGCGTTGTACAGCATTCGATGAAGATCGTCCCGGCTGACGACTTGGCCTGAATGCGTGATTAAATACCATAGGATGTCAAACTGGACCGTGGTCAGGTTAAGGGGGCGTTCGTCAATATAGGCATCGCGTTTAGCGGGGTTTACCAGAAGGCTGCGCACTTTAATGGCTTGGCTTGCCGGTGGTTTCTGGGGGTGCGTTCTTTTGATTACCGCTTTGATCCTGGCTGTCAGGAGACACAGGTGGACGGACTTGCAGACAAAATCATCGGCCCCCATCTCGAAAGCGCGCAGTTCGTCAAGGTCGTCCGTTTTTTCCGTCAGCATGATAATGGGGCCGTCATAATTCTGCCTGACTTGCTGACAGATAAGAAACCCATTAACACCGGGCATCGCTTTTTCGATCATGACCATTGCCGGTGGTGTCTCCCTGATGTCGTTCAGGGCATCCTTATTGGTATTCCGGTGAAGGATGTCAAAACCTTCCGCCTGCAAGTGTTCTTTAACGTGTTTGACAAACAGCATGTCATCCGTCGCCACCAGGATCTTATCATTACAGAACACAGCCCGACTCCTGTCTGTTTCCGCTCTCGTTAGGATTGACGTTATGATACAGGGCCTTTTATTTAGACGTTGCAATTTCGAAGACGGTTACACCATGTTGAGAAGATTACCGGCCACCCGGAATTAAACATCAACCCTGCGCCTTGGGTTCCAACAGGGTTGTGAATTTTACCATCACCCAGCCCAGCGAAGCATCCGGCAGTTTGACGTAATACCAGTTGGAACTCGATGACCGAACCAATAAGATATCCCCCCGTTGAACCTGTTGAATGACCGGGTGCCCGGTGCCGGGACCCGAGCGGACATTCAGGACCGGAACGGCCACACGAACCTGATCGCCTTCCCACGCCACAGCTTTGTCCGGATGGGTGGCGTTCATCGGTGGTGGCACCACCACATAGCCGTCGGGTACTTTCCGGTAATAAACATCGGCGTAAGTGTAGTAGGTCATGGCCCCGATGGTGACCAATACCGCCGGCGCGGGCAATACGGGAACGACAGCACCAACAGGTGCCGCCGCCACGGCATATCCCTGGGAAGACTGTCTGTAGAAAATCCCATCAAGAAAAAAGTAAACCAGCGGGCCGACATGGATCGGCCGATGCCCGGAGGGCAGCGTCTTAACACGCACACCCGCCGGAGGATAAGTCTGTCTCGGGTGTCTCTTCGGCCTGAAGTCCTGGGCCCAATTCAGTGGCGGCCACACCGTCGATATGAAAAAACATAGCACGACCATCTTCAGCGCCGGCACTCGGCATTTTTTTAAAAGCCCGGTTTTCATATTGCGCACTCCTATGATTTTTTTCGCTCAACGGAAAAGTCAAACATCAACCGATGCGACCTGCCCGTATCCGTTTCCACCAGATACAACTGTAAATGCCTGGCATGTGCTGCTTCCGCCGGGTAGAACAAAATCCCGTAGGCCATCGTATGGGGTAGAATGGTTTTGTTCTGCAGGGATTTTGTCCGCAAGTCTTCAGCGATTGCGCGCTGGGCCTCGGGATTGTGATAGCCTTCGATGCCGCCGCCAAGGAGGCCTACCGTACCGCCAATGACCGCGCCCTTACCGGCTAAAGTACCCACATTATGACCCGTAACAATACCGATCGCCGAACCGATCAGGGCACCGGCAACAGCCCCCATCAAACCTGTGGTAGTCCCCTTGCTCAAGGCCTGATCGGTTGGCGCGTTTTGGGAAGCCCTGGCATAAGCCATTTTGCGGCTCAGAACAGGCCATAAATTGCCTTCTTGGTCTTCCAGAAAAGACTGGTCCCCCCTTATTTCAAAGGTATGCTCCCCCCGGTTATCGAAAACCACCTGCACCGGCAGCATGCCGGCCCCGACAATATCGAAACCGAAGGCCCGTTCAGCCTCCTGATTATCGTCATATGCCCTGGCGCCGATTTCAGCGCCTTCTATTTGGGCTGTATTGCCGAGCGCTGCAGGCGATTTAAATGATACAGGGGCGGCCTTGTAGGTTGTGGTGCAGCCGATAAGAGCCGTGGCAATAAATAGACTCCATATAAGCAATGCAAGGCGTTTCACACGTGCTCCTTTCGACGTTCGAAATTGCCGGACGATTTTTTCAGATTGCTGCTCAACCAAGGCGATCTCGTTGGCGGTCTTGGTGGGCCTTTCTAACGTGACCATCCGGAAGAAAAAGTATCAATGGTGCCCTGCAGGGCCGAGATCCCACGCCGAGCCTTACGCCTGCCCCCCGCATTAGAAAGGCAGGACATTTTTTTGGACTTCCATACGGTTGCTTAACAACAGGGCAATGGGGTTCCCTTTCCCGCTGTTAGGGTCTCGGCCCAAACAATGCGATGTCCCGTTTCCGTCTCCGTTTTTATCGTGCCAGAATATTTGTTTTGCATCGCCTTCAGGTAAAGATCCAATTCATACCGGCCCGTAAAAATCGGCTGTCTCGGTAGGGTGTTGACGATATCAAATACTTTTTTGATTTGGGGCTGCATATTCATCAAGCCAACCCTGCCGCCCTGCTGTTTCACCACCTTGCAGGCGTTGAGGATGACGATCAGCCCGCAGGTGTTGATGTAATGAACGTATTGCATGTCGAAAACGATAAGTTGAGGGGCTTTCGCTGCGATCTGATCGAATTCTTTCTGCAAAAAAGGGGATGTGTCCGCATCGATTCCACCGATGGGATGAATAACGAAACGGCCTTCTTTTTCTTCATCACAGTAAATTCTCAGACTTGATTTGTGATCGGCGATAATATCGGTCATGTTTCCAGGATATGATTCCATATCATGCTCCATTGCGATAACGATGGATCTATAGAGGCCAGCTTCCGAAAGCCTGCTTTTCCAGCTTCATGCTGCCGTCCTTGCCTTTGTAGATGTTGATCCAGGCATTCCAGTTGACGGTGTCCATCTCGGGGTAATCCAGCCGGAAATGACTGCAGCGGCTCTCTTTGCGCATGAGCGACGCCCGCAGCTTCATCTCGGCGTTGAGGATCATGTTGGCGGTTTCATGGGCCAGGCGGAGTTCATGCAGGTCCGCGGCCCGGAGCATGGGCATGTGATGATCCCTCAATTCCTCGACATACGCCAAGGCCGCTGTCAAAAGCGGCTCTTTTTTGATGTAGAGAACGAAGTTGGGAATCATGATGCCCTGGAGGGTTTGGGTGACCCACGCCGGGCCATAGCCGCGTTCTCTTTTCAAGGGCGCCAGGATTTCTGCTTGAACTTGTAAGCGCTTGCGGGTTGGTATCTCAGGCGTGGCCTGGCCCTTGGCATAAGCGGCGGCCGCCTCGGCGGCGATGCCGCCCTGCACGGCCGAGCCGGCCAGGGACGATCCGATCTGGGTATAGATGGCACCAGCCATATAGGAACCCAGGGCGTCACCCGCCGCGTACAGTCCGGGAATCGTGGAAGCGCCGTCAGCGTTGATCGGGACCAGGCCTTCGGATTTGTGGATGGCCATGCCGGCGGAAGAGCCGCCGACCGGGTTGCCCCCCATTCCGGGAGGAGCGCCCCCCTCTTTAGGTCCGCCGCCGGGCGGAGGCCCGCCCGGACCGCCACGGTCGTCAAATCCTTCCGGTCGATAAGGGCCGCCGCTGACTTGCCCTCCGCGGTTTTGCCCGGGGGGACCACCGGCAGGCGGGTTGCCCGCCCTATAGGCCTGGTAGTTCATCTCCACGCCCAGGTCATGGTGGACTTCAACCCCTGTCCGGCCGGGTTTTCTGTCGAACATGCCATGCCATCCGTCATAACAGGCGGCCGCGTTGGTTGTCTGCCCCGGATGCCCGTCGTTCCACTCCTTGCCGGTTACCTTGGCGCCAATGTTATAGGCCATGACGGTTCCATCGTGGGTCAGGTCGCAGATGGGAAAGCCATTGGGCTTGAACCCGCCGGCGCCGGAGCACAGGACCACGCTCTTGGCCTTGAAGATGTGCACGGTGGCCTCATCGATGCTGAAACCGGCGGCACCGGCAATCCTTCCCTTTTCTTTAATCAAATGGGTGATCATGATGCGTTCCATGACCGGAATGCCGCGCTCCTGAATGGGACGGTTAAAGGCATCGAAATAGAGGGGCGAATCGAAAAAGCCCCAGGCCTCCAGTTCCCTGACCCTGTCCAGGGAGTGCGCGGCCATCTGCCGGGTGAAGACCGGGTTGTTGGTGCCCATGGCCGAACGGGAGACTTTGTCGACAAATTCATCCAGGCTCAATTTCTCCCTGGCAGGATCGTAGGCAAAAATGCCTTTGGCAAACGGGGTTTGCCCCGATGCGCCCAGCCGCCCCTTGGACACCATCAGGACCCGGGCACCGGCATCATGGCCCTTGACAGCGGCGAAGAGGCCTGCAATGCCGCTGCCCACCACCAGCACGTCGGTTTCGCTTTCGGCCGTTGCTACCTTTTCCGGATCTATTTCCGGGATATTGACGCTGCACGCGGCATCCCTGGCCGATATCCCCATGGCGGCCAGGGCGGCAAATCCGGCCGCTCCGCCGGCCAGCGCCATGAACTTTCGTCGGGACACACCCGTTGATGGGTTGTTTTCCGTCATCGATCGGTCCTTGGTTGTTGTGATTTTTTTGAAAGGGTATGCTTCAGAAACAGCCGGAGGCCGGCTGCCGTGAGCAGAATGATGAGGCTGGCCATGGCCAGGCTCGAATGGCGCCCGAGATCGATGGCATGCCAGGCCGCGGCTATTATGAACACTGCTGCCAGAATGCCGTGGATCCGGCGCCAGGTTCGGTAGGTCATCGACAGCCGGTTGCGCATCAATGCGGTTAGGCCGAGCGTCAGCAAAAGGCACCAGGCAAGCATGCCGAGTACCACGCCCGTATGGAAGGTGGTGATGATGGTGACAAACGCGCCATCGGGCGAAACACCGGCTTCGAAGACTTTTGGCAATACCAGGAACAGCGGGTGCAAGAGCATGATGGAAACGCAGGTGTAGCCGATCGATTTATGGATGTTTATCGTTCGGCGCATCTTGAGGTCTTTGACGACCACGGCGTTGGACCGCGACCAGAAAAACATTCCGATCAGGAAGAAAAAACTCAGCATCGTAACGACGGAAAGCGCTTCTTTCAGGAATGAACGCTCCGGAAAACCACCTAGGATCCACAGCAGCAGGGGCAGACCGCCAAAAACCAATACCGATGTTTTGACAAAAGGGCTTTTACGATAGGTGTCCATTCTTACCCCCACGAAACCACGACCGGGATGGACTTTTCCGGTGATATGGTGATGGCATCCACAGGACAATACAGCCTGCACAGGTGACAGATCTGACAATCGGCCGGATACATGATGACGGCTTTGCCCGTCTTTGGGTCCTGGCGAATCACATCCGTGGGACAGGTTTTGACGCAGGTCCCGCAGCCGATGCAGCCGTCAATACGTTCAATGGTCATGATCTTCTATTTACCTCCACCGCGACCATCTGAATTTAAGCCTGCGGCCACACTTTCATCACCTGCGTACGGCGAGATCCTGGTTCTTCTACCGGGAATTTCTCGACCTTGGCCATTTCGGATTTTAAGCACTTAGGGCACAGGCCATGCGAAAATTCCACCCCTCCATATTCTTTGGCATAGGCTTTAATCCGTGTCAGTGTATCCCGCTCATCGATAATTTCATGACAAACCGAGCAGATACAAATCAGCCCTTTCCTCTCGATTTTTGGACGCATGGTTTCGAATATCAGCAACGCGTGCCGGCGTGCGCCGATATCGAAAGGAGAACATGTGATCATTGTCTCCGAACCCGCCCGAGATTCTTCCGGGAAGATGTCCAGCTGCGCGGTACGCCTCACGGTACAACGTTTATGAATGGCACTCTCGACAGACATCACAACAAGGGCATCTCTTTGCAGAATAGCGCGCCAACGGTCCCCTGTCCCTTCGGTAGGCAGCCCATCGTTCCACAACACATGAGGAATTTCTCCGTAGAGGGGGGGCTCGTGGCGAAATAAAAACGCGACCGCCGCTGCGTTGCAATAGTGAACCCGTACCCCCTCATCCACCATAAAAACCGGAAAAGGCAATGCGTCGAACATTGAACTGAAGGTACTTACGGTTAAAAAACGATGGATCGTCATATCGTTTCCCCTTTGTTTCGGTGGTGCACGCTTTATGCGTTCTGAAAACGGCCGACACCATTTTTACCGGCATTTTTAATGGCGAACATGGCCTGATCGGCAGCCGCAATCAGACCTTCCAAGTCCGTCGCATGTTGGGGAAATGTCGCAATCCCAAAACTGGCCTGAAGGCGGACCGCAATACCTTGGTCTAAAACGTATCGCGTGTTTTTCATCCTGGAATGAATCTCGAAAGCTTTTTGCATTGCCTTGTGCTGATCCAGGCCCGGCAAAACCACCACGAACTCGTCCCCGGCGTAGGCCACGGCATAGGCGGGTTTGTCCAGGCAATTATCGATGGTGCGGGCCACTTTTTGAATGGCCCGACTGCCATTGAGGTGGCCGTGAGCGTCAACGACATTCTTAAAATGGTCCAAGTCCATGAATATCAGTGAAAGCGGGGCTCCGGTCGTTTGGGCCTGTTTAATGCATTCGGCGAGAGACGGATACAGGTAGCGTTGGTTGTAGAGACCGGTCAAATTATCCCGCAGCGCCTGATAACGAAACCGTTGTTCGCTTTTCCGCAAGGCGGCGACGGTCTCCTTTAATTCTGTAAAGTCTTCAACAATGGCCATTACACCGGTTGCGGTGCCACTAGGTCCGGGTATGGGGCTGATATGATAGCGCAAATGGGTGCGAACACCCCGGGTATTCGTGTGGGGATGCTCGCTGATAACCGGTTTGTTCTGATCGATGCAGTGCTGGATGTCGGCAAAAAGCCCTGATGCTATCATCGCCTGGCAACATGACAACTTCCTTGGCTTGCTTTCATCGCCGGAAGGCCAGGGGAGCATTGCCAGCATTTTTTTGTTGATGCCGGTGATGTTACCCCGGGTATCGATCGTGAAGATACCGAGCGGCGCGCTGTCGCCCAGAAGCCGGTTCCTCTCTTCAAAGGCCTTGAGCTGTGCTTCGGCCAGACGACAACGTCGTTCAATGCCCTGCAATTTAGCCACGTGCCGCCGCAATGAATGTATTTCGAATGCGGATGTGACTTTCCCATCCGGAGCCGCAGGCATAGGGTCGCATTTGGGTATTTTGGTAATCGCCATCATTTTTTCTTCCTGCTCTTCATTGGCCAGCGCCGCGCATCAGGCGGACCTAATTCGGAAAGCGCTGCGGGGAAATTGGTCTGTGTCGCATGGCCTATTTTCAAAATCATCGATAAAATTTCACCCTGCCGGCGTGCCCGAGATGCTCATTTGACGCGTTTTCAGGGGCTTGCGGTACAGGCATGCGGCGGCGCCCCTGATGCCATGTCAGTGAACATCTTGAACGCGGAAAATATCCGGGTTAATTTTCAGATTGGCTTCGCCGCCCCCCGCCTCCGCGTTCCGGGGGATTATCCGGGTGCAGGACCAAGCGACCGTCTCGCTCCTCACAGGTCCCGGTAACCGTATCCCCGTGCGGGCTGACAAACTCGGCCGTGTCCCCGGCGCTTTTGCCTTCGCAGGCGGTATAGGCTTCCGGGGGCGGGCCTTGATGTCGACCCCCCTGTCTCCCTGAGGAGGATTCATCGCCAAATGCGTTGGCGGCGGTCAGCATGCCTGCGAACGTGAAAATGATGATTGCTTTTTTGGTAGCACCCATTGGAAGATCTCCTTGATTCGGTTTTTTGTCCTGTTCGGGTTGTTGGAACAGTGCCCTCCTTGTCCACCCGGAGGGCACCACTTCTGGAACTGTTGTTATCATTCGGTTTAATCTATCAGGATTTCCTGCTCGCAGGGTTTTTCCGCGGATGGATTTCCCACCCCCTGCTTCTCTTTCGGCTTCCGGTGGTGGCGTTGACGAGACCTTTCATGTTTTTTGAGCTTGTCGATCTGATCGGCATTCAATAACTCGCCAAGTGTCAAACGGGCTACGACATCCTGGACAAACATCTGACCCTGGGTATCCGCGATTCTTGCGGCCAGTTGACGAACTGCCGTTTTGTCGACGGTATCCGTGGAGAGGGCCTTGTCCATTTGCAGACGCAATCCGTCCAGCTGGAATCTCAGGGCCAACTGTTTTTCGCGATAACTAAAATCAGCCTCCCGCACATTTCTGATCTGCTCGTCCGTAAGGCCCAGATCCTTTACCAGTTGCTGGTTTCTCCAGAACCCTAAGGCGGGACGGTGATTGGCTTGGCGGCCGTCCGGCATGCCCCCCATCGGGTCGTCCGGTGGGAATGCGCCGGCCATGGCAGGCGCAAAACAGGACATCATCAATAGAATTATCATGCCGGCACCGATCGTTATTTTGACATTGGTGTTCATGGTGTGCCTCCTTTTCATGTTTTTCCCCGGTGACGTCCTCGCCGGTGTTGAAGGCAAGATAGCGGCCCAATGTAAAGATTGTTTGATGTTCGGGGGCAAAGTTGTAAAGATTGTGTAAAGGTGTTTGCCCTCGGGCGTGGGAGGGGTTAAAAGACGGGACACCAGAATTGATTGCAGGATGGAGTTTACAGTGGAACATCAGGCGGATGAGCGCTCCGACATAAAAATTTTGATTGTTGACGACGACCGAAAACTGTGCCGCCTCGTGGCGGACTACCTGGATCCCATGGGCTACGACGTGGATGCGGCCTACAACGGCATTCAGGGGTTGGACATGATCCTGAGCGGCGACTACCAGGCGGTTATTCTCGATGTAATGATGCCGGGTATGGATGGATTGGAAGTGTTGAAGCGGGTTCGACAGGCATCCGACATACCGATTTTGATGCTCACGGCGCGGGGAGAGGAAACGGACCGTATAGTGGGGCTCGAAATGGGCGCTGACGACTATCTTCCCAAGACTTTTTCCTCGCGCGAGCTTTTGGCGCGGCTGCGTGCCGTTACCAGACGGCATGCCCGCGCCGGCCATCGGGAGGCATCCCAAACCGCTGATCGGCGTCTGGCGTTCGGTGATCTGGGAATCAACCCGGATGCCCGATTGGCCACATTGGGGGGGGTGGATCTGGACCTGACTCCGATCGAATACGACCTGCTGGTCTGCCTGGCCGGAGCCCCCGGACGGGTTTTATCGCGGGACCAGCTCCTGGATGCCGTCGCCGGAAGAAATTACGAAGTCTTTGACCGCTCCGTGGATGTCCACATCTCCTCGTTACGGCGCAAACTCAACGACAATCCCCGCGCACCGCGTTTCATCAAAACCATCCGCACCGCCGGATACATGTTCATCGCGGGCGAGGATGAGCCATGATGCGGCCGACCTCGTCTCTATTGGCAAAGATCCTCGGATGGTTTTTCCTGAACATGGTGTTGGTGGCCGTGGTTCTGGCGCTGTTCTTCACCGTCCAGCCGCAGATCAACCTGCATGCCCTCCTGGGTCGCCAGGGCGCCGATCGCCTGCGGACCGCCAGCCAGTTGATCGCCCACGATCTGGCCCGCGCCGACCGATCCAGTTGGTCCGATGTGCTCACCCGGCATGCCGCCATCCACAACGTCGATTTTACGCTCGTATTGGACAATGGCAGCCACTTTTCATCGTCCGACGGTCAGCTTCCCCTTGCCATCACCATGAAAGTCGATGATGTTTTGCGGCCTGCGCCGCAGGGAAACCGGTTCCGCCCGCCCGGTCATCCTGGTCCCCACCCCGGATTAGACACGCGCTTCCCTGGCGGAGCGCCTGAAAGCCGGTTGACGGATCAGCCGACCGGAAAACGGCTGCCTCCGGATGAAGCGTGGGATCGACTGCAGCATCTGATGGTACGCACCAAAGACCCGGTCCGCTATTGGGCCGGGATTCGAATTCCATTGCCGTCGAAATTGTCGTTTCCCCCACGACCGGCCATACTGTTTGCCGTATCCGCATCCATCACCGGAAAAGGCTTCTTTTTCGACCCGCTGCCCTGGATCGTCGTAACGGTGGCCGTGGTATTGATTTCGCTGCTTTTTTGGATCCCGATGGTCAGGCATATAACGCGCCCGCTGGCCCGTATGACCCAGGCGACCGAGAAGATTGCCAAAGGCCGCTTCGATGTCACCATTCATGAATCCCGAACGGATGAAATCGGACGCCTGGCAAAAACGATCAACCATATGGCGAATCGGCTATCCGGCTTCGTGAACGGCCAGAAACGCTTTCTGGGCGATGTATCCCATGAACTGGGATCACCCATCGCCCGCATTCAGTTCGGGCTTGGTGCCTTGGAGCAACGCAGTGAGGGGGAAAATCGGGACCGTATCCGGGATGTGCTGGAAGACGTCGCACATATGTCCAACCTGGTCAACGAATTGCTCGCCTACTCACGGGCGGACCTGAAATCCGATACCGTCAAGCTGGAAAAAATCAACCTCCTTGCGGTCGTTCAGGCCGCCATCAAACGTGAGACGACACGTGCCGATCATGTTCAAGTGCAAATCGATCCGCAGATCTCTGTGGTCGCCTCCGCGGAGCTGCTGACCCGCGCCATCGCCAATCTGGTTCGCAATGCCGTCAAATATGCCGGGGAAGCCGGTACGATCACCATATCGGCGGACAGGAAAAACAGCCATGTGGCGATCAAGGTCCGGGATTCCGGGCCCGGTGTTCCGGATCATCTGCTCGATCAGCTTTTCGAGCCCTTCTTCCGCCCCGAAGCCTCCCGGGACCGGGATTCGGGCGGTGTCGGCTTGGGGCTGGCCATTGTGAAGACCTGCGTAGAAACCTGCCAGGGCACGGTCTCTGCCGCCAACCTCGACCCCGAGGGCTTTGTCGTGAAAATTACGTTAAACAATTGAAAGATGGCTTCGGTCAGATGCGTTGAGGATTGTGTCGTCTTTCGAGCAGATCTCAGCCAGTAAGGGTTGCAGCTGCCTGCAATCCAGCGGATTTGCAAATAGGTTGGAGGTATCAACGGGTTCAGTTGGATTACACAACCCGAATATATTGTAAACTATTTAGATTATTGAAGGCAGAATAAACTTATTTTTATAATATTCTTTGATTTTTTTGGAAATTTTCAAAAGCTGTGTTTGTGGATGAACGTTTGGCAATTCTGAAGTTGAGACAACCAAAATGGCATTCTTGTCATTCAAGTCCACAACGACCTGGGCGTTGAAGTCGAATCCTCTGCCGCCATGCCAGATTAATTTATGCCCATTTTTATCCGTCTTTGTAAACCATCCGATGGCATAATTTAAACCAAGATCAATATCGATGTCCCACCTCGCCTTATCCGGTGGATCATGTAATTTTTGCAGGGTGCCAGGTTCGATCAATCGTTCCTTCTGAGTTGGGTATGAATCCATGTGTATCAAAATGAATTTTGCCCAGTCCTCCATATTAACGTGCATATATCCTGCCGGAGAGAAAAAGTTCGGGAAATCAGCTTGGTATGGAACAAAGGTATTTGATTTTTCATCCCAGTAGTGACCCAGGGGTTGCCTGTGCGGTTCTGAAGCAGCTGGCGGTCCATACCCGGCTGAAGTAATGCCCAAAGGATTAAAAATTCTATCTTCCCAGAGATCCTCAATAGATTTTTCCGTAGCTTTCTCCATCATCGCCCCGGCAAGTATATACCCGCTATTGGAGTAATGGACCCTTTCACCCGGCGGACACATTAGTTTATCCTGAACAGTATTTTCTAAATATTGTAGACGAAGATCTTTGGGGGCAGAACCGCGCTCTTTGTCAAACTCATAATCTATCTTCCAGGTTGTTTTCCCATTTTTATAATTTTTTGGTAATCCAGCTCTATGGGAAAGTAATTGAACTACCGTTATATTCTCATAATCAGGTCGCATGTCCAGGTCTGGAAATACTTCACGAATGGACGTATTCCATTTTAAGACGCCTTCATCAATCAATACCGCTGCCAAACTTGCGGTTATGGCTTTTGTACATGAGCCGATAAGAAATTTATCCTCTACAGTAATCCAATTGTCGGTTCCATATTCTCTTGTGCCTACAGCAGCAACAGAATATATTTTTCCATTCACAATAAGCGCTGATGCCAAGCCTGCTATACCCTCTTTCACTCGAATAGTTTCTATTAAGTTGGCCAACTCAACATCTCCGGAATGCTTTGTAATCGGAGAAGGAGCGGTTTTTGGAATTAGTAAAGTTTTACACCCAAATAGACAAAGCATACAAAAGGCGAGTGAGAGAAATCCGTATTTGTGTACTGATTTTTGATGGCCTCGCATTTTATTTGCCTCAACATTAAATGTTAAATCGAAGGACCATTTAATTGCACTGATATTGTAGCAGTCCGTAGTCAATGACCTGCCGAGAACCGCGTTACAAGCCATTCGGTAATTGTATCCAGCACCGAATCCGGTACCTTGGCCCCCTTCCGAAGGAGTTTGAGGTATCCGCTCTTCCGGCCGTCCTTGTCTGGCAGAAAGGCATGGTTGATGTCCTTGAAAATCCGTACGGTCACATCCGGATTTCCGCTCGACCGCATGGCCTGCGCCAGGTAGTAGGCATGCTCCACGGGAACGTGTGCGTCCTTGTCGCCATGGAGAATCAGTACCGGGCAGGTCACCTGTTTGGCGGTCGGCAGGGGCATATAGTTCAGAAAAGAGGCAAACCACGGGTTGACTTTTCCCTCCCGTACCGCCATCCGGAGGTTTTTCATTTTCGCCTCCAACGCTTTTTCCTTCTCTTCCTCGGTAAGGTTTTTGTCTCGTTCGATATCGTAGCGGTACTGGTGTTCCTGAATCTTCCAGCCGTTGGTAGCGCAGCCGGCCATGATCACCAAGGCATAGATATTCGGGTCAGAGGCAGCGATCAACGGTCCGATAATTCCTCCCTCACTCAATCCCAGGATTCCAATTCTGGCCGGATCGATGTCCGAGCGGTTTCGCAGGAAGTCCACCATGGCCCGATTGTCGTCGGCCCTCTCGACGGTGGTGGCATCGAGTAGCGGCCCGCCCTCCGAGCATCCATACCCTCTATCGTCCATTCGCAGCACGGCGATGCCGTTGCGCGACAACGCGTCGGCGATTTGGCGAAATGGCCGGTAGGCGGACGCGGGCCAGGCCCAATGGCCCATCATGTCACGGTTTTGGGGGCTTGACCCAGTGATCAGTACCACTGCCGGATGGGGTGGCGGGCAGTCGGAAGGCAGCGTCAGGGTGCCGGCCAGCGTGTGGCCTGCCGGGGCCTTAAGGCGGATTTCCTCTGCCATGTAGTTGGCGTTGGCGGGCGGCTTAAAATGGGAGGCAGGGTAGCAGGGTATTTTCGAACACGCTTGGAGAATCGCAAAGCTCACGATCAAGACAAATACCGTTGCAAAAATCCCTTTTCGCATGGGACATCCTTGCTGTCGGACGGCCATCCTTTGGCCTTAGAGAAGGCACTCTTGTACATACAGTGCTTATTTGGAGAATACCGATTTCAACTCAGGCATATTTTGTCATTCCGCATGAAAAGCTGCGTTATAATCTATGGAATATTTCTAATTGAATTGCATACTGTACAAACAGTCTCTAAGCGCTTCTGGGTGTGCCAATGATATGACAGAGGCGAAAATCAGCTTATCTTTGCGATAAGTTGATAAAATCAAGGTTTTTAATGCCCAGATATCATCCACCACAATGTCGAACAAAATTTCGACACTTGGCGTCCCATCCTTGAGAACAGTTTGCTTGCTTGAAACCAACTTTACATCCGTGCTGAATTCTTCGAGTTTGCTGTAAAAATATTGCGGCCCAATATCATTCAACTGGATATCATCGGGTTTATCTTCCACGTAAACAGCAATTTGCGGCGTATCGCCCAGAGGGTTTCTTACCCGCAATACTTCATTGGATGTTGGTTTTTTAATTTTATAATGTTTTGGGTAGGATATGCTGAAATCGGGTGACGAATGGGTATAAACCTGAATGTCGTATTCCAATTCTTTACCAAACAACGAAGGCAGGTCATAATAATGACATCCTTTTTTTAATTCTTCATTCAGATTAAATGCAATTTCATTGTCGAAGTCGTGAAGAAAATATGCATAAATATCCCCATGGGTTAAATCGTATATGTTACTATACTGCGTTGTTCCGATTATATTGTATGAGCTTCGATGTGTGGCCTTTAAAATTTTTCGGAAATTGGGCACTGTAGGTCCATCGCAATCTAAAAGCATCCTCTTTGCCCTTTTATATCGCGAGCAACTCCATGCCGGCGCTTCACAGGGCCATTGATCTTCTGGGATTCTTGATATTCGGAAATTGGTTACGACCTGGTAGCTGTCACGTTTTCGAACAATTGTCTCTCCTTCAATTATGGCAGCGTCACCGCTTTTATCAACGATGAACATTTGAGCTTTTGGATTCCAGTCGAGATTGTACTTACTTACCATTTCAAGTACATCACCGACGGTTGCACAATCTGCCATCATTGTATCGGTAAATGGCCCTGTAAACCGGGGTTTCTCTTCTGATTGCTTTATTCCCAACCATGGAACCGAGAAATAATCAAAGAACAGGCCCTGATCGTTCATGCCGCCCTGAGGGGACCAGTTATCGTAACCGAAATAGACCCTTCCAAACCGATTTTTTTCAGCCGGTATGAACCATACTCTGGTGAAGGGTATTTTTGAGTCCTCGTTATTGCCGACAAGCACAACCTTCCCATCGGTCATCATGAATCCCGTGCAAGCTTGAACCGACGGGTTCGTAAGAACCATCGCAAGCCATATGGCTAAAACAATCGAATAATGCACACTATGATTTGTATTCATCATTTTTTTAAAAGCCTGTCGTTAACGTCAATGAGCGGGAATTGATTCAGAGTAAATAGATGGCAAAAGAGGTTCAAAAGGAGGTGCGGTTGGTGTGTGGTAGAGATCGGCTCAGGGAAAACTTTGGTCATCGCCAGGGGAAGTAAGCGCAAGAACAGAGAGCTGTGAGAGGAACTTTAACCTTGGGTACTAAATAATATCCAAATTTGTCAAGATTTTCTATGCGTTAGGTGGGGATGATTCAAGATGCCTTAGCTGTGATTAATTGATGTTAATTAAAAAATCACAAACTAAAAGTAGCTCTGGCTTTTCCAGATTACGTGCAAGTAGCACAAGTAGTTAATTTCCACAGATTAATAAAGTATGTTCTGGCTATCTGAAAGGTCCGGAGACGAGTAGGTCTTCAGCTTGGGATTTTACAAATTTTACGCCTTGATCCCTGGAGGGGCAGGGACATGCGTTCGGGCTAATTGGGATGGCATGGCATCACCTCCCGAATATTTAACGCGTTCGCGATGGTCATGGACATGGCACCAGGGGCGCAAGCTCATGGAGCGGCACTTCGGCGTTTTTCCCATATTTCGATGCGGTGGCCTTCAGGGTCGAAAAGGAAAAACACCCTGGCGTTCCATGGATGCGTCTTGATATCCGTTGGTTGAAGTCCGTTTTGCTCGAATTTTTTCCATGCCGCCTGGATATTGCCCACCTCCAATGAGATTGTCACCCCATTACCATGGGCGCTTTCGATCGAAGCGCGGACTTCATCGGCAATGCTCAGTCGTGACAGGTTGTTCAGATAAAATTCCACAAACCAATCGGTGGCAAAGGTTACGGGCAATCTCATTCTGTGACGGTAGAAACGAACCGTTTCATCAAATTTTTGGCAGTATAGAATGATATTGGTCGTTAAGGTGTCATGATCCATCGCGTTGATACCGATCCTGTAAGGTAGTGGCCTCTTGTTCGTGCCAGGCCATGTCGTATACGCATCAGGGCCTATCTACAGGGCACAGTTCCCTAGTGCGGCAGCGGCCTCAAATGGCGGGAAAAGCGGTTTCGATATTCTCCCGGCGAGAGTCCGGTATTTTTTTTGAACAGTTTGCGAAAGGAATTCGGGTCTTCATAGCCGATGTCCTGGGTGATTTCGTTGATGGACTGCCTGGTTTTTTCCAGTTTCTGTTTGGCGGCTTCGATCCTGATGCGTTGAAGATACTGCAGCGGCGAATCACCTGTAGCGTTTTTGAAGCGCCGCACAAAATGGCGCGGGCTGATGCCGTGGTCGGATGCCAGGGCTTCCACGGAGATGGCATCGGCAAACTTCTCTTCCATATAGCATTGGGCCTCTTTGACCGTGCTGTCGCGGTGGTCGCGCTGGAAATCGAAAATAAAGTAAGGGGATTGACTCTTGCGGGGTTCCATGAGGAGGGCTTTGCTGCAGATGGCCGCCAACTCCTCGTAGCCAAATTTTTCGATCAGATAAAGACAAAGATCCAGAAAGGCTGTCGTGGCGCCGGAACAGATGAACCCCCGGTCTTCCGTCAGGACGCGTTCGGCCTTCAGGTTGATGGATGGATACAGCCGCTGAAAATACCGCGAAAACTTCAAGTTGGTTGTCGCGGTTTTCCCATCGAGAAGGCCGGTTTCCGCCAATAAAAAGGTTCCTGTGCAGATGGTGCCTACCATGGCATTGTTGTCATGATGGCGGCGAAGCCAGCGGGTCAGGCTGTCGGCAACATTGCCGATGAACCTTAGCGGGGGAAGAAAACCGGGAATCAGGATAAAATCGGTGGTATCCACATCCTGAATCGAACGATGGGGCACAAGCGTTACCTTGCCATCGCCCTCAACAGGCCTCCCATCGACCGACACGATGTCCCAGTCGAAAAGCGCGCTTTCTTTTCCGCTGCCCGGGCTTAACTGTTTATGCCATTCGTTGGCCAGGGAAAAAACGTCAATGGCCCCGTAAATACCCGAGGCGGCGCAATCGGGGTAGGCCAGCAGGGTGATGTGTTTCATGGGAAAAATGCCTTGAAAATGTCTAAAATGACCCGTTTAAAGTCATATGTGCCTCTTTTCATCGCTATTGTCAATCGGTAAACTAATCGGCAAAATGGTGCGGAACGGACCAAGCCCAACACTTAATATGGGAATGACATTAAAGGAGGCCAAATGCGCGACCCATTATTCGAATCCATCAAAATCAACCAGCTTGACGTTAAAAACAGGATTTATCTGCCGGCCATGCATCTGGGCATGGCCAAGGATTTCGAAGTCACGGACCAGATCGTCGAATTTTATGCCGAACGCGCCCGGGGCGGTGTGGGCATGATCACCGTCGGGTATGCCACGGTGGATGATTTGTCCGGCAACACCACCAACATCGGCGCCCATGAAGACGCCTTCATTCCCGGGCTTAAACGGCTGGCGGCGGCCATCCAGGACAATGGCGCCCGCGCCTGCGTGCAGATCAACCATGCCGGGCGATACAATTTTTCCTTCTTCCTGGACGGCAAACAGCCGGTGGCTCCCTCCGCCATTGCGTCCCGCATGACCAAAGAAACCCCCAAAGCCCTTGAAACGGATGAAATCCATCAGATCATCGACAATTTTGCCCAGGCGGCCCTGCGGGTCAAGAAAGCCGGCTACGATGCCGTTGAAGTATTGAGCGGCACCGGTTATCTGATCAGCGAATTTCTCTCCCCCCTGACCAATCAGAGAACCGACGCATACGGTGGCTCCCTCGAAAACCGCATGCGATTCGGCATCGAGGTCATGCAGGCCATCCGCCAGCAGGTGGGCGATGCCTTTCCGGTTCTGGTCCGCATGAACGGCAATGATTTCATGTCCGGCGGCCAGGGCCGCGACGAGCTGCGGGAGTATGCCCGCGCCCTTGAAACCGAGGCCGGTGTGGATGCGTTGTGCATCAATGTGGGATGGCACGAGGCCCGGGTGCCCCAGATTACGGCGGCGGTGCCGCGCGGGACCTTTGCCTATCTGTCGCGCGGGATCAAGGAAGTGGTGTCCATCCCGGTCATTGCCAGCCACCGGATCAACGATCCGGCCACGGCCCGGGACCTGATTGCCAACAGCATGTGCGACATGGTGGCCATGGGACGCAGCCTGATTGCCGACCCGTATCTGCCGGAAAAAGCCCAGGAGGGCCGGGAAAAAGAGATCCTGCACTGCATTGCCTGTGCCCAGGGCTGTTTTGACAACCTGTTCAAACTCAAACATGTGGAATGCCTGTGCAACCCCAGGGCCGGCTATGAGTGCGACGGTGCGTGCACGGTGGCCGAAACCCCCAAAAAGGTGATGGTCGTCGGCGGCGGGGCCGCGGGCATGAGTGCGGCCATTGCCGCTAAAGAACGGGGCCATGATGTCACCCTGTATGAACGCTCCGACCACCTGGGCGGCCAGTTGTACCTGGCGGCCGCGCCTCCGGGACGGGGGGAATTTGCGGAGCTGGCCGATGATTTAAAGGCCCAGGTGGACGTGAAAAATATCCGCGTGATGCTGAACCAAAACGTGGATGAGGCCCTGATCGATCAGGAAAAACCGGACCATGTCATCGTTGCCACCGGTGCGGCGCCGCTGGCGCCGCCGATTCCGGGGGCGGACCTCGCCCATGTGGTCCAGGCCTGGGATGTCCTGGCGGACAAAGTGTATACCGGCCAAAGGGTTGTTATCGTGGGCGGCGGTGCCGTGGGGGTCGAAACCGCACTTCTCCTGGCGGAAAAGGGGACCCTGTCGGCCGAGGCGCTGCGATTCCTTTTTGTGAACCAGGCGGAGACACCGGAAGTGCTCTTCGAAATGGCCACCCGGGGCACCAAGCATGTCACGGTGCTGGAAATGATCGATGCCATCGGAAAGGACTTCGGGAAATCCACCCGCTGGGGCATGATCCAGGATGTCAAACGCTATGGCGTGGACGTGAAGGTGGGGACCAAAGCCCTGGAAATTACAACGGACGGCATCAAGGTGGAAGCCGCGGACGGGATCGAAGAAATTCCGGCCGACACCGTCGTTATGGCGGCCGGGTCCCGTTCGGTCAATTACCTGGCCGCGATGATCGAAGCAAAAGACATCCCCTGTGATGTGATCGGAGATGCCGGCCAGATCGGGATGGCCTTCGATGCGGTACACCAGGGGTATCGCGTGGGGATTCAAATTTAGGGCGCATCTCCCATAGAATTGCGATTGTTTGAGGGGCCGTGGAACCAAGGATCCAAGGGGTCGCGTGAAAGGCAAAAACAATACGACAAAGCGTTGTTTTTCAGGTCGAGGCGATACAAGCGTTGTTGAAGGATCGACACCATCGCGCTGATCCAGCCCCCGGAGAATAAACACCGGGATCCTTGACCCCGTGAATCCATGGTCCCTTTTCTCCGGCTATACCGGATATATCACGCGTTCGCGATGTTCATTGACAAGGCATCAGGGGCGCCGCTGTACGCCTGTACCGCAAGCGCCTGATAACGCGGTCAATGGGCATCTCGGGCGTGCCCGCATGGTGAAGCTTTTTTGATGACTCCGGAAATCGACGAAGGGTACAACGGGTCACCTGGAAATTATACCCCGAATAGCGTTTATACCCTTGAATAGTTGCATAAAATTTATTGTGTAGAAAAAAATTCATGACATATTCGGGCTAGTTTGGAGAAGAACTAACGTTAAAATCCTGCTTGAACGCGCACAGAGGGGAGTTAGCCATGAGCAAACTTTTTGAAGCCACGGAAATCAATGGTATGCAGCTGGCCAACCGGTTCGTGCGGTCCGCCACGTGGGAAGGCCTGGCCGCCGATGATGGGGCGGTCACGCCGAAGTTGACCCAAACCATGGTGGCGCTGGCCGAGGGCGGGGTCGGCTTGATCATCACCGGCCATGCCTATGTCAGTCCCGAAGGCCAGGCCGGTCCCTGGCAATTGGGCCTCCACAGGGACGACCTGGTGACCGGCTTGAAATCGATGTGTGATGCGGTTCACCAGGCCGGGGGGAAAATCGTGGCCCAACTGGCCCATGCCGGCCATTTTGCCGCCAAGGCCCTGACCGGGCAGGCCCCGCACGTGGTTTCCAATTTTGAAGGCCTTTCCGATTCCCCCCGCCATGAGCTGACCCGGGACGATATCCATAAGCTGGTTCAGGCGTTTGCCGATGCGGCCGGACGTGCCCAGGCGGCTGGTTTTGACGGGGTTCAGATTCATTCCGCCCATGGCTATCTACTCAGCCAGTTTCTGTCACCGGCCTACAACCGGCGGGAAGACGCCTACGGCGGTGCCATAGAAAACCGGGCGCGGGTTCATCTGGAAGTCTTGAATGCCATCCGGGGCGTTGTCGGCAAGGCCTACCCGGTATTGATTAAGATCAACAGCGAAGACTGCATTGAAAACGGCCTGTCGGTGGAAGACTCCGTGGCCGCCGCCACGCTGCTGGCTGAAGCCGGTCTCGATGCCGTGGAGCTTTCCGGCGGCACCCTGACGTCCGGCAAGCTTTCCCCCAGCCGGGCCGGTATCAATAAAGAAGAAAAAGAGGCCTATTTCAGGGAAGCGGCCTCCGCCTACAAAAAGGCGATGGATTTACCCCTGATCCTGGTGGGCGGCATGCGTTCGCTGAAGGTCGCCCGGCAAACCATCGCGAGCGGTACGGCGGACTATATTTCCATGTGCCGGCCCTTTATCCGCGAACCCGGTTTGATCAAGCGGTGGCAATCCGGTGACACGGCGCCGGCCCGGTGCAAGTCCGACAATCTCTGCTTCGGGCCGGCCATGAAGGGGCAGGGGATTTTGTGTGTTGTGGAGGAGAATGAGAAGAAACCTTCGTTATGATTTTTAGATCTCCACCTCTGGTGGTGTAACCGAAGAGATTTAACAGATCCAAGGTGATGGATTTTACTATTCCTTTTCTTTTCCGGAAAAGAAAAGGAATCAAAAGAAACCGCCCGTGTCCCGCGGCCCCTACGGGGCTTCCCTGCGCGTCGTCGGTTCGGCCGGAGCACGCGGAAACTCGCCCTGCTTTCAGCGGAGCTCAGACAGTCCGCGCGCTTTTTTCCGTCCGCCCCGCCGATGCTCGGCACGGGACAAAGGGAACAACAAAACCAGAGACTTCAAACCATTTATAGGCATCCTTAAGGGGGATGCTCCTGGCCTCATGCTTTTCTGGAGGCGCCATACTAGGCAGAAGGAAAAAGGCAGCATGCCAAAAACCGTTTTGAGACCCAAAACGTTCTGGGGATCGTGGCGTTGAACAACCCGCCGGCGAACGCCATCGGCCTGGAAATGGTTAAGGATCTGCAAAACGGCGTTGCATCGTTTTTTAAGGATGGTCCGGGTAAAATTACCTTTGAAGGCAAATAAGGAGGCAGCGCGATGGGAGAATGGCACAAAACAGGGTGCGTTCTGTGCGCGCAGAATTGCGGTCTTGAAATTCTGGTGGAAGACAACCGGATGGTCAAAGTCCGACCGGACCAATCCAACCCGCGCAGCCAGGGCTATGCCTGCCGGAAAGGACTGAATGTCCTCCATCACCAGTATCCTAAAGACCGCATTACCGAACCCCTGAAACGGGTGGGGGATCGCTTCGAACCCGTGTCATGGGAGCAGGCCATCGAAGAGATAACGGACAAAATGAAATCCATCGTGGGCGCCCACGGACCCCGAGCCATTGCCTATATGGGGGCCAGCGCCCAGGGCGGCCACAGCGAAGGGGCCTTCGGGTTGTCGATTCTGAGAGCGCTGCAGTCCCAGAATTTTTACAGCTCCAGCGGTCAGGAGTTCTCAAGCTCCTGGTGGCTGTTCGGCCGCATGCTGGGCAAACAGTACAATTTGGCCATTCCGGATGAGCATCATGCGGAAATGCTGGTGGGCTGGGGCTGGAACGGGATGGAAAGCCACCAGATGGCCCGCGCTCCAATTGTGCTGAAGGCATTTTCGAAAGATCCGCAAAAAATGCTGGTCATCATCGATCCGCGCAAAACTGAAACCGCGGCCATCGCCAACAGCCATCTTCCCATCCGGCCCGGCACCGATGCGTTGCTGATCAAAGCCATGATTGCCATCATTGTCGACAATCAATGGGAGAATAAACAATACATTGCGGATCATGTCGAAGGTTGGGATACGATCCGGCCCTGGTTTGTTGACTTTGACGCCAAAGCGGCCATTGCGGTCTGTGAACTCGATTATGACCAGGTGGTTGAATTATGCCGCTTAATGACCACCAAGCGATGGTGCATGCATCCGGATCTCGGGATCTACATGGGCCGCAACAGCGTCATGAACTCCTATATGATGAACATCCTCGGTGCGGTTTGCGGGGTTTTTTGTGTGAGCGGCGGCAATGTGATTCCGGGAATGGTGATGCCGTTGGGGTTTCATGCCGATGAGCGCAACGCCAAAACCTGGAAGACGGTGATCACCAGGATGCCGCCGGCCGCGGCCGGTGCTTTCCCGCCGGCTGTCATGCCGGAGGAAATCCTGAACGACCACCCGGAGCGCATTCGCGCCGTCCATGTCAGCGCCTGCAACCCGCTGCGCGCCTATCCGGACACCACCGCCTACGAAGAAGCCTTCGCCAAACTGGATCTGCTGGTGGTCAACGACATCGTGATGAGCGAAACCGCCCGCCTGGCCCATTACGTGCTGCCCTGCCGGACCTATTACGAATCCTGGGACGGGACATTCTTCCCCTGGACATTCCCCAAAGTCTTTTTCCAGCTGCGGCGCCCCATTGTGACGCCACCGGGAAAATGCCTGGAAGCCTCCCAGATCTTCACCCTCATCGCCGACAAGCTGGGGCTGATTCCCGACATTCCGGAAGACGTATATCAAGCCGCCCAACAGGACCGATTCACCTTTGGCGCCAAGCTCATGGAGTGGGCCGTCACTGAGCCTAAATCCATGCAGGCCATGCCGTTCGTTTTGGCGAAAACCCTGGGCCAGGAATGGGACAGCGCGGCCAAGGCCGGGCTTTGGGGCGTCATGATGACGGCGCCCAAGGCTTTTCGCAAAAACGCCGCCCGCATCGGCTTCGAGCCCGGCATGGATCAGGGCGACCGGATTTTTCAGGCCTTGCTGGATCACCCGGAAGGGATCTGGATCGGTGAAGCCGACCCGGCCGAAAACTTCAAGGCCCTTCGAACGCCGTCGGGCAAGGTGGAGGTTTTTGTCCCGGAGCTGGAAGAAGAGGCTAAAAATCTGAATGCCGAGAATGAAGCCGAGGACCTGAAACTGCCGGATGAATTCCCCCTGATCCTGAATGCCGGCCGGCACACGCGGTACAACATCAATACCCTGATTCGCGGGCAGGAATGGAACAAAGGCAAACGGGCCTGCACCGTCGCCGTGAATCCTGCGGATGCCGAGGCAATGGGGCTTGCCGACGGCCAGAATGTCAGGGTCAGCACCGAGGCCGGGAGCGAGGTGGGCGAGCTCGAGGTGTCGGACCGGATTCGCAAAGGCACCGTGCTGATTCCGCACGGATTCGGTTTGATTTACGGCGACACGGTTTACGGGCTGAATGTCAACAAGCTTACCAAAAGCACGCACCGGGACCTGCTGGGAACGCCCATGCACCGGTTCGTGCCCTGCCGGATTGAAGCGGTTAACGGATAAATGCAATGGAAGATTTCAACACCCTATTGAAAGGTTCGGCCGCAGCGCACGGCCACCTGTGCCCCGGCCAGGTGGTGGGGGTCCGCATGGCCATGCTGGGCTGCCGGCTCATCGGCCTGGACAACCCCCGTGACCTGCCCCAGATCAAACAACTGATCGTCTACGTGGAGATCGACCGCTGCGCCACGGATGCCATCGCCTATGTCACCGGTGTGAAGCTGGGCCGCCGTTCGCTCAAATTCATCGACAACGGCATCATGGCCGCCACCTTCGTGAATCTGGAGAGCGGCAAGGCCTTTCGCATCGTTTCCACCGAAGCCTCCCGGGACCTGGCCCCGGTATACGCCCCCGGCATCGACGACCATCACCAGCAGCAGTTGGCCGCCTACATCAAGATGCCGGATGATGTCCTGTTTACGGTTGCCCCCGTTCGGGTGGACGTTCCCATCCACGACATGCCGGGGCCCTCACGGTTCAAGGTCCGCTGCGAGGCCTGCGGGGCCATGGTCCGGGACAAGAAGGAAGTCCTGATCAACGACCGGGTGCTCTGCCGCCCGTGTGCCTATGGCACCTACCATCGGCCCCTGGACCCCGGGACACACCTGAAAATCGCCTGATCTTTACGTCTTTGCATGGAGGAATGCAGCCATGTCCACGTCTAACAATGTCTGCCGGTTGAATGGCGGCCTGACCAAAATCAAGGTTGAAGATGCCGTCGGCACCCGTTTGGCCCACGACATCACCGAAATTCGACCCGGCGAATTCAAGGGGCCCTCCTTCCGACGGGGCCACAAAGTTGAGCATCAGGACGTTTGCCGGCTGATGCGCCTGGGCAAACGCCACCTCTATATCCTCGACCTGAAACCCGACCAGGTGCACGAGGATGATGCCGTCGAAGAGATGGCGGCGGTCCTGGCCGGCCCCGGCGTGACGTTTTCGGGCCGGCCCCGGGAGGGCAAACTGCAGCTTACGGCCGCCTATACCGGGCTGCTCAAGATCAATACCCGTGCCCTGGTGGCCTTCAATCTCCTACCGGATGTCATGTGTGCCGCCCTGCACGACAATATGCCCGTATCCCAGGGCCAGATCGTGGCCGGCACCCGGGCCATTCCCCTGGTGATCCAGCGGCAGGCGCTGGACGAAGCGTTGCACCTGGCCCGCCGGGAGGCCCCCATCTTCAGCGTCAAGGCCTACCACAAAAAGAAGATACGCCTGGTCATCACGGGCAACGAGGTCTACGAAGGGCTCATCGAGGACCGTTTCGAGGACATCGTCAGGGCCAAGCTGGACGCCTACGGTGCCTCGTTGCGGGAAACGGTCATCCTGCCCGACGATCCCGAACGCATTGCCGATGCCATCCGGCGGATGGCGGCCGACGATACGGATATCATCATCACCACCGGCGGCATGTCGGTGGACCCGGACGATGTCACCCGCCACGGCATCCGCCGGGCCGGGGCCGACGCCATCTACTACGGCGCGGCGGTCCTGCCGGGGGCCATGTTCCAATTGTCCTACAAAGGCGACATGCCCATCGTGGGGATTCCGGCCTGCGGGCTCTACCACAAAACCACCGTCTTCGACCTGGTGCTGCCGCGGCTGCTGGCCGGCGAACGGATGACGGACCACGACCTGGCCCGCTTCGCTGTCGGCGGGTTGTGTATGGATTGTGCGTTCTGCCGGTATCCGGCCTGCCCCATGGGCAAGAGCGGACAGCTCTGATGTGAAAATCTGCCGTGGCAAACGGGCGGGTTTCAAGGTGCCCAAGAGCGTCGACTTTATCGAGGCGGTTCCCCGGTCAATGATCAGCAAGGCCTTGAAAACGAAACTGCGGGAAAAATACCGGCCGAACAGCGATGTCAAAATATAGGTTTGGGAAACAGGGCGATATCAAAGGGCGGGGTGATGATCCTATCCCGCATGCGTCAAGTGGCACGGCCGCAATTTGGAGCGGCCGTGCCAGCGGGCAACGGCATCATTTCTTAAGATTCTTCTTCCATAATGGCATTTCGGCTTCCGGGACGGTTTCCGAATCGTAGCTGAAAAGCTCGCAGGACAGGCACTCGGCCGGCTCCAGGTGGGTGGTGATGATGCCGCAAATTTCGTCGGCAAGGCCATCGGCCCCGGCCATGGACGTGAACGGCAGGAGAATGCCAAGCTGGTTTTCATCGTACCAGCCGATCTCGTCGATAGCCCGGATGCGCTTGCGGATCAAGGCGATGGCCTCGCCAATGCGCTCGTCTTCCTCGCTTGGGATCGCCAGCGATATGATCAGGAGCGAATATTGGTTGTTGCCGCGGTCCGACCGGTAGCGTTCCTTGGCAATGGCCTGCTGGAATGCTTCCTTTCCGATGACGAGATCGCGCGACGAATCCCTTGTCGATTTGAAAAATCCCACGTTTAATCTCCGTTCATTGGTTATTTTTGTTGGATTTGGCTCCGTTTCATATAGCTATACAGTGAATTATATTCGGTATCAACCATGGGATGCCGTCGCCGTGCCCTGGTTTCGCCGTGCTTAACACACCCGCAACATCATTGTTTATTCCTGCTATCCTAAAAATGTCATGGTCAGGTTTTGTAGAGGACGTCCATGTAAGCCTTGAGGATGTTGCTCACCACACCCCGCAGGGGCAGCGTGGCGGCCATGCCGTAGACCGGCGCCATGCCGCCTTCGGCTTCCGGGGCCTGGCGTACCTCCTCGACGGCGGCCTGCAGGTCTTCCACGAACCGTTCGCGGACGCCCGGCTGGGTGTGACGCAGGGTGACGCACAGGTGGACGCAGCTGGGGCGGTGCAGGCCGTTCAGGCTCCAGCCGCGCCGGGTCATGGCATCCATGACGCGGTAGATATCCATCTGCCGGGAACCAAAGGCGATGACCCAGAGGGGATCGCCCAGGATAAAGAGTTCCGGGATGGCGCGGATGCCGGCTTTGATGTGGTCGGCCGTTTCCAGGATGCGCCGGGTGGCCTCCCGGTAGCCGGCCTGGCCGGTGGTGACCATGGCCGCCCAGCAGGCCGCGCTGAGAGCCCCCGGGCGGCTCCCGGCAAAGGAGGGCGAGAAGTAGAGGCCTCCCGGCCAGTCGGTCACGGTGAAGTACTGGTAGCGCCGGAGTTCCGGGCCGCGATAGAGAATGACCGATGTGCCCTTGGCGGCGTAGCCGTATTTATGGGTATCGGCGGATATAGAGGTGACGCCCGGCAGACGAAAATCGAAGGCCGGCACGGGATAGCCCAGGTCTTCGGCCCAGGGCAGGACGAATCCGCCCAGACAGGCGTCGGTATGGAAACCGATTCCCCGGCGCAGGGCCAGTTCGGACATCTCGGCGATGGGATCCACCATGCCGTGGGGAAAAGACGGCGCCGAACCCACCAGGACGATGGTGCGGCGGGTGATGGCCTTGGCCGCGGCACGGACGTCGGCCCGGCAATTTTGATCCACGGGGATGCGCACCAGCTTGATGCCGAAATACTGGGCCGCCTTGTCAAAAGCGGCGTGGGCGGTCACCGGCACCACCATTTCAGGACGGCGAATGCCGCGTTCGGCGCGGGCCTGGTCCCGATAGGTCTTCATGGCCAGCATGATGCTTTCGGTACCGCCGGAAGACAGGGTGCCGCAGATGTCCTCGCCGGCGGCATCGCCACCCAGCATGGCCGCGGTCATGGCGACGATCTCCGCTTCGTACTTGCTGATGCTGGGCCATACGTCGGCATGCAGGGGGTTGGTCTGGGAATGCAGGGCGTAGACCTGGTTGAGAAAGTCGATATGCGTGGTGTCCCCGTGATAGACCGCCCCGGAGACGAACCCGTCCCGCCAGCTGTCGGTCTCCCGGTTTTGCAGTGCGGTCATGCTTTCCAGGACGTTTTCCGGCTGCTGGCCCTCGGTCGGAAGATGCTGCAGGCGCGGCAGTTCGTCGCGATAGGGCTTCAATTCTTTTTCCAGGGTTTGCATCAGATCCCCGGTGTCCTGTTCGATCTTGGCCCGTACGGCCGGGATTTTGCGGAGATGCTTTTCCAGTCGGGCCACCAAACGCGGGTTCAGGCGGGTCAAGAGGTCGGTCACTTGGTCCATGGATGGCATAAGCGTTTCACTCCACAGTCAATTTATTGATGATTCAGCCGGGCATAGATCCGGCGGTTCTGGCGATAGATCTGTAAAAATTCACCGAACATCTTCCGGTACAGATGTTCGTGTTCGGGGTCCGGGGTGTAGGTGTTGGCGATGGCAACGCCGCCGGCGATGTCTTCGAAGCGGCCGTAACCCAGGGCCACGGCGGCCAGGATGCCGGCCCCCCGGGCGTTGGCCTCTACAGGGTCCCGGACCTGGTGGATGGGGCGGTTCAATATGTCCGCACAGATCTGGCACCAGAGGTCGGAATTGGCGCCGCCGCCCACCATGTGGATATGGGTCAGCTTGCGTTTGATGAATTTTTCCACATAGGTCATCAGCCAGCGGGCGTTGAAGGCCACCCCCTCCAGCACGGCCCGCACCAGGGTGCCCCGGTCGGCTTCCAGGGACAGGTTGTGAAAGCCCCCCCGCACGGCGTGGTCTTCCACCGGTGTACGCTCCCCGTACAGCCAGGGCGTGAAGATCAGGCCCCGGGCGCCGGCCGGAATCTCCCTGGCCAGGGCTTCCAGGGCCGCAAAACTGCGGTTGTCTTCATCGGCACCGGGTGAACCGTTGGGGGGAAAGAGGATGTTATCCCGCAGAAAGGCCAGGCAGCCCCCGGCCGTCTCCTGCTCGTTGGCGATGAAATAGCGCCCGGGAATGGCGGAGGGAATGGACGCCATATTGTGCAGGAGATCGGTTTTTTTAAAGGGGACGTGGCAGGTCAGCCAGGAGGAGGTGCCGATATACAGGTGGGCTTCGTAGTCCCGGACCGCCCCCGACCCGATGGCGGCCGAGTGCAGGTCGGGGGTGCCCATGACCACCGGCAGGCCGGCGGGCAAACCGAGATCCGCGGCTGCTTCCGGCCGCAGGGGGCCTAGAATGTCCACGGCCGGTTTGAGATCGGGCAGGGTATCGCGGTCCAGGCCGGTCATTTTTAGCAGGCCGTCGTGGTAGTCGATCCGGTCGATGCGCCGGTTGTCAGTCACCCAGTGGAGAATGATGGAGTCGTAGGAGGCCGCATAGCGACCGGTCAACCGAAGATTGAGATAGTCCTTGGGTTCCAGGAATTTGTACGTCGCCCGGTAGACATCCGGTTTCTCATGCTTGAGATACAGGATATGGGCGATGGGGTCTTTACCCGACGCCCCGGGAATGCCGCCGGTCAGCCGGATCCACTTCCAGAGTTTGTCGACCCCGAAGCCTTCCAGCCGCACTGGCCCGGACGTGATGCGCCTGATATAGGGCGCCCCGCGGGCATCCATCCAAATGATGGCGTTGCCCAGGGGATCACCGTTTCGATCGACGGCCACCGTGCCGGACCACTGGGTGGTGCAGCACACCCCGGCAATGTGCCGGTCGGCAAGCTCGGGTCGGGCCAACAGGCGGCGGGTGGCCTTGCAGATGGCTTGCCACCAGTCCTCCGGGGCCTGTTCGGCGCCGCCGCCGGGCAGCAGTTCCACCGGGGTTTTTTCGATTTCACAGGCGAGCACTTCGCCTCTAACGGAGACCAGGGCAACCTTGGGACCGGAGGTGCCAAGATCGATGGCCAGGGTGCAATCGGAAGCGTCACGATGGTCCGTATGGGCTGTTTGCATTCCTTCTCCTCACCGAAATTGATTTACGGGGCCGCTTAGCAACCATCATCAGGCGCGGCGTGGACTTGCCCCCGAAGGCGTCTCCTTCATGCGGCAAGCGTTGGGTTTCAATCGTCGCGCCAGAACCGCAGCTTATCCCCGACGTTCTCCAGGAATCCCTTCTCTTCAGGGACGACACCCTTCTCGGCGGCTTCGACGGCGGCCATACAGGGGTTTTCCCCCTCGGTGCCGACGATGTTGGAGAAAGCAACGGCAATACCCACCGGACCAAAGAGCAGGCCCCCGGCAATCCGGCCGGCGGTGATGGCCGTTGCGGCAGGGTCGATTCCCATAGCGGGTGCCTTCAGGGTGCCGCCCAGCCGGAAGGGTTTGGTCAGAGCGCCGAGGCTGATCTTGCCCTGCCTGGGTGCGGGCTGAATGCCGATGTCGATTTTTTCGGTGCCCAGGTCGATATGGCCGCCGCCCACCACGATGGAATCGGGAGTGACCCAGATCATCTGAGATAGCTGGACTAAACCTTTTGTGCTGTCCAAACGAATCACGAGGCATTCAATGGGCGTCGTGGTGGCGCGTTTCTCCAAGGGGTTGAAGAGGGTGACCAGTTGATGGGCAATGCCTTCGTCGAACAGACCGAAAAACAGTTTGCCCAGACGACCCTCCCCCGAAACCAGTGTGGCATGGCCGTTCAGACTGCCCATCACCTCGGCCACGCTATGGCCCCTTCCTTCAAGATCGGCTTGAATGTCCACCAAGCCTTCCATGATGTCTTGCAGACCGAGTTCCTTCAGCATCAGTTCGGCATTCATCTGGTCGATTTTCAATCTGTTTTTGACTAGGGGCGGTTTGGCCCGGGTGTCGATCTGCACGTGCGCCTGGTAGTCCCCACCGCCGGCTGTTGCACGGGCCGGTCCGGCATCCAGCTGACCGTTCTGGATCCGAATGGGGGCTTTGAAGGCCTGTAACGCGATATGGGGTGTCAGCAGTTCCCGGATGTCCAATGCGATCTGCAGGTCCATACCTTGCAAGGCGTTGAAGGGCAGCGGATCCCTCGGGAAGACATGATTGGCGTTTTGGGACAGCGCGGTTTTCTCCGGTGAATGGGTCAACCAGGGGCGGATATCCAGTCGATCACCTTTGATTTGGGCTTGGAGTCGGGATGGTTTTTCATCCGTCGCCATGTGCAGCCGGCCCGTGACCGACACGTCCGTTTGGCCCGCTTTGGCGACCACGTCGAATGCCCAGCCGTTTACCGGGTTGAATAAATCACTCAGCAAACCGATATGGCCATCGAGAGCGAAGCCGAGCTGGTTGTAGGAGGCTCTCATCGCCATTTTAAGCGGGAGGGCGCCGTTCTGCCGTTTGAGGATCAATTCGGCGATATCGAAGCGGGTCGTTTTTCCGGTCTTGCGATTCCGATAGAGCAGGGTACCGTCCTGGATATCCACTTCATGAAGCTCGACCCGATACGCAACGGGGGCGGTTTGAGACGCGGCCGGCTGTTGGTCGGGAGGCGTCTCGAACGCCCAGTTGTTGCGGCGGCCGTCGGCTTTTTCCTCCACCAGCACGACCGGCTTGGTCAGTGCCAGGCGCTTGAGCACGATAGTTTTGGAGAGAAGTGCCGGAAGACTGATCTGGAGTTGCAGGGTCTGGACCGTCAGCATGTCCGGTTGGGAGCCCCATGCGGCATTGCGTAACGTGACCGGTCCGGTGACCAGTGTTGGCGACAGGCCGATGTTTAGACGAAGGTCGCCCGCGATGGCCATGTCACGCCCGGTGGCGGCGCGCACCTCTTCGACCACCACCGGTTTAAAACGGTTGAAATCATAGCGGGCAATCCACCAGATGACGCCTGCCATTACCAGCAGCAAACCAATTGTGACAAGGGCCAGGGCTTTTTTCCAGGACATGCCGTGATTTCCTATAATGCCGGTGGTCGGCCTGACCGCGTTTTGAATCCTTAAGGCGTTGTCTCTCGAAAGGCGCTGTCTTTTTTGTAGCGCAGGATCAGGCGGTGAAGTGTATCAAGTCGGCTCGGATAGCATCGCATCACCAGGTCGATTGAGATAGACATCGAACATATCGCGGATCAAGCGGCCCACCCGCTGCATGTGCTCCAGGCTTTCCGTTTCGGAACGTCCGGGGTATTTGCGGAAAGCTATCAGGATGCCGCTCAGGGCGGCAAAGAGTGAATGGGAGAGAAGGCGTTTATCGGCTTCTTCAGGGATGTCGACAAAAACCAGGTCGAGCAGATCCATGAACCGACGGGCCACCACATCCAGTTTGCGGGCCGATTCGCCCCCGATTTTACCATGCAGGGAAAAACGGGTGATCATCTGCCAGTAGACTTCGTTGCGGGTGTTGTATTCCAGGAAATGGGTGATCAGGGCATCCAGTTTTTCGGAATCCCCTTTGCCTTCGAGATGCGTTTCAAGTTCGCTAATGAATCTTTTGGTGTCGCGATAAGCCGCCTCGACAAAAAGGGCTTCCTGGTTTTTGAAATAGGTATAGATGGACGATTTGGCGATGCCGGCCGCATTGGCGATTTCCTGCATGCTGACCTTGTCATACGTTTTGGTGCCGAATACTGTTTTGGCGGCATCGATGATCAGGTCTTTGCGGGTTTCCCGCTCCTGCTGTTTGAGTCTGCTGAGGGTGCTTTTGGGGGCCATGGTGTTTTCCTTGCAACCGTCGATACGGGTTTCGATCTCGGGCGGATAATCCGGAGCGATTTTACCGATATGGGTTGATTGATTTCCCTAAGCCGTTTCTTTTCCGGAAAAAAACCAATCAATTTCAATATAATTCCATAGCATCGGTGCGTTGAAAAATCAAATATAGGTTGACCGATCGACCGATGGTCGATATGTAAACCTCCAAACGGTTTCATGGCCATCATTTCTTTCTAAGGAGATCGTTAGCCCATGGATGCGAACAGACCCTGGCTCACCTTTTACGGTGATGTCCCCCACCAAATCGATTACCCGAACGTTACCATGTACGAAGCGCTGGCGCAGACAGCAGAACGCTACCCGGAAGCGGTGGCCTATGATTTTTTCGGCACCACGGCCACTTACCGGCATTTCCTGGCAGCGATCGACCGGTGCGCCGATGCCCTGTCGGCTCTGGGACTCCGGCAGGGGGACCGCATGACCATCGCTATGCCCACCTGCCCCCAGGCGGTGATCTGTTTTTACGCCGTGAACAGACTGGGGGCGGTGGCCAGCATGATTCATCCCCTGTCCACCGCCACCGAGATCACCTTTTATCTCAACCTGAGCAAAAGCCGCTTCGCCCTGACCCTGGACGCCTTCTATGGCAAGTTTAAATCCATACAGGACCAGGCTCCTGTTGAAAGACTCATCCTGGCTCGGATTCCCGACTATCTGCCCTGGCTCAAGCGCGTCGGTTTCAACCTGACCAAGGGGCGCCAGATTCCCAAAGTGCCCGAAGATGCCATGGTGGTCTGGTGGCAGGCGATGATGGCCCAATCCCACCCCCAATCTGTGCCGGGGAGCGTTGGCTTCGAGGATCTGGCTGTGATTCTTTACAGCGGCGGCACCACCGGCAAGCCCAAGGGCATCATGCTGTCCAACCGCAATTTTATCTGCGAAGGCAAACAGGTTTCGGCCTGGGGGGGCTTGACCCGTGGGGATGCCATTCTGGCGATCCTGCCGGTATTCCATGGTTTTGGCCTGGGCGTATGCATCAATGCCGCTTTCATGGGCGGGGCCAAGAGCATCCTGGTACCCCAGTTCACCCCCGAGGATGTCGCCAAGCTGATTCGCGCCAAACGGCCCAATTTTATTGTCGGGGTGCCGACCCTCTTTGAGGCGTTGAACCGCAGCGCGTATTTCCAGAAAACCGACCTGAGCTGCATCAAGGCGGCCTTTTGCGGTGCCGACACCCTGCCGCGACGCGTGAAAGAACGCTTCGAGGCCATTGTCCGGCAGCAGGGCGGTGACACCCAACTGCGTGAGGGGTTCGGCCTTACGGAAGCCGTGACGGCCATCATGGCCATGCCCTTGACGGAATACCGTGAAGGCAGTATCGGGGTGCCCTTCCCGGATATGGACGCCAAGATCGTCCGGTCCGGCACCACCGAGAGCCTACCCCCCGGAGAGGAAGGCGAGATCTGTATCAGCGGCCCGGCCGTCATGATGGGCTATCTGGAGCAGCCCGGTGAAACCGCCAAAACCCTCCAGCAGCATCCGGACGGAAAGACCTGGCTGCACACCGGGGACATCGGCACCATGGACGACGACGGTTTTTTCTATTTCCGCCTGCGGGAAAAGCGCATGATCAAATCGTCGGGCATGAACGTCTATCCGGCCCAGGTGGAAGATCAGCTCTACAAACACCCGGCGGTTCAGGAGGTCTGCATCATCGGCGTGCCCGATGCCAAGCAGGTGGAACGGGTCAAGGGCTTTGTGGTCCTGAAAGATCCCAGTATGGCCGGACCGGCCATGGAAAAGGAACTGATCGATTTCTGCCGCCGGGATCTGATCAAATGGAGCTGTCCGCGGGAAATCGAGTTTCGCACGGAGCTGCCCCTGACCCTCGTAGGGAAGGTGGCTTTTGCCAAACTGGGAGCCGAGGATGCGGCCAAGCGGGAAACGGAAACCGATACAATCTAAACCGGATGCTTATCATCTGAACGGCAGGCGACCGGACAACGGACGTAATTTCAGAAAAGGAGTACCACCATGGAAGCGATACCGCAGTTTCGTGCGATTGCCGCCGATCCCAAAGCCTATGCGCGCGCATGGAAGGAAAGAACCGGCGGGAAGGTGATCGGGACCCTGTGCTCCTATGCGCCGGAGGAGTTGATTCTGGCGGCCGGTGCACTGGGGTTTCGCATCGTGGGGGGCAGCGGGGCCATCTCCAAGGCCGACGCCCACCTGCAGGCTTACAGTTGCAGTCTGGTGCGCGGCGCCCTGGAGGATGCCCTCGACAACCAATTTGATTTTCTGGATGGGGCCATCTTTCCCCATACCTGCGACTCGATCCAGCGGCTGTCCGATATCTGGCGCATGAACGCCAAGACCGGCTTCCACCTGGACGTCGTGCTGCCCGTCAAGCTGAATACCGACAGCGCGCGGGATTACATGACGGCGGTCATGGCCAAGGCCCGCTCCGAACTGGGGGAGATGCTGGGGCAGGCGATTTCGGATGACGCTATCCGCCAGGCCGTCATTACGTATAATCGCATCCGCACCAAAATGGAAACCCTCTACACCCTGCGGCGGGAATGCCCCGGCCTGATCGCCGGAGGCGATGTCCACGCCATAACCCGGGCGGCCATGGTGATGGATCGTCACGATTTCCTCAAGGGGCTTTCCGAAGTCGTCGATGGGGTGGCGGCGGCCGCCAAGGCCTTTTCAGGTCCGGATCCCAAGCGCATTTTTCTTTCCGGCGGGGTCTGCAACCTGCCCGACATCTATGGCCCCATCGAGGCGTCCGGCGGAGCGGTGGTGGGCGATGATCTATGCACCGGATCGCGCCAGATGCTGGGGACCATCGATGCGCAGGACGATTTGATCGATGCCATTGCCCGGCGCTACATGGAACGGGCGGTCTGCCCAGCCAAGCATGCCGGCATACGAACCCGGGGGGAAGAACTGGTCCGACGGGCGCGGGCGGCCAAAGCCCAGGGAGTTATCTTCCTGTATTTGAAGTTTTGCGATCCGCACGCCTTTGACTACCCCTATTTGAAAGACATGCTGACGGCCGAAGGCATTCCCACGCTCCTGGTGGAACTGGAAGAGCAGACCGCCTCGGACGGCCAGTTTCAGACGCGGTGCGAGGCATTCATGGAAATGCTCTAAAAGCACTCTCAAAAAAGTCTTTTGGTTCCATATCGGCGTTGGACGCGCGCTTGAAATCCTCGAAATACGAGCGTATTCCTCCGGTTTGAATCGTGCTTCCGCCTTGATCTGAAACCAAAATCCAAATTTTGAGAGTGCTTTTAACCATTGTTTTTAACCGATTGCATGGCCTTCTGGCTTTGCCGACAGCCATCGGATGATACCGCAAGGAGAACAAGATGAGCGATCAGGAAAAAGCGATCGATTCTGAAAAAGAAAAACGGAAGATCAAGTCGGTCAAGAAGATGAAAGACATCATGACCCACTACTACATCGATGCCAAGACCGCTGAAGAAACCGGCAAGAAGGTGGCCTGGATCACGAGTGGCGGGCCGGTGGAACCCCTCATCGCCATGGATGTGATTCCGGTCTATCCTGAAAATCACGGGGCCATGATCGGGGCCGCCAAAATGGGCACCGATCTTTGTGAAAAGGCCGAGGGCATGGGCTATTCCGGCGATCTGTGCACTTACGCCCTGGCCGACATCGCCTGCTCGACGGTCAACGGCGGCCCCATCGGCGGACTGCCCAAACCGGACATGCTGGTTTGCGGCAACAACATCTGCGGCACCGTGCTCAAATGGTATGAAGTCCAGGCCCGCTATTACGACGTGCCGCTGTTCATCCTGGATACCCCGTTTTGCCACACCGAATTTTCGGACGAGGCGCGGCAATACGTGCGCCGGCAGATCGACGAATACCTGGTTTTCCTGGAGACCGTCTGCGGGAAAAAATGCGATCATGACCATCTCAAGGAAGTCGGTCGGCTGTCCATGGAAGGCCAGCGTCTCTGGCAGGCCGTGCTCGATACCACCATGAACAAACCGGCGCCCATGAGTGCTTTCGATGCTTTTTTCCACCTGGCCCTGATTGTCACTCTGCGGGGCACCCAGACGGTGGTCGACTACTACACCGGGCTGCTCGAGGAGATGAAAACCCGAGTGGCCGAAGGGATCAGCGCGGTTCCCGAAGAACGCTACCGGCTCCTATGGGACAACCTGCCCATCTGGTTCAAGACCCGCTGGATGTCCGACAAATTTGCCGCCCACAAGGCCTGCCTGGTGGCCGATACCTACACCTCGGCCTGGTGCGGATCGCTGCCCTACCTCGATGAAAATAATTTTCTCGAATCCATGGCTGAAGGCTATTCCCGCATCTATCTCAACATCGGAACCGACCGGATGGCGGAGATGGTGGTGGAGATGGTCGACAAATACGAGGTCGACGGCCTGGTCATGCACTCCAACCGCAGCTGCAAACCCTATTCATTAGGGCAGTATGACATCGCGCGGATCGTCCAGGAAAAACGCGGTCTGCCCACCCTGATTATCGAAGCCAATATGACCGATGCCCGCAGTTTTTCGGAAAGCCAGATCGACACCCGTATCGATGCTTTCATGGAGGTGCTGAAGGGGTGATGTCGATGGAAAAAGACGTTTTCGCCGATAGTGACGCAGCTGGATAAAAGGCATTCACCGGGAAAGACAATGGGAAAGGGGCAGGGTATGCGGCATGGTAATTTGGTTGCAAAAGAGTGGCCTTCGGTTTTCATGGTTATCCTCCTGGCGGGGTTCATGCCGTTCGTGCTGCCGACGCTGGTGCGGGCTGATGACGACAGCAACGCCGCCCTATACCGTAAATTATCCCAGGAGGCGGCGAGTCAAGCGAACAGCGTCCTGTTTGAAAAACTGAACACCACCGCCCGGGCAATAGCTTGGGCCGGAGCGGAAGAAAAAGCCTTTGCCGGTCACCTTCGCATTATTCGCTCCGACGGCGACGGCCGCCGGCCCGACCGGCAGGTGGTCTACCTCCTGCGTGAACTGACGGGAAAAGTCTACATTCTCGAGATACCCGCCGATCCCGCGGACCGACATGGCGACGCGGGGTCTCCCTATGCCGGGCTGGATGCCAAATTCGGTAACAAATTGCAGTTCCGGGTCAAACATGCCTCCGGAAGTGTCGACGGCGAACCCTACCAATTTGTGCGCTTGATCGATCCGCCGGTCCAACCGGCACTCGACCGGCTGTTTAAAATCTGTATCGTTCTCATGCTGTTTTTTGTGATGGTCGGAATGGGGTTGACCTTGACCTTCAAGGATTTTGCCCTGGTGTTCTCCAAACCCCGCGGCATTATCCTGGGTGAGATTCTTCAATTTGGGTTCATGCCACTGCTGGCCATGGCCATGGGGTACCTGCTCGGTTTTTATCAGCAGTATCCGTTTATCTTCGTCGGTATGATTCTGATTACCGCCATTCCGGGTGGGGTCACCTCCAACCTCATGACCTACTACGCCAAGGGGGATCTGGCGCTCTCCATTTCCCTGACGTCGTTTTCCACGGTGCTTTCCATTGTTTTCACGCCCCTGCTGCTGGCCCTTTATTGCGCCAATATGCCGGATGTCGACATCCCGGTGAAAACTGTGATTCAGACCATCATGGTACTGGTTATCATTCCACTGACCGTGGGCATGTCCGTGCGGGGGAAGTGGCCCCTTTTCGCCATGAAATCCACACCGTTCTTTTCGGCCCTGGGCATTATCGCCCTGCTCGCACTGATCATTGCCGGTGTCCTGAGCAATATCCATGTCTTCAAGGATACGGCCCGCTATGGTGTCAAATTCTACACGTCGGTATTCGCCCTGACCTCATTGGGTATGATTTTTGGCATCGTGTTCTCCAAAATGATCGGGATCAATAACTACCAGACCCGGGCCATATCTCTGGAAACCGGGCTGCGCAACAGCGCCCTGGCCATGACGATCGCCCTGCTGATCCAGGATGCCATGGGAGACTTCTACAGTTCCATGTTCGTTACATCGGGATTGTTCGGGCTGATTATGTATCTGGCCGGGGTGCTGGCGATTTTTCTATACAAACCGCTGCTGCCGGTTGAAAAGGAATCCGTGCCTCAGGGGTGACGGCAGTGGGCAGCGATATGGTTCGGAAAAATCTTTCTGGAAAAGGATAATTGAATAATGGTGACCATCGGTATCGACATCGGCTCCATCAGCGCCAAGGCAGCGGCCATCGCAGACGGCAGGCTCCTTGGTTCCAAAGTGATCTTGACGGGCTACAATGCCCGGCAAGCGGGTATGTCCGTATTCGAAGGGCTTCTGAAAGAATTGGCCATCGACCGCGATGCCGTTGACCGGATCGTGGCGACCGGCTATGGGCGCAACAGTGTTGATTTCGCCGACCAGGCCGTGACCGAGATTACCTGCCATGCGGCCGGTGCCCATTTCCAGGACCCGGAGGTGCGTGCGGTGATCGATATCGGCGGCCAGGACAGCAAGGCCATCGCCCTCGGCCCCAACGGCCGGGTGACGGATTTTGCCATGAACGACAAGTGTGCTGCCGGCACCGGACGGTTTCTGGAAGTCATGGCCCGGGCCCTGGAAGTGGATCTCGATGCCTTCGGGGAAATGTCCCTCCAGGCGGACGAGCCGGCCAAGATCAGCAGCCTTTGCACGGTTTTTGCCGAATCGGAAGTGATTTCCCTGATCGCCAAGGGGGCGCGCCGGGCCAATATCATCGCCGGCATTCACGCGTCCATCGGGGCGCGGGTGGTGGCCATGGCCAACCGGCTGAAGCTCCAGGCGCCCGTGATGATGACCGGTGGGGTGGCCCACAACATCGGGGTGGTCAAGGCCCTGGAGGATAAACTGGGGCTCCCGGTGCAGGTGTCGACCCACGCCCAGGTGAACGGTGCCATCGGAGCGGCACGTCTGGCGGCCAATGGATCCTGACCCTCAACTTTATCCACCAAGAAGACGGCAGCGTAAAAAGTTCGATACGCGGGTGTGGGAAACGGGTGGCCTCAGGTAGCCCCTCTCGAAGTGGGCTTGAAATGGTTTTTCGCTTTTGGTTTTCCCATTGTCCCGCGCCGAGCATCGGCGGGGCGGACGGGAAAAAGCGCGCGGACTGTCTGAACCCCGCTGGAAGCGGGGTGAGTTTCCGCGTGCTCCGGCCGCACCGACGACGCGCAGGGGAGTGTGAAGCACCGCGGGACACGGGCGTGTTCTTTTGCTTCGTTTTCTGTCAAGGGACAGAAAATGAAGAAACGCGTTCATAAAAATACCCCGGATCGGTTGAACCTCTCCTGGTTTTCCACCTGAGGTTGGGAGGGAGATCAATACTAATTAAGGTGCCGCCAGTTGAATCATATCAAAGGACAGATCGGTCAGATCGAAGATCAACAAGCGCCCGCGCAGGGTCTCCATGCGGCCCAGAAGTACTTTCACCGCTTCGCTGCACTCCAGACTGGCCAGCAGATCGACAGTAAAGGGCAGGTTGCCCAGGGTCGTTTCCGCGCCCCGGTCAGGGGCGGAGGCCAGATTGCCGTATAGGGCCGCGAGCCCTTCGTCTTCCGGATAGATAACCGTAATCTGGCCGCTCACACCGGCCACGGCGGCGGACACCATGGGAACGGCCTGGCGGCGGCAGACCGTTTGCAGCGTCTGGCGGGCCGACAAGCTGTCCAGGCAGTCGATAGCGATATCCGCACCGGCGACAATGCTTTCACCGTTTGCCTTCGCAAGGTTTTCAGCCCAGGTCGTGACTTCGACGGCCGGATTGATGGCGGCGATGCTTACCCGGGCAGCATCCACCTTGGACTTGCCGATGGTTGCCGCCCGGGCGAACCGCTGGCGATTGAGGTTGCTGTCCTCGAAATGATCCCCGTCCACCAGGCGCAGGTGGCCCACACCGATGCGGGCCAGTGTTTCGGCCACGCTGCCGCCGAGTCCGCCGACCCCCACGATGCAGGCCGTGCTGCTGAGCAGGCGCTGCTGATCCTGCAGGTTCAGGCTGGTCATGTTGCGGGCGTAGCGTTCCGGAATGATCCCGTTCGCGAGGGCGGTCTGCTCGATTTGGTTATGGCTCAGATCAAATTGCCGGACCAAGCGGTCCACGGATTCTAACGACAGGCTGCGGTAGCCCGTGCCGTCCGGGCGCCGGGCGTCCCGGGCCAGCTGAGCCAACTGCGCGCTGAGATCCGGAGCGGCCATCAGCCGCCTCCCACCGGGGGGAAGATGCCGAGCCGGTCGCCGTCCTGCAGGGGGGTTTCGAGTTCTTTACGGATGCTGTTGATAAAGATCAGCTTGGCATCTTTGACGGGGATCTCCAGATCCCGGACAATATCGGCCACGGTGGTTCCGGGCGCAATGGCATACTGTTCGGCGTTCGCCGGTATATAGGCGCGCAGGGTTGCGAAGAGTTTAAGGGTGATGTGCCATGCCATGATCGTAATTTATCCTTTTGGAAAAGCGGGGCGCTCTGGCCTCCGGCCCGCCGTCGTTTCCGTAAAGAGTAGAAATCCTCCAAGGGAAAGTCAAGGCTGCATGGTGTCGTGAAGCCGGGAAAATTCATGCGGTCCTGACACAGCCGGCTTAGCTTGCATGCCGGCGGCCTGGTCGCTATGATAATGGATCTATCTTTGTTGCGCATCGGGTGGAATCATGCTACCCGATACCCTTTATTTGGCGGAAAACCAAGCGGGAGAACGCATGACGAAACCTATCGAGCACGCCTTGGTTACAGGAGGCGCGGGATTTATCGGGTCCCATCTGGTGGACGCCCTGCAGCGGCGGGGCGCCCGGGTGACGGTGATCGACAACCTGAGCACCGGGAAAAAAGAAAATCTGCCGGAAACCGGCGTTGTTTTTCACCACGGCGACATCCGGGATGGGGCGCTTCTGCAAAACATCATGAAGGACGTGGACGTGGTGTTTCACCAGGCGGCAGTGGTATCGGTGCCTCTCTCGGTGGAGCAGCCTCTGGTCTCCGCGGCCGTCAACGAAACCGGCACCCTGGAGGTGCTGGAAGCCGCCCGGCAGACGGGTTGCCGACGGGTGGTGCTGGCCAGTTCCAGTGCGGTTTACGGCGACGATCCGGAACTGCCCAAACGGGAAAAGATGTCCTTTTGCCCCCTGAGCCCCTATGCCGTCCAGAAGATGACCGGGGAGTATTATGCCGGGCTTTACACCCGGCTTTACGGGCTGGAAACCGCCTGCCTGCGCTATTTCAACGTGTTCGGCCCCCGACAGGACCCGTCATCGCCCTATTCCGGGGTGATTTCCATCTTTATGGATCGCGCGGCGGCTGGACGCGCGCCGGTGATCTATGGCGATGGCGAACAAACCCGGGATTTTGTCTACGTGCAGGATGTCGTGGCCGCCAACCTGGGCGCCGCCACCGCAGACGGCGCTGTGGGGAAAGCTTTCAATATCGGCACCGGTGCGACCATTACCGTCAATCGCTTGTGGCAGCGCGTGGCCGAACTGGCCGGCGTCACCCTAACCCCTGAATACCAGGCCGCCCGGGATGGCGACATCCGGCATTCCGTGGCTGACATCGGAGCAGCCCAAAAGGACCTGGGGTTTACCCCGGAAGTCCGCTTTGAAGACGGTTTGGCCCAGACCTATGCATGGTACCGAAACCAGTGATAAGGAGAATACCGAATGACATATCCTTTTAAAAATGCTCTCGTTACGGGGGCGGCCGGTTTTATCGGCTTTCACCTTTCCCGCCGTCTGCTGGCCAACGGGGTCAAGGTGGTGGGGCTGGACAGCCTGAACGACTATTACGACGTCAATCTCAAGCGCGACCGGCTCAAACAGCTGGAAGCCGAAGACGGATTTACCTTTGCCCACCTGAACCTGGCCGATCGCGAGCCTCTGGAGGCCCTTTTCCGCGACCATAAGTTTGAGGTGGTCGTCAACCTGGCGGCCCAGGCCGGGGTGCGCTACTCGCTGAAGAACCCCCATGCCTACGTGGATTCCAACATCGTGGGCTTCGTCAACCTCCTGGAGTGCTGCCGGCATTTTGACTGCGGGCACCTGGTGTTCGCTTCCTCAAGCTCGGTCTACGGGGCCAATACCAAAATGCCCTTTTCCGTGCATGACAACGTGGATCATCCGGTATCCCTTTACGCGGCCTCCAAAAAGGCCAACGAGCTCATGGCCCACACCTACAGCCATCTCTACGGCCTGCCCTGCACGGGACTGCGGTTTTTTACGGTATACGGGCCCTGGGGACGACCGGACATGGCGCTTTTTCTTTTCACCAAGGCCATCCTGGAGGATCGCCCGATCCAGGTTTTCAACCACGGCAAGATGCAGCGGGACTTCACCTACATTGACGACATCGTGGAAGGTGTGGTGCGGGTCATGGCCCGGCCGGCCGCGCCCAACGCCGACTGGCAGGGGGACTGCCCGGACCCCGGGACGTCCTACGCCCCCTACCGGATTTACAATATCGGGAACAACAATCCGGTCCAGTTGATGGATTTTATCGGGGCCATTGAAAAGGCGCTCGGGCAGGAAGCCCGGAAAGAGATGCTGCCGTTGCAGCAGGGCGACGTGCCGGCCACTTATGCCGACATCGACGACTTGATTCGTGATGCCGGATTTCAGCCGCGCACGCCCATCGAAGAGGGCATCGGTCGTTTTATATCCTGGTATCGGGCGTACTACGGCGTGTGACCCCAGCCGTTGGGTGCAGGATAAACAGATTTCAGTCCATCGTATCCATGACCTCGAAACCGGCACCTTCGAGGGCTTGGCGGATACCGCTGGTGTCACAGGCCGACAGGCGGAAATAGTAAATCCGCCGGCCCGGTTTCTGGGCTGTCATGGCAATGTTGATGATGTCCCCGCCGGCATCGTTGACGACTTGGATGGCCTGTTTGAGCACGCCGGGTTTGTCGTCCATGGCTACATCCACCCGTGAGCTGGCGGACAGCATTCCCATCATATTGATGAACGCCCCCAGAAGATCCGTCACCGTAATGATGCCGACCAGTTTGTCGTCCTCCACCACCGGCAGGCCCCCGATCTTGTGTTTGTAGATCAGCTGGGCCGCGATTTCGATATCTCGGTCCGCAGGGACGGTGATGGGCTTCTTGATCATGAGATCCTTGAGGGTCAGGTCGCTGACCATGGAAGGGATGAGGCCCTGCTTGAGATCCGCCAGGGTGACGAAGCCCAGCAGCCGCTGATCGTCGGCCACCACCGGCAGATGCCGGATGGAATTCGTTTTCATGCAGGCGATGGCCTCGCTGACCGTGGTGTCTTCCGAAATGGTGATCGGGTCCTTGATCATCAAATCTACGATTTTCATGGTGTCAGCCTCGGTTTGGTGGGTGGGATGGGTTGGGCGGCTGGGGTGCAACCGGCCGCCAACCCTTTATGTCGTGATGGGCGTCTCGCCCGCTTATTTCTGATAAGAGGGGGGCAGGTAGCTGCACAGCGGCTCTTCCGCCATGTAATCGCCGGTGGCCTCGAAAGCCCGGGCCCGGCAGCCGCCGCATACGCGTTTGTATTCACATGCGCCGCATTTCCCTTTTAGATCATCATAATTCCGAAGTGCAAGAAAAACCTTGGAACCCCGCCAAATGTCGGCAAAGGAGGCCTCGGTCACGTTGCCGCTGTCCACCTGTAAAAAGCCGCAGGGCTGGACCACGCCCCGATGGGAAATGAAGCAGAACCCCGTGCCGCCCAGGCATCCGCGGGTGACGGCATCCAGACCGTGGGATTCGAAGGTCACGGTCTTGCCTTCTTCCCGCGCCCGCTGGCGCAGGATGCGGTAGTAGTGGGGAGCACAGGTGGCTTTGAGCTGCAAGGGGGTTTTGTCCCGCTGGTCGTAGAACCAGTTCAGGGTTTCCTCGTATTCCTGGGCGGTGATTTCCTGGTCGATGATGTATTTGCCGCGTCCGGTGGGTACCAGCAGAAAAATATGGTGGGCCACCGCCCCCAGTTCCACGGCGAGTTCTTGGATTTTGGGGATCTGGTCGAGGTTGAGCTTGGAAATGGTGGTGTTGACCTGAAAATCGAGCCCCACGGCTTTGGCATATTCGATGCCGCGCAGGGCCCCGTCAAAAGCACCCGCAACGCCACGGAAGCTGTCGTGTTTTTCCCGTGTGGCCCCGTCCAGACTGATGCTGATGCGCTGGATGCCCGCATCCACCATGCGCTGGGCGTTTTCGGGGGTCATCAGGGTGCCGTTGGGGGCCATGACCATGCGCAGGCCCTTGTCGGTGCCGTAGCGGGCGATATCGAAAATGTCCTCCCGCAGCAAGGGTTCGCCCCCTGTCAGGATCACGATGGGCTGGCCCACTTCGGCAATCTGATCCATCAGGCGGAAGGCCGCCTGGGTGTCCAGTTCGCCCTCGTAAGGTTTGTTGACGGCCGCGGCCCGGCAGTGTTTGCAGGCCAGGTTGCAGGCCCGCGTGGTTTCCCAGGCCACCAGCCTTAGGGTGGCCTCTTTTTTATCTTTTGACGGCGTTCCGTGGGGATGGCCCCCGGGATGGCCAGTGGGGTGTTGTGTCGTCATGATAATTTACCTTTTTTTTACTTCAGTTCTGAACTTAAACTGCCGCCTATGCTTGAGGACCCTTAGAGGTCCTACCGATTCAGTGTATTCTAATTAAATGTTCCTTTTCTTTTCCGGAAAAGAAAAGGAACCAAAAAAAACCACCCGTGTCCCGCGGCCCCTTCGGGGCTTCCCTGCGCGTCGTCGGTGCGGCCGGAGCACGCGGAAACTCGCCCGCCTTTGCTTGGGCTATGGCGGACTCAGACAGTCCGCGCGCTTTAATCCGTCCGCCCCGCCGATGCTCGGCGTGGGACAAAGGGAAACACACACCAAAAGGATCAAAAAACTGTTTTTTGGAGAAAAATCAGAAGCCAACCGCTATGCAAGGTGAAGCTGGCTACCATAACTTTTCTTCGAAAAAGCCGTCAGCGATTCAGGAGCTTAGCCGCTTCCACGGCAAAATAGGTCAGGATCATGTCGGCCCCCGCCCGTTTGATGGCGGTCAGGCTTTCCATCATGACCCGCTCTTCATCGACCCAGCCCATCTGGGCCGCGGCTTTGATCATGGAAAATTCTCCACTCACGTTGTAAGCGGCAATCGGCAGGTCAATTTCTTCCCGCAGCCGGGAGATGATATCCAGATAGGGCAGGGCCGGTTTGACCATGATGATATCGGCGCCTTCCTCCACATCCATGGTGGCTTCCCGGATGGCCTCCTGGGCATTGGCCGGATCCATCTGGTAGGTGCGCCGGTCGCCGAACTGGGGGGCCGAATCCGCGGCTTCGCGGAAGGGGCCGTAGAAAGCCGAGCAGTACTTGGCCGAATAGGCCATGATGGGGATGTGGCTGAAGCTGTTGTCATCCAGCAGGGCGCGGATTTCAGCCACCCGGCCGTCCATCATGTCCGAGGGCGCCACCATGTCGGCGCCGGCCTGGGCATGGGACAGGGCCGTCCGGGCCAGCAGGTCCAGGGAACCGTCGTTGTCGATCACCTGGCCGTCCAGCACGCCGCAGTGACCGTGGTCGGTATACTGGCACAGGCACACGTCGGTGATGACGACCATGTCCGGAAAACGCTTTTTGACGGCACGCACGGCTTTCTGGACGATACCGTCCTTGGCGTAGGCGCGGGTTCCCAAGGGGTCTTTTTTGTCCGGCAGGCCGAAGAGGATGACGGCCGGGATGCCCTGGTCCGCGGCGTCCTTGACACAGGTGAGCAGGTGATCGATGGATTGCTGAAAATGCCCCGGCATCGAGGGGATCGGGTTGCGCACATCTTTGCCCTCCACGGCGAACAGGGGCAGGATGAAATCGTCGGGGGACAAGGCGGTTTCGCGGATCATGCGGCGCAGGGCTTCGGTGCGGCGCATGCGACGCGGTCGATACTCGGGGAATAGCATGACAGGCTCCCTTTTGGTGGTGATCTAATGGGTTGGCGCGATGCAACGCGCGGCGGTGCCGCTGTCAAAAGCCTGCCGGGGTTGTTCCCCGCAGGCCTTGAGCGGTTCCGCAGGGTGTCGATCAGATGGTTTCGCTGATTTCCTCGTCCGTCAGGTAGCAGGCCGGATCCGGTTCCCATACGTCACCCGTGGTGGCCTCGGCCCGCACCCGGAAATTGCCGCCGCAGACATCGAGCCAGTGGCAGGTGGCACAGCGCCCCTTGACGTATTGCTTCTTGTCTTTCAGTTTTTTCATCAGGGGGTTGGACAGGTCAGTCCAGATTTCGGAGAAGGGCCGGTCCTTGATGTTGCCGAAGCTGGTGTGCCGCCAGAACTGGTCGGCATAGACTTCCCCGTCCCAGCTGACGCACCCGATGCCCCGCCCGGAATTGTTGCCCTCGTTCATTTTAAGCAATTCGAGAACCTCTTTGGCGCGTTCCGGATTTTCCTTCTGCATCCGCAGGTAGAGGTAGGGGCCGTCGGCGTGGTTATCCACCGTCAGGACTTCTTTGGGCTTGCCGCGGTCATGCAGATCCTTGGTGCGGTCGATGATCAGGTCCACCACCCGGCGGGTTTCTTCATGGGAGAGATCGTCTTCCACCAGTTTGGACCCCCGTCCGGCGTATACCAGGTGGTAGAAACACACTCGGGGAATGTCCATCTCCTCCAGCAGATCGAAGACCGCCGGAATTTCATCTACATTGAATTTGTTGATGGTAAAACGCAGCCCGACTTTGATACCGGCGGCCTGGGTGTTGCGGATGCCTTCGAGCGCGTCCTGAAAACATCCCTTGACCGCCCGGAAACGGTCGTGGATTTCCTCCATCCCGTCCAGGCTGATACCGACATAGGACAGGCCGATATCCTTGAGAGTGCGGGCCATCTCCGGGGTGATCAGGGTGCCGTTGGTGGAAATCACGGCGCGCATGCCTTTACGGACGGCGTATTCGGCCAGTTCGGGGAGATCGGGCCGCATCAAGGGTTCGCCCCCCGAAAAGAGCATGACCGGCGACCCGAAGGCCGACAGGTCATCGATCAGGGTTTTGCCCTGGTCGGTGGTCAGTTCGTTGTCAAAGGCCTGGTTTTTGGCCTGGGCATAGCAGTGCACGCATTTGAGGTTGCACCTGCGGGTTACGTTCCAGACAACAACGGGCTTTTTATCTTCCGAAAATTGCAGCAGGTGGGATGGCAGTTGGCCCGAATGCCGGCCGTAGCGCAAAGCGTCGGACGGCTCCACGGTGCCGCAGTACAGTTTGGATATACCAATCATTCCGATTCAGACCTTTCGTGTGGGGGCAACTCCGCGGTTTTAAGACCGTTTCGGATCAGGCCGCCGATAAAGGATTCAGGGTTTGCCAGGGCTTCCCGATGGATGAAAAAGCGGTTTTTGCCGGTTTTTTCCATCACCAGCTTCAGTCCCAGCCCAAAATTGTTCTGCAATTGATCCGATATGGCATCCAGCGCAACCGCTCCATCTACAACCTGCTCCATGATGAAGTCAATAGCATCTTCCTCGAGCACGATGTTGATGTCGTTGTTTTTGTAAAACTCGAGTTCGATTTTTTTGATGTCGTCATAGCGGCTTTTGATTTGCTGAAACACCTGACCGATGTCGAGAATGTGGTTGACGTGAAAAGTGGCCAGCACCTCGAGCCGGGACGGTGTGAGGGTCAGGCTGTAGCGGTCCGAGAGGATTCGCTTGTTGTCCAGGATATAGGTTTTGATGGCCTGCTTTTCCTGGTCTGCCAGGCGCTGGAAAGCCGCTGCAATACGCGGGGCTTCGTCCGGTGCCAGCATGGCTTCCAAAGCGGCCTGGGGGGACCGGATAACCTCCGGAGTGACGGGAAATTGCCGGAGACCGGTGGACGGCAGGCGGGTTTCGAAAAGCAGGAGCGCCCTTTCCACCGCGCTCACCAGACCCCGGGCCCCCGTATTCTCCTCACTGGCGTCCCTGGCCAACAGGCGCAGGGCCTTATCATCGAATTTCACATCGATGCCGTAGGCGTCGAAATCCAGTTTTTTCCCCAGAATGATGGGATTGCTGGGGTTTTTCAGGATGGTATACAGGTCGTTTTCGTCGAGGGGCTCCAGCACGCTGCGCACCGGCAGGCGGCCCACGAACTCGGATTCAAACCCAAAGGCGATGAGGTCCTCGGATTTGACCTGCTGCAACAGGGCCGGATCAGGACCGCTTTTCTTGAGTGGGGCTCCGAAGCCGATCCCCTGGCGGGCGACGCGACGGCGGATAATTTCCTCCAAGTCGCTGAAGGCGCCGCTCATGATGAACAGGATATTGGCCGTATTGACGGTACGCTTTTCCTTTTGCCCGGTTTTGCGGAAATTTTCGATTTCCTGGATCATGGATACCGGATCATGGGGAACCTTGAGGTCGACCTCGGTTTCCTCCATGGGTTTCAGCAGGGCACGCTGGACCCCGGCCCTCGAAACGTCGGCCCCGATCGTGTTGCGGGAACCGGCAATCTTGTCGATTTCGTCGATATAAATGATACCGTGCTGCGCCAGTTCGATATCGTCACCCGCCTCACGCACCAGATCGCGCACCAGGTCCTCCACATCGCCGCCGACATAGCCGGTTTCACTGAATTTGGTGGCGTCACCTTTGACGAAAGGCACCCCGATGTGCTTGGCGATCAGTTTGACAATGTAGGTTTTGCCGACGCCGGTGGGGCCGATCAGAAGAACGTTGTTCTTGATCCGACCCACCATGTCCCTGCTTGCACCACCATCCTGGCGCTGGCGCTTGATGCGGTTGAAATGGGTGCAGATCTTGGTGGCCAGGACGGCCTTGGCCTTATCCTGGCGGACGATGTAACGATCCAGGTAGGCGATCAGGTCCTCGGGTTTGAGGTCGAAATTGATGCCGGCCGTGCTGTGGGTGCGTTTCCCGGACCGATCCTGATCGTTCGGATCGGTGACCATCATGGGGGTGACGATCTTGACGTGATCGCCGAAACGTTTGGAGAGAAACGCGCTGATTTCTTTTTCCACTTCCGCGGGATTGGGTATTTTTTCATTGGTCGGTTTCATAGTGTTGACATATTAATCACCGGCGGGTGAGGATGCAAGGGATCCTTTTGTCTTCACCAAAAGGGATAACCACCGATGGATGATGGGCAGTTTCGACAGCTTCTGGATGACCTTGGGTATGCTTTCGAAGGTTATCGCCGGGTCCGCAAAGGGGTCAAAAAACGCCTGCGGCGCCACATGCGGGATCTTGGTTGCCGGGACATGAGCGCTTACCGTAAACGCATCGCCGCTTCCCCTCAAGTCCGTGAAGCATGCAACCGTCGAATGGCCGTGCCCATCAGTCGGTTCATGCGGGATCGCCGGTTCTGGGAGGTCCTGGGGGGCATCTGGCTGCCGGAGCTGCAGCGGCGTTTCGGTGCCCCCTTAAAGGCCTGGTCGGCCGGGTGCGCCTGCGGCGAGGAAGCCTACAGCCTGGCCATCATCGGCCGGGAACTGCGGCTGCGACAGACGGCCGCGACATACCTTGCGATGGCGATTACCGCCACGGACATCCAGCCGGCCTGCCTATCCAAAGCCCGTGCCGGCAGTTATCCGGCTAGCAGCTTGCGCGAAATGCCGGGGCACCTGATCGAACGGTATTTTCTTTCTTTGCGGCGGGGTCGCCGCTACCAAATCAAATCCGACCTGTCCCGGGGGATTCTCTGGTGCTGCCGACGGGTCGAATGCCCCCTGCCGAAACATGCCTACCACCTGGTCATGCTGCGCAACAACATTTTGACCTACTATGACGCCGCCCGGCAAGCCATTGTCCTGGCAAATGTTCTCGATAGCCTTCATCCGCACGGTCTGTTCGTTGTCGGCTATCGGGAAAGATTGCCCGGTGATTTCCGTTTTATGGTTCCCGTGACCGCTGAATTTCCTTATGTTTACCGCAAGGTGTCGGATCAGTGAGAAGCCGCTACCGGGGCGCCCAAGTTCCTGAAACTTGCACTCATGGGCTATCGTTGCCAGGTTTGGCGAAACGCAGTGAATGCGCTGCGCTTCGCAGAAATCATCGACAGGAGGCGTTATGGCAAAAGAAGTTCATGTCCAGGTAAGACAAATTGGAGACAGCACCTCGGCGTGCACGGCCCGCCAGCACAAAACCTTGAGCGACCGGCCCCCAGCCAAAGGGGGCGCGGACCGTGGGCCCATGGGAGGCGAGATGCTCCTCATGGGGCTGGGAGGGTGCTTCATGAGCAACCTGCTGGCGGCGATCAAAGCTCGCCAGGCCGCGATCGCCGATGTGTCGATTTCCCTGACGGCGACGCTGGCCGATGCACCGCCGCGATTTACGACGATAAACCTATCTATTTCGGGATCTTATGGTGATAAAGATGAAATGGAAAAACTGGTGACCATTGCTGAAAGGAGTTGTATTGTCGCCAATACCCTCAAAAATGCGGTCCGGTTGTCGTTTGAAGTGGCGTGAAGGGCGTCTTTTCTTGCCCTTGTAGGAAAAGAAACCCAATACAGATTGTGCTTGCAAAATGCATCAAAGGGTGTGCATATGACCCCACGAGGCATTGATCCGACTTTGCCGATACGTTCTGGATTCAAGGCGTGATCAACGAATTTTGCGCCTTTGCCGACTTCTCCGACCATCTGCGTTACCGCCTCCGCTACAAGCCACTGAAATGACGCGTGGGCCTGCGGCCGCCAACTCTATTCAATTGATTGGCGCGGGTACTGGCTACCATTGTTTATTGGGGGGGGGATGAGCGATGGATAGACAGGTGTTTCGATTGGAAATCAAAAGGGCACCGGTTCGCAGCAGCAAGGATCGCAGATCCTACGTTGATCGTCGCAAAACCTATACGCGGTCCTATTTTTTAAAGGGCGGCACAGAGCGGCGCAGTTGGCGCGAACGGCGTTATATCTGGGATATGACCCGCTGAAACCCCCTCTGGGCCAGAATTGTTATAGCGTAGCCTAAAGCGCCGGATTTCCCGTTTCGATGCCATTTATAGCCTTCCAACCCCCGCCCCCCGGGGATTCATGCCGGCCATATTCCCCTTTTTTCCCTAACGGTTTTTGACACCGGGCTATTTCGGGAGTCCTTTGCCAAGGCACCGGCAGAACGTGGGAGGCTATCCCGATGGGTAACAAAAATTTCATGCCCATAATCGGGATAGAATACCCTGAGAAGTCAATAGTTCGCGTCTGCGTATTCCACCCAGCCGCCGGCCTCCACCAGGGCCCGATCGAAATTCGACAGTTCAAAGGGCACGGTAAAGACCTTTTCGTCGGCCGTGAAGGTGAAAATGCTCTGGGCAAAGTCCGTTTCGAGGCGGGTCGCCCGGCCGGCGAAGCGGTTGAAAAGATCCGCAATCGTATCCGGCGGCAGTTCCACGGCCAGCATGCCGCCGTTGAACATGTTCTGGCGGAAGATGCGGGCAAAGCTTTCGGCAATGACCACGTGGATACCGTTGACCTCGAAGGCCCAGGGGGCATGCTCACGTGAGGACCCGCAGCCGAAATTGGTGCGGGAGATCACCACCTGCTTGTCCTGGGTGCTCTTGCCCGGCGTGAAACCCTCCAGGCACAAATCCTCCAACAGGTGCGGTCCCAAAGCTTCCTTGGTGATTTCGGTCAGGTATTTGGCCGGAATGATTTCGTCGGTATTGATATCGGAACGGTCCAGAAACAGGACATTGCCACTGAAGGTTTTCATCGTCTAAGCTCCCTGTTCCGGCTGGTGGTTGGATGGGGATAGATGCCCGGCAATGGCACTGGCGGCAGCCGTGGCCGGGCTGACGAGATGAACCATGCCGCCGATGCCCATGCGCCCGTTGAAATTGCGATTGGTGGTGGCGGCACAGACTTCACCCTCGGCCAGCACGCCGTTGCTCATGCCGAGACAGGCGCCGCAGGTAGGATTGGTCACACAGAAACCGGCCCGCATGAAGATTTCGATGAGCCCCTCCGCGAGGGCCTGGCGGAAGATTTTCGGGGTGGCCGGCGATACGATGCCGCGCACGGTGGGGGCGATGGTGTGCTCTTTGAGTACGGCCGCGGCCACCCGCAGGTCCTCGATCCGTCCGTTGGTGCAGGAGCCGATGTAGACCTGGTCGACTTTCTGGTGCGTCATTTCCCGCACCGGCTTGACCTGGTCGGGTTTGTGGCCGAAGGTTGCCAGGGGCTCCAGTCCGCTGACATCGTGATGGATGACGTCCGCATAGGGCGCGTCATCGTCCGGCCCATATTCGGTAAAGGCGGCCAGGGCTGCGGTTTTGTCCCGGTAGTCGTCTTGGATGAATGCCCACAGATAATCCACCGTGGTGGCGTCCGGCGCACAGATGCCGCAGGTGCCGCCAGCCTCGATGGCCATGTTGCAGAGGGTCATGCGCTCTTCCATGGACATGGCCGCCACCACCGGCCCGCCGAACTCGATGACCTTGTTGGTGGCCCCGTTGACACCGATCCGGGCGATGACCGACAGGATGACGTCCTTGGCATAGACCCCGGGGGCCAGGTCGCCCGCGATGTCGATGCGCAGGGTTTCGGGGGTGCGGAAAGCGCAAACGCCTTTAAGGATGCCCACTTCCAGGTCGGTGGTGCCCACACCGGCGGCAAAGGCCCCGAAGGCGCCGTAAGTGCAGGTGTGGGAATCGCCCATGATGGCGGTATAGCCCGGCCGGATAAACCCTTTTTCCGGAAACAGGGCATGGCAGACCCCGTTGCGCCCGATGTCGAAAAAATCGCGGATATTGTGACGGCGGGCCCATTCCCGCAGAATTTTGCCCTGGGTGGCGGTCTTGGAATCCTTGGCCGGGGTGACATGGTCGATGACCGCCTTGATGCGGTCGGGATCGAACACGCGGTCTTTGCCCCGGGCCACCAGATCGTTGATGGCGATGGGGGTGGTAATCTCGTGACAGGCCACGACATCCAGACGGATGACATGCACATCCCTGCCGGGTGTGTCGATGCGGTGGCGGTCAAAAATTTTTTCGACGATGGTACGACCCATGCCATCTCCTTAGTCGGTATCGGTTTTGAGTACGGACAGGAAGGCCGACTGGGGGATCATGACCTGGCCGACCATTTTCATGCGTTTCTTGCCTTTTTTCTGTTTTTCCAAAAGCTTGCGCTTGCGGGTAATGTCGCCGCCGTAGCATTTGGCCGTCACGTCCTTGCGGAACGCCGAGATGGTCTTCCGGGAGATGATGGTACCGCCGATGGCCCCCTGGATGGCGATTTTGAACATCTGGCGGGGGATTTCGTCCCGCAGCTTTTCGCAGGCCGACCGGGCCCGCTCCACGGAGCGTTCGCGATGCACCAGTTGGCTCAGGGCGTCCACCCGTTCCCCGTTGATCAAAATATCCACTTTGACCAGATCGGTATCCCGGTATTCCAGCAGGTCGTAGTCGAATGAGCCATAGCCCTGGGTGACCGACTTGAGTTTGTCATAGAAATCATAGATGACTTCCGCCAGGGGCAGCTCGAAGATCATTTCCAGGCGGTTGCTGGTCAGGTACTGGTAGTTTTTGTTGATGCCCCGGCGATCGAGGCAGAGCTTCATCACGGCGCCCATGTAGCGGTCCGGCACCATGATGGAGGCCCGGATAAAAGGCTCCCGGGCATGTTCGATGAGGGTCGGATCGGGATAGAGGGCGGGATTGTCGATAATCTGGGTGCTGCCGTCGTTCATGATCAGTTCGTAGCTCACCGAGGGTGCGGTGAGGATCAGGGAAAGATCGAATTCGCGCTCCAGCCGCTCCTGGACCACCTCCAAGTGCAGCAACCCCAGAAATCCGCAGCGGAATCCAAATCCCAGGGCTGCGGAGGAGTCCTTTTCGTAGATCAGGGAGGCGTCGTTGAGTTTAAGCTTTTCCAGGCCGATGGTCAGGTCTTCATAACCGTCCGAGGCCACGGGGTAGATGGAGGAGAAGACCACCGGCTTGGCCTCTTTGAACCCCGGCATGGGGCTGTCGCAGGGGCGGCTTTTGAGGGTGATGGTGTCGCCGCAACGGGTGTCGCTGACCGTTTTGATTCCGGCAATGAGGTAGCCCACCTCGCCCGCCGAGAGTTCTTTCTGGGGTTTTCGCACGATCTGGAAAACCCCCACCTCTTCGACCTTGTAGGAGGCCTTGTTGGACATGAACTGGATCGTATCGCCGGCTTTGATCCGTCCCTGGAACACCCGGAAATGGACAATGGTGCCCCGGTAGGCATCGTAGTGGGAGTCGAAAATCAGCGCCTGGAGAGGGGCTTCGGCGTCGCCTTCCGGCGGCCGCAGCTGCTGGACGACGCCTTCCAACACGGCCTCGATGCCGATGCCGTCCTTGGCCGATGCCAGAATGGCGCTGTCCGGGTCGAGGCCCAGGTCCTCCTCGATCTGGGCTTTGACGCGCTCCACATCCGCCGAGGGCAGGTCGATCTTGTTGATGACCGGAATGATTTCCAGGTCGTGCTCCATGGCCAGGTACAGGTTGGCCAGGGTTTGGGCCTCGACCCCCTGACTGGCGTCGATCAGCAGCAGGGCCCCTTCGCAGGACGCCAGGGCGCGGGAGACTTCATAGGTGAAATCCACGTGGCCCGGGGTGTCGATGAGGTTCAGGAAGTAACGGCGGCCGTCATCGGCCTGGTAGGGGAGGCACACGGTCTGGCTCTTGATGGTGATGCCGCGTTCCCGTTCGATATCCATGGTATCCAGGATCTGATCTTTGAAATCCCGGTCGGAAATGATGTCCGTGGCCTGAATCAATCGGTCCGAAAGGGTTGATTTCCCGTGATCGATGTGGGCAATAATACTGAAATTGCGTATGGTGTCCAGAGGTGAGGTCATAGGCCTGTCTTTTGTCGGCGTTGTCCTGCGACAACCAGCGATTTGGTTCCATTGAGGCGGTTGTAGAGCCGTTTATACGGCGCCTGTATGACATGTGGATGCTGGTGAAATTCGGGCCGGGAAGTGAGGTGGTCATCCGGAAATCGGAAGCAGCCAATCGTGCTGGACGATTTGGTTCTCAACGGGCTCAACCGAGAAACATGATGACCTGTGGCATAGGGCCTTCTTTTTTTCCGGAGCCCCGCAGAGGCGGCCTAAATGTCGGTTGACACGCGGTTCCTTTCCATATTATATTTGTAACACCTTATAAACAATGAGGAATGCCCCTAATACCAGATCGTAATTTATCCTGTCAACCCGCATAACGGGCTGCACACTAACCCCAAAACTGCCGATGCTAGGGAATTCTTGTTGAATGGAAGATACGTGCATTCTGATTGTGGATGATGACGCCGGTATTCGGGATACGATGCATGAATTTATCGGCATGTCGGGTTATGAAGCCCTGGCGGCCGGAAGTGCCGAAGAGGCGCTTGAAATCCTCAAGACCAAAAACGCCGACGTGGTCATCTCGGACATCTCCCTGCCCGGGATGGATGGTCTGGAACTGACGGACCGGATCAAAAAGAATTATGACGCCGATGTCATCGTCATTACCGGTTACAGCGCTGATTATTCCTATGAGGAGGCCATCAGCAAAGGCGCCAGTGATTTCCTGTTCAAACCGGTACGGTTTGCGGAGCTGCTGCTGCGGCTCAAACGGGTTCTGAAAGAGCGGCATCTGACCCAGGAACGCGTCAAAATGCTGGAACAGCTGCAGACCCTGGCGACCACCGATGGCCTGACAAAGTTGTTCAATTCCCGTCATTTCTACAACCAGCTGACGCTGGAAGTCGACCGCTCGATCCGCTACAATCCCCCGCTGTCCCTTCTTCTATTGGATATCGATCATTTCAAAGCGTACAACGACACTTTCGGACACCTGGAGGGGGACAAGGTGCTGGTCCGCCTGGCCCAGATTATCGAAAGCTGTCTGCGGAAACTGGATACCGCCTATCGCTATGGCGGTGAAGAGTTTACTGTTATCCTGCCGGAGACCACCGGCGAGGAAGCGGAGACGGTCGCTTACCGTATCAAGAATACCGTTGAACAGGAGAAATTCCATCCCCAGGCGGAAAACGACAGGACGGTTACGGTCAGCATCGGTGTGACCCAATACCGGCCGACGGAAGATATTTCGGTTTTCGTGAAACGCGCCGATACGGCCATGTACCAATCCAAGCAGGATGGTCGTAACCGGGTTACGGCACTGTTCTCCGAGTAGGGCTCTGGAACAGCTGACAATTTAAGCCCGCTCTGGGCCTCCGCATGGGCCGGTTTCTGAATACATCGGTTTAGATCCGCCAACCATTTTTCCTTCGGATGATCTAACCCTACCGGGAGGCGAAAATCCATGCGATGCCATCTCAGGGGGCTGCTGGCTTTGTCGATCCTGGCCGTTGCCGGCGGGTACTTTGTGCCTGTCGAACGGCCCTCTGCCCTGGCCGGCCAGTCGCCCGGCGTTTCGGTCGCCCCATCATCGGCAATCAGCCGCGATAGCGCTACACCCTCCAGCCGCAGCATTTTAAACTTTGGTCTCCATGTCAGCGCCATGGGGCAGATGGACCCCCATTTCGCGGCTGGTTCCCAGGACCGGGCCCTGGCAGACATGCTATTCAACGGTTTGCTGCGCTACCAGCCTGGTCGTGCCCCCCGCATCGAACCGGACCTGGCCGCAAGCATGCCCGCATTTAAAATTCGCAACGGCCGGCAAGAGTGGACCATCAAATTGCGGCGGGGTGTCATGTTCCATGCCGGGCCGGAGACGCCGGCCTATGAGCTGACGGCCGACGATGTGGTCTATTCCCTTCAGAAGTCAGCGGATGAAAAGACGTGTGCCTATGCCGGTGAATATGCCGGTATGCGGTTTGCGAAAGTGGACCCATACACGGTTCGCATCATCCTGGACAAACCCCTCTCGGCCATTCTCTTTCTGCCCAAGCTTACGGATTATGCCGGCGGATTCATCATCAGCAAGCGCGCCATGGAAGCGATGGGGATGGAGGGCTTCAAAAAACACCCCGTCGGAACCGGCCCATTTGCCTTTGAACGCTATGTGCCGCAGGACAAGCTTTTTTTAAAGGCCCATGAGCAGTACTTCCGGGGCCGTCCCCTGCTGGATGGAGTCGTTTTCCACCTTTTGCCTGATACCCAGTCCCGTGAACAAGCCCTGCAAAACGGGGAATTGGATGTCATTAGCGGGTCCGGCGAGAAGGGGTGGCCGGAGCGCATGGAAGCGGCCTCCGGCATCGTGGTCGACGCCCACGGCGTTGGCGAGGTGGGAACCATTTACTTCAATACCCGCATGAAACCTCTTAACGATGTGCGGGTGCGCCGGGCCATCGCTTATGCCCTGAGCCGCGAAGCCTTTATGACCACCACCAGCCGGCGCTTCATCGGCCGGGTCTATTCCCCGGTACCGGCACCGTTCCTGCCGGGAGGCCTCACCCGGGAAGGCGCCGAACGTTTCGGCCTGGCCTATGACACGGATCTGGAGAGGGCCCGCCGGCTGCTGGCTGAGGCCGGTTACCCCGAGGGCTTTACCCTCGACCTGATCACATCCGAAAAACGCCTTTACCGCACGTATTATGAGGCCCTGCGTAAACAGCTGGCCCACATCGGCGTGAATTGCCGGGTCACCGTCGAAACCCATTCCAACATGCACAAGATGATTCGGCACGATCCCCGGGCAATCGTGATTTACGTGGCCTGGCGCCCCAATGCGGATGTCTATTTGACCCGTTTTTTTCATTCCGATTCCATTGTCGTGACCGGCAACCGGCCGGATACCAATTTTGCCGGCTACGACCGGGTCGACCGGCTGATCGAGGCGGCCCGGCTGGAGATCAATCCTGAAAAGCAGGTGAATCTATGGATGCAGGCCCAGATCAGGATTCTGGATGACATGGTCGCCTATCCGATCATGTACACGAACCAGTGTTATGCCCGTCGAGCGTATGTCGATTACGGGCATGCCTTGGAGGCCACCATGGCGCTCTATCCGCAATTTACCGAAAAAACCCGGATAGCGAAGCGTCCCTGACGTTCCAACGAAGTGAAGGGATTCGCAGACCCGCGATGAATATCTATCCCAAACTCCTGGCGGCGACCCTGCCGGTTGTCTTTGTCTTTATTGTGACGGCCATGGGGACGACCTATTACTTCGCTTACCAGGCGCTTACCACCCTGGCCGATAGATGGATCGAAACCCGTTTGGTGGAAGCCATGGCGGCGACCTCGGAGCAGGAAGCGATTCTTCACACTTACGGCCTGGCGGAAATACCGGCCAGCATTGCCAAGGCCCAGATGGACGCCGGCGCCTCGATGGCGGCCATTGAGGTGGGGGCGGAGGGGTATATCTTCGCGGTCGATATCCGGGGGGTGCTGGCGGCGCATCCGGAGACAACCACCGTTGGCGGCTACGTCAGCAAAGCGGAATGGTTCCGGCAGTTGAAACGGGAGGGCGGGCGGTTCCGGTATCAAGTGGCGGGGCAAAACCACCTGGCCATGTACGATTATTTCGCCCCCTGGGGCTGGTATGTGATTGTCACCGCACCGGAGCGCGAAGTCTATGGCGCCATCGACCGCATGCGGCCCTATATTGTCTACCTGGGATTGGCCGGCACAGCTGTCCTGGCCTATATCCTCATGCTGCTCACCCGTCGTCTCACCGAGCCGTTGCGGTTGCTGACCGAAGGGGCGCGCCACATCGGCCAAGGGGATTTGACCACGCGTATTCCCGTCCAGTCGGGTGATGAATTTGGCCAGCTCGCCAATGTTTTCAACCGCATGACCACCAATCTGAAGGAAACGCTGGGCACCCTGCAAAAAAAAGAAGAGAATTTCCGGGCCCTGATCGAGAATTCATCCGATATCGTAACGATTCTGGATGGCCGGGGAGCCCTTTTATATCACAGCCCTTCGGCCGAGCGGTTGTTGGGCTATACGTCGGCATATCTCGCCGGCAAGACCGTTTTCGATTTGGTTCACCCGGATGATGCCGATTTCCTCCGGCAGCGGTTTGAAAACCGGCTACGGGGTGAAAGCCCTCTGGGATTTATGGAGATTCGGATCCGGCACCAGGATGGCGGCTGGCGTACCCTCGAAGCCATAGGCCAAAACCTGATGGATCACCCGGCGGTGAACGGCATCGTGGTCAATGCGCGCGATATCACCCAACGCAAAAGCGCCGAGGCTGAACTCCAGGAGGCCTACCAGGTGCTGGAGCAGCGGGTGTTGGACCGGACCCGTGAATTGCGTCGAACCAACCAGCGCCTGGAGCAGGAAATCGATGACCGGCAGAAGGCGGTGGAGCGCATGCGGGCCAGCGAACAAAAAATGCGGGCGATCCTGCACGCGTCGCCGGTGGGGATCGGACGGGTTGTGGATCGGAAGTTGGATTGGGCCAATGACGCCCTCTATCGCATCGTGGGATACAGCCAGGAGAACTTGATCGGGCGTGATTCCGCTTTTCTATATCCCGATCGGGCCGAGTATGAACGGGTCGGCCATAAACTTTATGATGAACGCCCTTCTTCAGAGGGCGGGTTTGTGGAAACCCGGGTCGTGCGCGGCGACGGAACGACAATCGATTGTGCTTTACGGTCGTATCCGCTGGATGTGGAGGATCCTTCCAAAGGGCGGATCGTTGCGCTCCTGGATACATCCCAGGCCAAACAACTGGAAGCGGAATTGCAGCGAGCCAGAAAAATGGAAGCCCTCGGAACCCTGGCCGGTGGCGTGGCCCACGATCTCAACAACATCCTTTCCGGCATTGTCAGTTATCCTGAATTGATCCTGATAGATCTACCCGACGACAGCTCGTTGAAAGCGCCGATCCGGACCATCAAGGCTTCAGGGGAGCGCGCTGCTGCCATTGTTCAGGATCTTCTGACCATGGCCCGGCGGGGTGTCGCCGTCACCGGGGTTGTCAACCTCAACACCATCGTCAGGGATCAGCTGCAGCGTCCGGAATTTGCCCGCCTGAAGGACTGCCACCCGGGCGTTCAGGTGGTCGTCGACCTGGCGGACGATCTTCTGGACATCCAGGGGTCGGAAGTCCACCTGGCCAAAACGGTTTTGAACCTGGCCTTCAACGCCGCCGAGGCCATGCCGGAGGGCGGCCGCCTGATGGTGTCCACCGGCAACGTTTATATCGACCGACCCATCAGCGGCTATGAGCATGTCGATGAGGGCGACTATGCCTGTCTCACCGTCTCCGACAACGGTACCGGACTGTCGGCAGCCGACCAGGAGAGGATCTTCGAGCCTTTTTACACCCGCAAGAAAATGGGGCGCAGCGGCTCCGGCCTGGGGTTGGCCGTGGTATGGGGAACGGTGAAAGACCATAACGGCTATATCGATATCCAGAGCAAAGAGGGGCAGGGGGCCAGCTTTCGGCTCTATTTTCCTGCGACGCGTGCCCGGGAGGCGCCCAAAGTCCAGCTCCCGGCGCTGGAGGACCTGCATGGCGCCGGCGAGAAGATCTTGGTGGTCGACGATGCCGAAGTGCAGCGGCAGATCGCCTCCCGTATTTTGGAGAAACTGGGCTACACCGTCGCGACGGCACCCAGCGGGGAAGCGGCGCTCGAATACGTCAAGACGACCCCCGTGGATTTGCTGATCCTTGACATGATCATGGATCCCGGTATGGACGGCCTGGATACTTATCGACGGATCAGCGACATCAACCCCGGCCAGAAAGCGATCATTGCCAGCGGGTTTTCGGAAACCGAACGGGTGCGGGAAGCCCAGGCCCTGGGGGCCGGCCAATATGTCCGTAAACCCTACACGATCGAGAAAATCGGTTTGGCGGTAAAGGCGGCCCTGAAAGGCTGAAGAACGATTGCTCGGCCTACTGGGTTTCCAGGGCGGCAATCGTACGGCATAGGAGTCGAACACCGAATCCCGTTGCCCCGGGTTGGCCATAGGGCGAGCTTTTTTTGTGGTAGGCCGGACCGGCAATATCGATGTGTGCCCAGCGTGTCTTGCCGGTGAATTCGGACAGAAACAAGGCCGCCACGATGGCCCCTCCCCAGCGGCCAGGACCGATATTGCGCATGTCCGCCAACTCGCTTTTCAATAATTCGCGATAATCCTCCGGCAGTGGCATGGGCCAGCAGCGCTCGTAAACGTCACGTCCCGCCTGATCGATCAAGTCCCGCAGCGCATCGTCCGGGGAGAATAAACCGGCAATTTTTTCACCCAGAGCCACCACGCAGGCGCCCGTCAGGGTAGCCATGTCGATCATGACCCGGGGGCGGTAGGCCTTGGCCGCGTAGGCCAGGGCGTCGGCCAGGATCAGGCGGCCCTCGGCGTCCGTGTTGCCGATTTCGATGGTGCGGCCGTTGGTGGACCGGACGATATCACCGGGGCGAAAGGCCTCACCGGAAACCATATTCTCCACCAGGGGGATGACGCCTACAACGCGCTGGCGGGCCCCGGTTTGCGCCGTGGCGATAACGCTGGCCGCCACGGCCGCCCCGCCGGCCATGTCGATCTTCATGAGTTCGATGGATCCGGTGGGCTTCAGGTTGAGCCCGCCGGCGTCGAAGGTCACCCCCTTGCCCACCAGGGCAATCGTGCCGCGGGCCTTGGGGGGATGGTATTCCAGCAGGAGGAGGCGCGGCGGATGGGCGCTGCCCGCACCCACGGCGAGCAGGGCGCCCATTTTCAGGGCGCCGATTTTTTTCTCGTCCAGAATGGTGGCTTTGATCCCATGGCGGCGGGCGGCCTGGGCCATCAGGCGCGCCAGTTGGTCCGGTGATTTTTCGTTGGCCGGCAGATTGACCCAGTCGCGGGCCAGCAGGGTGCTTGTGCAGATGGCCGTGGTGCGCTTGAGGGCGATTTGCGACTTGCGAACCAGGGCGGTGTCGGTTTGCAGGCGGATGGATTTAAGCGGCAGGGTCTGGTGTTCTGATTTGTAATGGCTCGGGGCGTGGTTGCTCAACAGGGCGCCTTCCGCCATGGCGGCCAGGATATCGTCGCGGGTAAGATCCGCCCCGGTGTCGCCGTCCGGAACCACGAGAACGGCATCACCCGCGGCGGCATGCTGGGAAAGGCGGATGCCGGTGCCGGCGGCCTGCCGGTAACTCTCAAGGGTCACATCGGCCTGGTTGCCCAGCCCCACGAAGAGGATACGGGAAGCCTTGACGTCCGGCAGGTGGTGGAGGGCCAGATCTTCTCCCTTTTTCGCCTGAAAGGTATGGACGGCCAGGGCTTGGCGGATCCATGCGCGGATCGCTTTGGAGCGATGGATCGCCTGATCCGGGCAGACCGGTATGATGAGGGTTTCCGTCTGGATGCGGGTCGGTTCCATTGAGGTCAGTTTGATCATGCCCGTCGTCTCCTTCCGAGGGTGTTGGATCCATGTGCCGATGGATGATTATATTCTCTTGGGGCCGTAACCTAGTGGGCAATGCTGTGCTAGCTTCTAATACTTAATCAGTTCGCCTGTGGGGTCAATACGCTTTTCGGTTTGGTCCCCGGGCCTTCGTTGCTTCAGGACGCCATGCGGGTCATTTCTTTGAGTCGTGACAGCCACTCCCATGAAAATGATTCCGGCTGGCAGGGGAAGATGGCGTTGTTGCTGAAGACAGGGTCGGCTTCCAGATCGTAGCGCGAGGCCGCCACGGCTTCCCCCCAGAGCCGTGAATGGGGAATGGGGGTGTAATAAGCCAGAATGGGGCGGATGCCCTGGGCCTTTACCGCTTCGATGGAGGCCACCACGGGTTCCAGCGGTTGCCCGGGCAGACCGATCAACAAGTAGGCGCCGGTGTTTTGCGGGGTGAAACCGGCTTTTCGCAGGCAGCCGGCGGCGGCGACGAATTCGTCCAGATTGACTTTACGGTCGTACCCGTCCTGTTGGCGGCGCACCGCCGTTTCAAGCCCCAGCCGGATGGTATGAAAACCGGCCCGGGCCAGAAGACGGGCCGTGGTGGAATCGATGGTGCGGATATGCAGGGCGTTGGGGGTGTGAAAACGAAGGCTGGCCCCCGAACGGATAATGCCTTCCAGAATCGGCAGGGCATGGGCTTCGGCGCCGATGAGGAAGGCGTCGTCGTAGAGGACAAAATCGCACACGCCCGCGGTCCGGTGCCAGAATAGAATTTCCTCCACGACGGCTTCAGGGCGGCGACGCCGGTAACGGGGCTGCAGAAAACGGGACGCGCAATAAGCGCAGTCGAAGGGACAGCCCAGGGAGGTGAGAATCGGCACGTAGTTCAAACGGCGCCGGAGGTCCCAGGCCGGATAGGGGACGGCGTCCAGGTCTTCCAGGTCGAAGGCGGGCCGGGCGGCCGCGCCAAGGTACTGGCCGATACGACCCGCCAGGTGGCCATCGATCGGTCCCGGTATCACCTGGTCGGCCCCGGCGGTGCGCTCGGCATGGTCCTGGCAGAGGGTTGCATAAATGCCGCCCAGCAGGATCGGCGTATGGGGGAAGGCTTTGCGCAGAGCGGCAATGGTGGCCTTTACGCCCGGGTACCAGTAGGTCATCATGGAGGTGACCAAAATCAGGTCGGGGGGTGCCATTTCGGCCAGGTCGTCATGCAGCCAGGCTTCGCGAATGCCATAGCGGGAATAGCGGCGCGGAATGTCTCCCAGATCCGGCGGGGCGTTCAAAGGCGTCTTGAGGTAGGGACCGCGGCCATGGCGGGCATACGGATCGCTTTGGGGCGCCCGGGGATGAAACCGGTCCAGGCAGTCGATGTAGGACAGCCGGTACCCCTGGTCCCTGAGGATGCCGGCCAGCATGAAAAGTCCCAGCGGCTGGGCCCATACGTCATAGGCGGCAAAATCGTCGATCCAGGGGTTGACCAGGAGGATATGGGGCCTGTCGGTGGTCACGACCCGTTGTCAGCACCGTCCGGGGGGAAATAGGTCATGGACGTCTTTTTCAGCTCCCGTCGGCTGAAGAGCAGGGTAAAGTGCTCGACACCGGCCTCCCGGGCCAGTCCGCGGGCGATCGTCCAACAGGCTGCCTCGGATTCGGCGTGGATCATGGTGTAGAGATTGTAGGGCCAATCGCCGGTGGGGTTGCGGCGGTAGCAGTGGGAGATCTGCCGGCAGGCCGACATGATGCGGCCCACTTCTTCGACGCGCGCTTCGTCCACCTGCCAGGCGCCCATGGCATTGGCGGCATAGCCTGATTTTTGGTGCCGCAGGGTGGCCCCGAAGCGCCGGACCAGATCCCGGCGGCGAAGATCCGCCAATGTGTCCAGAAGGGTTTCTTCGGAAAGGCCGATACGCTCGGCCAGCGCCTGGTAGGGGCGTTCACAGATGGGAATGTCGCCCTGGATGGCTGCGATGACTTTTTTTTCCATTTCGGTTAGCATAGGTCGATATAGAGGGCTGTCCTTTCACTTGTCAAGGGGAGAGGCGGCGGCCGATCGGTCGAGTTTGAATCGAATACGCAGGATGTCGTCATGGACATCCCAGGTGGTGATGCGAAAGGCGCCCAACTCACCCGTCCGGGCCGCATGGGTTCCGACACAGGGGCAGGCGTCATAATTTCCCACGTGAACGATGCGGATGGTGTCGCCCGCTTCTTCCGGCAACCGCTGCAGGTCGAACTGCTGCAGGGCGTCGGCCCGCGTCAGGGTGTCCGCCCGGATTTCCAGATCCGCCTGGATAATTTTGTTGACCTGGGTCTCAATGGCCCGGATCTGTTCGGGTGTCGGCGGCGGGGCCACACGATAGTCGCATTTGGATTTCTTTTTTTCGATATGGGCGCTGAAGCAGCGCCCGCATCCCAGGGTTCGCACCATGGTCTGGTTGAGAATGTGTTCGGCCGTGTGCATGTGGGGATCGATGGATTTCATGTTTTTGTATTGTGGGGCCTTGTCCCGGTTGTTAAAGGTGTTACTGGTATGCGGTTGTCCGAAAGGGCCACGTTTGGTTAAGTGCAGCAGCTTGAACCACGAAAACCACGGAGGGATTTACCTGCTCGGGCCGGTTTTCCTTCGTGGGCTTCGTGGTAAATTCTTGTTGACTGGAGCTTTGCAGAGAACCCTATAAAGGTATCCGCAAATGGCTTATAAAGTGATTTGCCGGCCAATGCAAGCCGGAGTGGCCTGGCCGCCGGACTTTTGGTCCCCAAATGCAGATGGCGATGGACAGGCTATGGAAAGGTAAGTGCCCAATGAATCGTTTTGCGTTTGTCGCTACCCGCTCGACGGCTTCGACGTGTCGAGAGACATCGCGCTGGCCTCGGCCGGCGGGGCGTTGGCTGGCGGGTGTTTTGGCCCTCCTGATCTGTGGGAGCGGCGGTTACGCGTTGGCCGAAGCAGAGAGCGTAAGCCTGTCGCCGGTGGCCCGGGATATCCGCACACGGGTCGAGGCACGACAGAATGACCGCCGTTTCACCTGCCAGGGGGAATTGATCTGCGGCATCGCCCTTATTCCGGATTTTTATGCGGCCCGGGGATTCGAACCCGCCTGGTCCCTGTCCCGGGGGCCGACGCGCCAGGCCCGCGAAATTCTGGAAGCCATCCGCAACGCCGACAGTGAAGGGCTGCTGCCGGACGATTATCACGACCAGCAGCTCAACGCGATGGCCGCTCGGCTGGCAGCCCTTCCCGCTGACGCCGGTCCGGAACGAACCGGATTGCGGGCCGATTTTGACCTGCTTATGACGGATGCGGTTTTTCTGCTGAGCGCCCATATCCTGGGGGGACGCGTCAACCCGGAGACCATCCACGGGTCCTGGAGCGCCTTCAGTCATGAAGTCGATCTGATCGAACTGGTGAACAAGGGTCTGCAGGAAGAGCGCCTGGCCGAGGTGATCAAGGGGTTGAACCCGCCCTACGCGGGATACACGGGCGTGCGCCGGGCACTGGCCGACTATCGCCGCATGGCGGCCGCCGATGGCTGGCCCCGGCTGCCGGAGGGCCCCAGCCTGCATCCGGGGGACGACGATCCCGCCGTTGCGCTTCTGCGTGAGCGGTTGGCGGCATCGGGGGACATCGACGACGCCCCCCTGCCGTTATCCCCTTTTTTCGACGCATCTTTGGAGATCGCCGTCAAGGCGTTTCAGCGCCGTCATGGCCTGGAGGCCGACGGGGTGGTGGGCAAAAAGACCCGGCAGGCCCTCAACGTTCCGCTGGATCATCGTATCGAGCAGCTGCTGATCAACATGGAGCGCTGGCGCTGGATACCCAACGACCTGGGCCCGCGCTACCTGGCGGTCAACATCGCCGATTTCAACCTGACCATGGTGGACGAGGGCCGGTTCCGCGGCGCCATGCGCGTCGTGGTGGGGCGGGCCTATCGCAAGACGCCGGTATTCAGCGGCACCATGACCTATCTGGATTTCAATCCCTACTGGAATATTCCCCGGCGCCTGGCCATCGAGGACATTCTGCCGCGCATCCGGCAAGATCCCGAATATATCCAGCGCCAGGGGATCCGGATTTTTTCCGGCTGGTCCGAGGACGCGGTGGAACTGTCCCCGGATGCGGTGGACTGGGCCGCTTTGCATAAAAACCATTTTCCGATCCGGCTGCAGCAGGCCCCGGGCCCCCGCAACGCTCTGGGGCGGGTCAAATTCATGTTTCCCAACAAATACGCCGTCTATTTGCATGATACGCCCGCCCGGGGCCTGTTCAATTCGGTGTCGCGCAGTTTCAGTTCCGGGTGCATCCGTGTGGAAGATCCGGCCACCTTGGCGGAATTTGTTCTGGAAGGCACGGAGGGGTGGGACCGAGCAAGGATCGAGCAGAAACTGGAGGATGGCCAACGCCAGGTCATCCGCTTGCAGCGTCCCATTCCGGTTCATCTGCTGTACTGGACGGCCTGGTCGGACGATAACGGCGCGGTCCATTTCCGTGAGGATATTTACGAGCGGGATGCCCCCCTGATGAGGGCCCTGCATGAAAAACCGGCGCCCCAGGTGTGGCGTCCAGGGACGGAATTACCAGGTGCGCACCCGGCCGATGTCCACATGGACGAAGTCGGATTTCGCATAATAGCCGACCCCGCCCCGGCCTAAACTCCGGGCGATATCGCGAACGGTCGCCGTACGAATTCCCGGTATGCGGAGATCCGCGGCATGACCCACCATATGCAGGCTTTTGCGGGCCACTTTCCTGCTTTTGCGCCGCAGGGCCGCGTTGGTGGCGGGGGAGCGGTAGCCTGAGATAATATGCAGGCAGCAGTCCTGTCCGGCGTGGACGCGGATGGCATGCAGCAAATCAAGGAGGCGCAGATCGATGGGGTGAATCTCGTTGGTACGATGGTCCCTTAGGATATTGTGGACCGCCTGGACGGCGTCACGATCGTACCGGCCGTTGCGGCGGTAGCAGACTTCCAGACGCTCCTGGGTGTGGGTGTTGTAAAATTTCAGATACCGTTCCCGTTTTTCATTCGGTCGGGGAACGGCTAATATGCTTTGGGGCAGGACAAGTCCGGCGGCCAAAAGCGCGCTCGTCTTGAGGAATGTTCTGCGGGAGAGATGCGTGTTGCCGGCCAACCGTAAATGAGGTTCTGGAATTCGCGCCGTTTTCTTCATATCGGTCATCTTATCGCAAGATCCTTTGGAGTCAATGGGGTTCACGGAGTTCCGCTGCGGTTCGTTTCATCCCCTTGTACACGGGCTGCACCAACTACTGCAAAACCTGTACCCATCCTTGGATAAGCCGGGCTGATGGCCAGAAATGATAAAATATATAATTATTACAATGTATTGCTTTTTTAAACCTTCAGGGGCGCATCCGGCGCTACCGTCATGGCGTGACATTTTTTGACACATGCCTGCCAAAAACCGTGCGCGTCGGACGGATTTATTGACCGCCGGCATTACAACCGCAGACTTTGCTGAACGGCTTCAGCTCGCTGCCGGATCGCGGCCGGTTCCCGGCAATTTGCCAAGGTTTGCATGTGGCGGACCGCCTCCTCGGGTCGTTCCGCTCTTCTTTCAAGAGCCAGCTTATACCAAACCGGCAGGCCATCGTCCAGCAGGTCCTGGAGTTTCACCGCCGAGTGCCGCAGCGCTTCACGGGCATCCTCCGCGAGGGCTTTTTCCCGGGTTGCCGTATCGACGATTCCCTTCAGGCGGCGTTTCAACCGTCGGTAGGCCATCAACGGCCGGAGTCCGAACCGTACCAGGACATAACCGAAGCTTCCCATGACCAGCCCCACCGCAGCCCCGCCGATAAGCGTCATATCCATGGTTCCCATCCTCCCCTGCTGACTGCCCCTGTCGATTATCCGCCGTTGATGATGGCTTTGGCCGGAATGAGCCCCGTGGCGCTGGCCGAAACGATGTTGCCCGCCACGCCGGGACCGTCGCCGGCCACGTACATGCCCCGTATCGGCGTCTGCAGGTTGTGGTCGGTATCCACCTGGGTGGCGAAGAATTTGATTTCCGGTGCGTAGAGCAGGGTTTCGTCGTTGGAAACGCCCGGGATCATCGGATTCAGTTTTTCCAGCCCCTCGATCAGATTGCTGAGGATACGCTCCGGAAGCGCCATAGCAATGTCGCCGCACACCACGTTCGCCAGAGTAGGGGCGATATATCCCTTGCGGATGCGGTTCCAGGTGCTGCGGCGGCCGCGTTTCAGGTCGCCGAAGCGCTGCAGGATGGGCTTGCCGCCCCCGATGATGGTGGCCAGTTTGCCGATGGATTCCCCATACGCCTGGTTGTCGGTCACCGGTTCGGTCAGGACCACCTTGGACAAAAAGGCGAAGTTGCAGTTTTCCGACTTTTTGTTCTGGTAGGCGTGTCCGTTGACGCATACGAAATCCTGGTAGTTTTCCAGGGCTACATAACCGCCCATGTTGGTGCAGAAGGTCCGGGTCTGGTCGTCGTATTTCTGGGTCTGGATGAAGAACGTCGGATCATAGATGACGTCGCAGAGATCCTTCATGATGTCGTTGTGGACTTCCACCCGGACGCCCACCTCGATGCCCCGCTGGGAGACATCGATGCCCATTCCCTGAACGAGCTGAGCCACCCAGTTGGCCCCTACCCGGCCCGGCGCCAGGATGACCTTGCGACAGGGATAGGTCTGTTGGGCGGTGCGCACGCCGGTGACGGTCTGGTTTTCCACCAGGACCTCTTCGACGGCCTCGCTGGTATGGATGTCGACCCGTTGGGCGATGTGGTCGGCCAGGGCCGTAATATGTTGGGGCAGACAGTCGCTGCCCAGGTGTTTCTGCTTGATGATGAGCAGGTCGATGCCCAGTTTCTTGGCCTCTTTGCGCAGCCGTTGGGCTTCCGCCATGTCGGTGGGAAAGGTGGGGCCGTCCATGCCGAAGCGGTTGAAAATGAGTTCGGTCTCATCAATCAGGGCTTCGGCGGCGCTCCGGTCCAGAAACTGGGTCAGGTCGGTTTTGCCCAGTTTGTGGATATAGTTGAGCTTGCCGTCGGAAAACAGTCCGGCGCCGCCGATGCCGTTGAGGATATTGCAGGGCTTACACTTGATGCACTGCTGGCTGGCGCTGATGGGGCAGTGGCGCTGGTGGGGCATTTTGCCCTTTTCCAGCAGCAGGATGTCGAGATCGGAGTGCTCGGCCAGGTAGTAGGCGGCAAAAAGGCCGGCAGGGCCACCGCCGACGATGATGACGTCGTAGGTTTTTGCAGCGTTCATATAATCGTCCTTCGATTTATCTTAAACCGCTATCATTAATACCTTAGGTTTCGCCCGGATTGTGCTGTTTCTAATGCAGGTGGCTTGGTGATGCCACGATACTGCGGCACGGCGGCAGGCTCATATCACACTTTGGCGCAATAGGCCAGTGCGGCCGGGGGTGGACACCCGCCGGCAGGGTTTTTCCGGGCGGTCATGTCAGGTGCGGCAGGACTTTTTTGATGGCGCCGGGCAGGGGGTAGGCGTCGAGGTCGTGCCGGCGCACCCACCGGAAGGCCACCGGCCCATCCAGGCGGACCCGGCCGGATTCCCAGCGGCAGGCCAGCACATCCAGGGTGATTTTGAAATGGGTGTAGGCGTGGCGTACCCGGGTGACGGGCTGACCCACCGCCACTTTGAGTCCGGACTGTTCCGCGACCAGGCGTCCACAGGCGTCGGACGCGGCTTCTTTTTTATGGCAGCGCCCTCCGGGAAATTCCCACAGGCCGGCCAGGAATCCTTCGTCCGGGCGCCGGACAAGCAGGATTTTTCCGTTTTTGACAACCACCCCGGCCACCATGGCATGTTCCGGTACAGCGGCTTTTTGGTCCCGCACGGGGTAGCGATCCACAACCCCGTCCCGGTTGGCCCGGCAGCGGGTTGCCAGGGGGCAGGTGGGGCAGGCCGGCTGGCGGGGGGTGCAGATCAGGGCCCCCAGCTCCATGACCGCCTGGTTGTGGCGGGATGGATCGGCCTTGTCCAGGAGGCGGTCGGCCAGGGCCTGAAAACGGGCATGGGACGATGGCCGGTTGACCGGGTCCGCCAGACAAAACAGGCGCGCCAGGACCCGTTTGACATTGCCGTCCACAACGGCCCAGGGCTGATCAAAAGCGATGCTCATGACGGCGTTGGCAATATAGTCGCCCACCCCCGGCAGGCGGCGAAACGCTTCGCGTTGGGCGGGCAGGCGTCCGTTCCACTCCCGGACGATCGCCCGGGCGGCGGCCATGAGGTGATGGGCCCGGCGATAATAGCCCAGCCCCTCCCAGAGCTTGAGCACGGTCTGGGGATCGGCGGCCGCCAGGCGGGCCACATCGGGGAAAGCGGCCGTAAAACGGTGCCAGTAGGGAATCACGGTCTTCACCTGGGTCTGCTGCAGCATGACTTCCGAGAGCCATATCCGGTAGGGGTCCCGGGTTTCACGCCAGGGCAGGCGGCGCTGGTTTTTCAGGTACCAGTCATGCAGGGCCTGGCGCATGCCCGGGCCGTCGTGGCGGCGATAAAGGCGCTCAATGGCCTTCAGGTCGGTTTGGCGCGACGTCACTTCGGCTCCTCAGTGGTGCGCCGTTCGGGACCGAGGTGAAAATAGGGCGGCAGGGTCTGAAGGCGTGGATCCTCCACCGGTACACCGATGGTAAAGTGGTAAAGGCTCTGCCAGGTCCGGTCCTGCTGCCCCAGCAGATCGTGGACCGGGTCGTCGAAATAACAGCCGATGCCGGTGCCGCGCACCCCCCGGGCTTCGGCCTCCAGGTAGAGGACCTGGCCGATCAGGCCGGCCTCCCAGAAAAGGTGGCGGTAGACCCAGGGCGCGTTCGTGACTTCGGGTGCGAAGCGGGCCAGCATGCCCAGGGAAAAGGTGCTCCACCCGGCGATTTCCTGTCGGCAGGACAGGTCCAGGGCCTCGGCCCGGAAATCGCCGGATGCCAGTCGGTAGAGGGGCAGGTCGGGAGTTGCGGGCTCCCAGGCAAACGCCGGGGAAGACGACCGGCGGAGGCTTTCCTGGTGGTCCGGGTGGCGGATGAAGGCATAGAGACCGGATGAGAGTCCCCGAATCCGATGGACAAAAAGGGCCAGGCTGATGCGGGGCGGACCGATGGCCGCATCGAAGGGAGGACATGCCGCGCGCGGGAGGGTTCGGTCCAGAATACCGAAAAAGGATGCCTGGTCGAGCTCACCCTCGGGGTCGAAGGCCTGGGCGCTGCGGCGCTGGCGAATGATGACCGCCGCCGGTTGGGCTGCCGGCTCCGATTGGGAATCCTGGGGCCCATCGGCCGGCGGCGGGGGCGGCGCGACGGCGTGGGGCTGACGGCAGGCGGCGGACACGCGTGAAATAACGGGCCAGTCCTGGTGTCGGGCGCTCAAAGGGGTGGGCCGGCCTTTTACCGCAATGGCGCTCAAAAGATCGATGGCTTCCCCGGGGAAAACAGCGGGCGGATGCGGGGTGTCAACCGGTACGAAGGCAGCGAGTAGGGCCGGTTCTTCCGATTCCTTTGGTTGCCAGGGGGTGCGGTCGAAACCGAAGGCAGCCGCGATGTCGGTGTCGGCCGCCGCGAGGCGGAGCAGTCGCCAGCCCAGGAGGCGGGCGGCCAAGCTCAAGGCGGCCAGCGCATGCCCGATGTCGTGTTGGCAGTAGCGATAGGCGCGTTCCCCGTATTTCCATGCCTCCCGCCAGAAAATGCTGCTCAGAACCACCCATATGCCGGGTGAGGCCAGGTGCCTGGCCAGAGCACGGGACTGCTCCGCCGTCAGTCGGGCCCGTTCCTCGAGGGCATGGTCCAGGGGGTGGTAGTGGCAGATGCCGTCCGGCAGGTCTTGGACCCCCAGGGTTAAAAGATAGGCTTCGGTGGGGTGCAGGTTGCCGCTGGACGGGTTGATGCGCAGCGCCCAGCGCTGTCCGGAAACAGCTTTCCAGGCGGAAAGCCCCAGGGACAGTTCCAATAGCCGGCCCAGGGAGAATCGCGAAAAAGGCGCCGGGGGCGTTGCGGCCGGATGATAGAGGGCCGCATAATCCAGGTCAGGGTCGGACGCCCCCAGGGGAAGGGGGATCGTTGACGTGCCGTCGAAAGTGCGGAATGGGGCCGGCTGGTTGTCCCAGTCCATGTAGCCGGCCGAGCGGGCAAAACGATGCCAGTGGTGTTTGGTGCGCTCGTGGTAATCGACGGCGGTCTGGCCCGGCGGGCTGGCGGCCGTCATGGCGGTGCGGTCCGGAAACTGTCGGCCAGGGCCTGGTTCAACCGCTGCATATGACGTTTTTCGGCCTGGGCGATGGACAGCAGACTGGCTTGGGCCTCGGTGTTCTCGGCGCGTTCGGCCAGGTTGCGATAGAGGTCATAGGCCCGGTATTCGATGGTCAGGGACAGCTCCAGTACATTGAGGCCGATGTCGGTCCGGATGGCCTTGAGGCGCCCGAGCACATCTTCCAGAGCTTCACCGCCTTCCAGGATATCGCCGTTAAGTTCGTCGAAAAGACCTTCAAACGGTTGCGGGTCGGTTTGGTTCGGCTTCCAGAGGGCATAGATCATGCGGGCGTGGGCTTCTTCGGCCTTGGACAGTTGTTCGATGGTGGCACGAAAGGGAAGATCGCCGAAGAGGTCCAGGATGGCCCGGTAGTAGCGATAAGCCCCCTTTTCCAGATCCATGGCGGTCATCAGCAGGTCGGCGACGCTGCGGGAATGGTCGAAGACTTCAACCCGCGGGAAGTCGGCCAGGGTCTGCCCGTCCCAGCCCAGTATGCCCCCGATCAGATTGTAGACCGGGTGGTCGGATATTTCCCCCTCGACCGCCAGGGCGGCGGCGATTTCGGATCGGGCGCCGGAGCGGCAGTAGAACACGAGCTCCCGGTCGGCCGGCAGGTCGTAGAGGTGGGCCTGCAGTTCCATCAATGGCATGAGGGTGGCACCGGGGATATGAGCCAGGGCATATTCTTCCGGCTGGCGGACGTCGATCAACGCGTATTGGTTTTCCCGGGTCCGGGCCATGAAGCGCCGGAGCTCGTCAGGCAACAGCTCTTGGAGTTTGGTCGCCTCCATGGAACCTCCTTTGCCGGTTGCGGTCGATTCACCGATGACAATCCTCTTGGCGTCATGGGCAACCGGCAAACTCAAGGTTGCCGTTCACACTGGCAATGCCGGTCCCCGCAATGGGGGCAGGTGTAGGCTTTCGATGGCCGAGAGGCCGGTTGCGACCATTTTCGAAAAAGGTAAACACCGGATCCCGCAGCGGCAAGCACGACGGCGGCAATAATGAATTCCATGGCGTTGTCTCCCCGGTGGCATGACGGTCCGTTGGCGGCGTTAGCCGATATTGAACTTGCCGGATTCGATGTAAGGCACGTCCTCGACTTCGATGGCCTGGATAATGGGGCGATTGAGACGCATTTTCATTTCATGCACGATGGCGCGGTTCTTGTTCAGGCTGCGGGCGAACGCGAGGGTCGCGTCCATCAGGTCGTCGATGTGGCAGGCCTGGCGCACGATATGGTGCTCGACACATTCTTCGGCAGTCAGACGGCATCCCGTATACTGCATTTCCTCCAGTTTGTAGTGGGGAATGGCTTTGGCCAGGATGGCGTTCATGCCGGGCAGGAAGGGAATCCCCAGATCGACTTCCGGCACGCACAGGAAACCCCGGTCGGAGCGCATCAGACGAAAATCGTAGGTACAGGCCATGATGGCGCCACCGGCGAAGGCGTGGCCGCTGAGGGCCGCGATGGTCACGGCCGGGTAGGTCACCAGGCGCAGCAGTAGTTTGTTCAGCAGATAGAAAAAATCTTTGGCGGCCGGGATGTCGCCTTTTTGAATGATGGGGACCAGCCATTCCAGGTCGATGCCGTTGCTCCAGATTTTTTCATGGCGGGAATGCACAATGATGGTGCGGGCCTCGGTCTGATGCTCGATTTCGTCGAGAACATTCAGAAAGGCGTTCAAAAAATCCGGATTGAAACGGTTTTCACCGCTGTTCATGGCAATTACGGCAACGGAATCGTCCAGGGTAAAATCGATCATGGCCATGCCTTCTTCTCCTCCTTTATGTACGGAACCGTGGCGGCTTTTGTATGCTTTCGGTCCGGCAATTGCGCTTGATTCGGGTAAGGGCCGGTCTCCCTGAAAATGAGGGAGGGAACCGGGTTTAAGTAAAGACTATATCCGCCGATCCGATGCGTTAGCATTTTGGTGGGGTCCCGTCAACACGGCAAAAAAAAAGCAGCGCCTAAGCGCTGCCTTGATGGGAACCAGGTCGTTGATCAGCCGCAGGTTCCGGCGGATCCGCATCCCGAACATGAACTGCCGGCGCTGAAATCAACGGCGCAGGACAGGCGAAAGCCGATATCCACGAAATCGACTTTGATGGGTTGGACCTTTTCCATGAATTCCTTGTCGACGATGTATTTGTAACCGTCGATATCGTATTCCGTATCGGTTTCTTTTGGCTCATCCAGAGCCAAAGCCAGCGATGGCCCGCCTCAGCCGCCGGAATTGAGAAAGACCCGGATGGGGGTAACCTCTTTGCCTTTAAAATATTCAGCCACTTGTTGGGTGGCCGACGGGGTGACTTCAAGCATGCGCATTATCCTCCTTGATTGATTCGAGCGCGTATCCCGACCGGTTTGGGGACGGGGGCGTTAAATTTCCCGAAAACTTAATAATTTTCCCGGAATTGTCAATAAAAAAACCGGAACGCGTCTTGGTCCGGGGTCGTCTGACAACCGTTCCGTAGTGATCCTGGGGGCGTGTCCCCGGGGTGGTTTCAGGCCAGGCGTTTCAGGTAGTCGCTATAGATTCGGCGGTCGCTGTCGGAAAACAGGGCAAAGACAACCCGCTTGATTGAAGGCTCTTTACCGAGAAAGGCCAGGGTTGTGTCGATAGCGATTTTACAGGCGTCGCCCAGCGGGTAGCCGTAAACGCCGCAACTGATGGCCGGAAAAGCGATGGACGCCAGTTGCCGATCGGCCGCTAGGGTCAGACTGCTGGTGTAGCAACCGGCCAGCAGGCGGGCATCCTCCGGCCGGCCCCGGTAGACGGGCCCCACGGTATGGATCACATGACGCGCCGGCAGGCGGTAGCCTTTGGTGATGCGGGCCTCTCCTGTAGGGCAGCCCCCCAGCTCCCGGCATTCCGCCAGCAGTTCGGGACCGGCCGCCCGGTGAATGGCGCCGTCCACGCCACCGCCGCCCAACAGGCGGTTGTTGGCCGCATTCACGATGGCGTCCACTTCCAGGCGCGTAATGTCGCCCTGGAAGATTTCGATCCGGTCCAATACGCTTTTGTCCATGGGGCCGTTCCTCCGGCTAAAGGTCGTATAGGGTTTCGTCCCGCATGGGGGCGCGTTGCCGGTCCGCGGCCAGGCGCCCCTTTTTATTCTTGAAGGTAAACGGATCTTCGCCTTCCAGCAGATCCCCCATCTCCGCTTCGATCTGTTCGGGGTCTTCCCCCTGTTCCATGCGGCTGAGGGCCTCCTCCATGCTGTCGCCCAGCGCCATTCCGGTCATGCTGGAAAGCTTGCGCATCAGCTGGGCGGCCTGGCGTGGATCGTCTTCATTGATCTTGTCCGCCTCGCCGGCCAGCATCTGCATGGCTTTTTCCATCTGGCTCTCGTCAAAGGGCAGATCATCCATGTCGCCATCTTCCTTGGCGCGGCCGGTGACCGCAAACATGGAAACCTGGCGGGAAAGTTTGGTTTTCTTGCATTTCGGGCAAACCGGAGTTGTCTGCGTGTTGACCGTCCGGGAAAAGAAATTGAAGATGGTATGGCAGCGATCGCAATAGAATTCGTAAATGGGCATGCGTCCTCCTGAAGAAAAACGAACGAAAAGATTTCAATGTGCAAAAATAACAATTGCCCTGCTTGCCTGTCAATCGGTTCGCATATGATTCGCTGCACTGTGTAGTGTGGCCGTTATCCCGAACGTCCGCCCGCTTGACGGCCACGCACTTCCAGGTCTACCTTGCACCCGCAGACCAACCCACATATGAAAGGATGCCCATGCCCGAAACTGCCTACGCCGACATCATCCGGACCCATCTGGTCGCCTTTTCCCAGGGCGATACCGCCATCCTGGCGTCCTATCCCGATACGACCGCCGTACCGGGCGGATTCGAACTGACCGCCTTTGGCCGGCAATGCGCGATTTCGACCGAGGGGGTCTTCTTCGATGGGCAGCCCGACTGGGGGCCCCGGGGCGTCATCGTCGCGCTGCTGGCCCGGCATGCGGCCCCGGATATTCCGGTCGAAACACCCTGGCGGGCCTTTCGCGAGCTTCCTGACAGTGCGCCCTACGTGGGGGCTTTTCGCGCCCACACCGAGCAGATCCTGGTGCCGCACGTTGCCGCCCTCTACGAACAGCGGGACGCCATTACCGCCCGCCTGCAGGGGCGTCCGCCGGCGGGAGACGCTCCCGGGGACTGGAGCCTGGTTCTGACGCCCCTGCCCAAGATCGCCTTGTGCTACCATTTTTACCTGCCGGACGAGGATTTTCCTGCCAACGTCACCTGCCTCTATGCCAACAATGCCAGTCGGTTTTTGCCCACGGACGCCCTGGCCGATGTGGGGGAATACATGTCCCGTTTCCTGATAACCCTGCTGCCCTGAAGGGCACACCCGCTATAGCACCGGGCCTCCAAGCCGCCAGACCGCCTGCCGGACGGGGCGGCATTGCGTTGACTTGGCTATGGGCATCTGGTAAGGGGACCGTCTAAAATTTAACGACCGTGACCCATAAATCTAACCATAGGGAAAGGAATACGAATACCATGGAGCGAACGCTATCGATTGTAAAACCGGACGGTGTGGCCCGCGGCCTCATCGGCGAGGTGGTGAAACGGCTGGAGGCCAATGATCTCAAGATTGCGGCCATGAAAATGATTCACATGACCCGAACCCAGGCCGAAGGGTTCTATGCCGTGCACAGGGAGCGCCCTTTTTTTGGCAGTCTGACCGAATTCATGTCGTCAGGGCCCTGTGTGGTCATGGTCCTGGAAGGCGAAAACGCCATTGCCCGCTACCGTGAACTGATGGGGGCCACCAATTATAAAGAAGCGGATCCGGGCACCATTCGCGCGGATTTTGCAACGGATATCGAAAAAAACGTGGTGCACGGCTCCGATGCCCCGGAGACGGCGGCTTTTGAAATGGGTTATTTTTTCAACAGCTTCGAAATCGTCGGCTGATGCCCACGAAGATCGACCTGGCGCACGTCCGGGTGATCCTGAACAAGCCCCGGTATCCTGAAAATATCGGGGCGGCCGCCCGGGCCGTGCGCAACATGGGGATCCAGCGCCTGGCCGTCGTCCAGCCGGAAAATCCGCTCGAAGACCGCATTCGCATGATGGCCACCCATGCGGCAAGCGATGTGGTGGACCGCATGGCCACTTTCGACCGTCTGGCGGACGCCCTGAAGGACTGCCAGTACGTGGTGGGGACCACCGCCCGCCTCGGAGGCCAACGCCAGAACGTCCTGAACCCTGACATGATGGCCCGCAAACTCATCCCCATCTCCCGTGAAAATGAAATCGCGATAGTGTTCGGTCCCGAGGACCGCGGGCTCACCAATGACGAGCTGCGGCTGTGCCACGCCCTGATCAATATCCCCACCGCGGAGTTCTCCTCGCTCAACCTGGCCCAGGCCGTGATGGTGGTCTGCTACGAACTCTTCAAAGCGGACGAGCGGGAACCCGGCTCGGCGGTGCCCCGCCTGGCCAACCGCCACGAACTGGACAGCATGTACGCCCAGCTCAAGGACATCCTGGTGCGCATTTCCTATATCAATCCGGAAAACCCCGAGTACTGGCTGAACCACATGCGCCAGTTCCTGACGCGCATTCAGTTGCGGGCCCGTGAGGTGAGTATTATCCGGGGACTGTGCCGCCAGGTGGACTGGTATGCCCGCAAGAATTTTGAAGACGGCGTCAAAGAGGGCCGCCGACAAGCCAACGAGGAGTGATTTGCCATGCGACTGATCCGATTTGGAAACCCCGGAGAGGAAAGACCGGGCCTGTGGCAAGACGGGCGCATCGTCGATCTGCGGCACCATTTTCAGGCTATACCGGATATCGGCGAGACGTTTTTTCGCGAAGGCTGGCTGACAAAGATCGCTGCTGTCGCTGACGCGGGCGTGCCCATGGACGTGCGCCTGGGGCCACCGGTGGCCCGTCCGTCCAAATTGATTTGCCTGGGGAAGAACTACCTGGAGCACGCCCAGGAAGGCCATTTCGACGCCCCGGAAAAACCGCTGCTTTTTGCCAAGGCGCCCAGTGCGCTCAGCGGCCCCACGGACCCGATCGTCCTGCCCCGGAGCTGCGGCCAGGTGGACTGGGAAGTGGAACTGGCCGTGGTGGTGGGCCGGGAAGGCAAACGGATTGCCCCTGAAACGGCCTTCGACTACATCGCCGGCTACACGGTCATGAACGACGTCTCCGGTCGCGAGGCCCAGTTCGGCGACGGCCAGTGGTTCCGCGGCAAATCCTTTGACACCTTCGCTCCCCTCGGACCGGCCCTGGTGACACCTGACGAGATCGGCGATATCAAGGATCTTACCTTGACCGCCCGGGTTGACGGCCAGCGCATGCAAACCGGCAACACCGGCGACCTGATCTTCGACATCCCCCATTTGATGGCCTACATCAGCGAAGACATCACGCTTCTGCCCGGAGACATCATCTCCACCGGCACCCCGGCCGGGGTCGGCATTTTCCGGGATCCCCCGATCACCCTGGCCGCCGGCAACGTGGTGACCTGCCGCATCGACGGCATCGGTGAACTGGTCAATCCGGTGGTGGCGCCGAACTGACGCGATCTTCGGCCCTGGACAAGCCATACGGCCTTACCTCCTGCAAAATTCCGATGTCACGATGCCCAAGGCCAGAGAATGGTTATTGTCACCGCGCGCCGCACCGTTACCATTTCGATATGGACCGATGATTCCCCCTGACCATCGGGTGGGGCTGTAGGACCAGCCACGCCTTCCGTGAATGACTTGCCTTACGGGGTTTTCCCGACTATCTAGACAATTAAACGCTTCAAGGTACCGGCACTCCGGTGCCTTTCCAGTTGTGTCTGCCGTTACGATCCGCCATCCGTGCGGGTTTCTTACGGAGAACCCAACATGATCCATTGGTGGCGCATACGGCGCTGCCATTTTAGCTGCGGGTCCTGCCAGAGCAAATGCCATCTATTACCCATGCGTTTTGAACCTATTTCAAGGAAAGGGTTACCAACTTGTAGCGCCAACGGGAGTGATGATGCTGGCCTGTAATGGAAAGGAGCAACGCCATGATCCGTTTTGCCTCTATTTTAAGCCTTCTGTTCGTCGGGCTGGTCTTTTTCGGAATGGTTTTTCCGGCGGACGCAGCCCAGGTGTCGCCGGTGAAGAAAGACGGTGCTGTGCCGGGAACCCACCAAAACCCGGCCAAAACGCAGAAGACAGGGAAAATCCCACCTGTTCCGGCAACCTCGGTTGCAAAACCGGCTGCACCCGTAAAGGAAATGCAGAGGTTCGCTATTACGCGCATTTACGCCGAAGGCGATCATTTGCGTGTGGTGCTGCAGGGCCCTGCCGTCCTGCCAGGGGGGCACAGACGGTATGAAAACATGCAACTCAAGCTCACCTCTTCGCCCAACCGGATCAATGCCGAGCTTGGCCTGGTCGACCTCCTGAAGAACAAGAAAACACGCCGGCACGGCACCTCCGTGGATCTTTACACCGGAATTCTGGTGAATCATTCGGGGATGGTTTCGGCGGTCCTCACGGCCGGGCAGTGGAAAACGGCCAAATCAGCCCTCATCTCGGTTGCCGCTCCGGCGGCCAAGACCGTTGCGGGCGTCCGGCCCGACCCCCTGCCTAAACCCGGGCGTGTCTCCCTGTCGGCGGCCGGGAGCGGGGCTGATGCGCCCGCCTCGGCGACATCGGCGGTCCACCGGAAGAAATTACCTGCCGCTTTGTCCCCGGGCGGGACCAACCGGGTAGCCGCTGCCGTCCTGGCCGAACGGATCGCCGGGTCGGTGCCCGGACCCCAGCCCCGTCTGCTTGACAGCGGCATCCGCATTACCCGGCCCACGGAATCCACCCATGCCATGCCCGGGGAGGCCTGTCGGGTGCAGTACCGGTTCACCCGTCCGGCGCCGTCCGGCGATATCACCTTCGAGCTGGTGGATGGTGCCAATATCGTCCTGCGAACCACCCGGCCCCACAGACCGCCGGAATCCGGCGAACTGGAGGATACGACGGAGACCTTTTTATGGTTCTTGCCCGACGATCTTGAACCGGGGGAGAACTATTTCATTTTGGCCACCCACGATGCGGCGTATGGCATGAGTTCGAGCTTTGGCGTGGGGGATTCCGGTGGCAAGAGGGTGCGGCCGGTGCCGCGTGGGACGGGTCCGATACAGGTGACCTGGCCCCGGCGGGGCGACCTGGTGGTTCAGGATGTGGAAATGGATATCGCCTGGAGCATGCCGGGGGAAATGAGCATCTTTACCTGTTCCAACCGGGTGGCCCTCTCCGCGGTGAGCCAGGACGACGGGCGGATCGTTTCGATCAATAGCGGCATCGACTGCCATGAAGGCGAGAACCGTTTTTCCTGGAATCCCCGAGCCATCCTATCGCGGGGCGAGTGGGTCATCCGGGTGGCGGCCGCCGATGGATGTCAGGGCGAAAGCGGGGTTTTCCGCGTGGATGCCTGCGATTACGCCATCGAATCGGTTGCCATCCGCGGGGGCGGCAGTCTGGCAGCCGGACTTGACGTTTGCGAAGATGCCACCATTTCGGGAGACTTCGATGTCCAGATACGCTGGAACGGCATAACCGTGCCGTCCAACCTGCCGCCGGGGACCTTTTGGGACAACCGTTTGACTGTCACCGCGGCCCTGACAGGCGCCAACCTCACCGTTCCGGAGGAGGGGGCCTCGTTTACCTATCGGGCCCTTCGCGCCAACGCCCCCGGCACCTTCACGGTTCGGGTGCCTTTCCGATTTGAGCGGGACGATATTCCCGCTATGCGGCAAGGCCGGCAGATCCCCCTCGTCTTTTCTTTCCAGACCCTGGGGGCCAGCATCGACAGCGATGCGTCCAACAATACGTTTAACGCGGACATGCGTGTCCTGGGGGCGACGGACAACGATTTGCGCATTGCCATTTACACGAGGGATTTCGATCTTTATCGCCGTTCGCGTTTTCCCGGCACCGCCCCGGTATGGCGCTGCCGTTTCGAGCAGGATGTGACCATCACCAACCTTGCGGTGACCGATGCTGGTGGGCCGGCATCCCTCATTGGTTCCGTGCCGTGCCGATGGGAGATGCAATACCGCGACGACGGCGATTCGGAATTCCGTACATTTAAAAGTGGTGCGTTTACCATGGAGAACGTCCGTGGCGGGGCATGGGTTTCCCAAAACATCGAAGGGCATTTTCGGGTGAACTATGACATCACCGACCGCACCTACCGGCTCATGGTCATCGCCGATCCGGACAACACCCTGCTGGATCCCAACCGAAACAACAACCGGGCAACGCTTCCTTTCCGGTTGCCGGACTAGCACGAATATTTCATCAGGCCCTCCTCTCTTTGGCGGAGGGCCTGAAAAACGCCTGACGACCCGGGGTGGTTTGGTTCATGCGTTCTTTTCTTTTCCGATTGACGATTGCCACGCGTCCTGTTTCGATTGACACCCATGGCCCGGGTGTTATTCTAGATGTTGAAGTGATCCAAATGCGGCTGCCATTGTCTCTTTATGTTCGGCATTGCCACCTCTGCCTGTTTGCTGCGATGATTGTTCGATCGATCACACGCGCCACGCCTCCATTTTCTCTTCGACCGCCTGTTCAACGCCACACGCCCTGGTACGGTTTCACCTAAAAGCAGCCGGGGAGGTGATCCATGTTTGCCCTTGTCTATGACGAAAACGACCCCAAAAAACCGCTCATGGAAGTCATTTCCCTGCATAAAACGAGGGAAGCCGCGGAAAAAGCCCTGGCCAAGCGGATGAAGCGTCTGGACAAACGTGTCTGGGAATGTGACACGCGCATTGTCTGGATCGCGCAGCGGGTCCGCCCGATGGATTTGGTGTCGCCGAAAGACGTTGCCACCTGGCGTCCCGGCGAAGCAATTCCTTTCGGGGAGCAGTTCAGTGACGCGGACTGAACGCGTCCGGAAAGAACAGCCGGAACCGCGAGGCGGTATCGCTCGGGGCGATGTTGCGCGGCAAGGTTGAACGGGAAGATATGAGCATAATCCCGTTGACAGTGGTCCGATCGATGGTATATGGGATTTCCACCGGTGCGCGATATTCCTCTCCTGCGCCTGGACTGTCGAAGCGGCCGCGCGCGGCTTGCTTCCCCGGCGTCCCTGTAGCGGCAGCCTGTTTTCGCAGGTTTGGTCAGGCACCTGTTGTATCGATGGCCCGGTAGGCACTGACAGGCGGCGTGCCTGAAACGAACGTTGAGCCGCCCTTTGATTCGCAGGGAGCAGGCCATGAAAATTGCTGTTGCCGTGGGCGCCTTTTGCCTTGTCACCCCCTTGGTTTTTCTTCCCGTCCGTCCGGCATCCGCCCAGGAGGCGCCGGCCAGCAGTTGCGTCACCTGTCATACCAACGTCAAAAAACTGATCCGTTTGGGTTGGGAAGTGGAGAAGGTGCGCGGGAAGGCGCGCGTTTCCGCCGAAAACGAAGGCGAGGGCTGAGGGGGGCCGCTGGCTCCGTTGGAGCCATACGAGAAGATTTATGTCGATCCCGCTTTTTTAAAGACCGAGCATGGGCAGATTGCCTGTGTCGATTGCCACGGCGGCAACCCCGAGGATCCGAACTGGCAAACCGCCCATGGGAACCTCGTCAAGGATCCCACCTTTCCCGATCCGGAAAAAACGTGTGGTGAATGCCACCCTGACATTGCCGCGGGAGCGGCCACCAGCCTGCATTACACGATTGCGCCCATCGGGCGCGCCATCGAGCGACGCATGGGGCCGGCCCCGGAAAATGTCCGCCAGGCGATGGCCACGGCCCGGGAGCGACACTGCGGCCAATGTCATGCCAGCTGCGGCCAGTGCCATGTCAGTCGCCCGGACTACGTCCGCGGCGGTTTCCTGACCGGGCACCATTTCAAGAAAACGCCGCCCATGGAGACCACCTGTGCGAGCTGCCACGGCGGGCGTATTTTCGGGGAATTTACCGGCCTGAACAAGAAGATTCCCGCCGATACCCATTTTGCCGACGAGGATATGACCTGCATGGACTGCCACAAGGCCGAGCAGATGCACGCGGCGGCGGATGGGGTCGCCACCCGGCGCCAGTCGCCAACCCGTCCCCGATGTGAAGCATGCCATCCCGAAGCCGTAGCGGAAGACAGCCCGCGGGCGGCCCACCAGATTCATCGCCGCAAGGTGGCCTGCCAGGTCTGCCATGCCCAGCCGGCCAAACAATGCTACGGGTGCCATGTGGGCACCGACAAGAAAAACATTCCTTATTTCAAGTGCCAGAAGACGACTTTGGATTTCAAGATCGGCCTCAATCCGGATCCGAACCCGGACAGCCCCTACCGGTATTCGGTCAAGCGGCACCCGCCGATTGTTCCGGAGACTTTCGACTATTACAGCCCCGGGGCATTGAAACACTTTGACCAGGAGCCCACCTGGAAATCCGGCGCACCCCATACGATCCGGCGCCGCACGCCCCAGAACGCCGCCTGCAACAACTGCCATGGCAACCGCAAGCTGTTTCTGGATGTGAAGGACCTGACCGACGGGGAGCGCGAGGCCAATGCCGCCGTGGTGGTTTCGGACGAGAAACTGCCGCCCGTGATCGCACCTGAAGACATGCCCAAGAACTGACGGCCGGTTTTCCGGCCGTTGTAATGAAACCGTGAAAGGAGATCGGATATGAAAAGAATTGCATGTTGGACGCTGGTTGCCATGGTTACGCTTTTTCTGGTGGGCTCACCGGCACTGGCCGGATATGCTTACAAAACCAATAAACCCCACCTGGGAGGGGATGTCACGCCGGTGGAAGCCTTTGAAATGCTCCAGAAGAATCCGGACCACACCTTCCTGGTGGATTGCCGGACCCGGGCGGAGTACCAGTTTGTCGGGCATCCCGAAGGGGCCTACAATGTGCCGATCCGTTTTCTGACCACCAAGGTCGGCAAAAAGGGCTACAGCGAAGTGGGCAATTCCGATTTCGGCAAGGATTTACTGGCCCGTTTCAATCCGGAAACCGATACCCTCATCATTCTTTGCCGTAGCGGCAACCGCAGCTGTGCGGGGTGCAACGAAGCCATCAAAGCCGGCTGGGCCGAAGACAAAGTCTTCAACCTGATGGGCGGATTCGAAGGCGGCAAGAACAAGAACAAGGCCAGCAGCTTTTACGGCCAGCGCTGGGCCGGCGGCTGGAAACTGGAAGGCCTTCCCTGGACCTACAAGATGGACACGGCCCTGATGTACAAACCGGATGTGGACAAGATGGCCGGCACGGAAAACGACGGCCTTTTGAAGGTCGCCCAGAAATAGCAGCAGCTCCCGGATATTTGAACACCAACAGGAGGGTCGGTGCCGGCGCACCGGCCCTTCCTGGTTTAATGGCCGCTTCACGGAACCTTAACGGTTTCAGGTTTGATCTTAACCTTCCCTCTCTGTGCCCCCTATCGTCCAATGCCGCGATAGGTTCCGGATGGCTTTGTCGTTGACCTGCGTCTTTCCTCATCCTGCACAACTAACCGATATTAAATGAGATCGTTCGTATGATGAATTGCCCGGCACGGCAGGATTGGCTTCGGTGGCGGGATTAAAGATTGATTTGCCCTGCCTGTTGTGCACAATCTACCAGTCGTACGCATCACCCGACAGGCGTTCGCAACTGACAACGACTCGATGGTCCGCCGGCCGAGGACGGACACGAAACGGTCCTTGACCGCCGAGAATATTTCTATGCCCCAAGAAACGGCCCGCCGCATATCACCGCTGCCACCTTTTTGGTCGGCTGTTTTCGATGCGTCCTACAATGGCATTATCGTCATTGACCGTGAAGGTGTCATTGCCCTCTACAACCAGGCGGCCCGCCGGATTTTCGGGGACGGCCACACCGCTTATGTGGGGCGCCATATCTCCGACATCCGTCCGGGGGTCTGGGATGACATGCGCCGCATCATGGAAAACCGGGAACCCCAGATCGGGCTGAAGTTGAACCTCAGCAACATCACCATCATCGCCAACCGCAGCCCGGTCATCGTGGACGGCCAGGTCCAGGGCCTTATCTCGGTATTCCAGGACATTTCCGAATACGAGACCATCACGAGTGAACTCGAGAGCTTCCAGCGCCTGAACCACGAACTGGCGGCCATCATCGAATCCTCCCACGACGGGCTTTACGTCACCGACGGTCACGCCAACACCATCCGGGTCAACCATTCCTACGAGCGCATCACCGGGCTGCAGCGCGACCAGTTGATCGGCCGCAACATGAACGATCTGGTGCGCGAGCGCATTTTCGATCACTCCGTCACCCTGGAAGTCGTCAAGAAGCGGGGGCAGGTCACCATCATGCAGCAGATCAAGGGGGGCAAGCAGGTCATGGTGACGGGCACCCCCATTTTCGACGATGCCGGCGAGATAAGCTTTGTGGTGACCAACGTGCGGGATATCACCGAGCTCAATGATCTCCGCCGCAAGCTCGAGACCAGCGAGCGCATCACGTCCCGCTACTTCCAGACCCTCAAGGAGCATGACGGCATCGAGCACGCCCTGCAGGACATGGTCATCAAGAGCCGGCGCATGATGCAGGTGGTCCGCCAGGCCACCAAAGTGGCCGACACGGAAACGTCCATACTGCTCCTGGGTGAGTCGGGCGTGGGCAAGAGCATGCTGGCGCGCCTGATTCACCAGTTGAGCCGGCGCAAAGACCGACCCTTCGTCAAAATCAACTGCGGCACCATTCCCAGCTCGCTGATGGAAAGCGAACTGTTCGGCTACGAGAAGGGGGCTTTCACCGGCGCGGTGACCGGCGGCAAGGCCGGCCTGATCGAAGCCGGTCACAGCGGCACGGTGTTTCTGGACGAGATTGCCGAGATCCGGCCGGATCTCCAGGTCAAGCTGTTGGAGATCATCGAGGAAAAAACCTTCACCCGGATCGGGGGCCACCGTTCCCAAAAAGCGGACGTCCGCATCCTGGCCGCCACCAACCGGGACCTGCAGGCGATGATGCGGGAGGGGGAATTCCGGCAGGACCTTTATTACCGGCTCAACGTGATTCCCATTGCCATACCACCCTTGCGGGAGCGGCCCGAGGATATTTCCGCTTTGGCCCTGAACGTGCTGGAAACCTACAACCGGGCGCACCAGACCGCCAAACGCGTGGAACCCAAGGTGATCGATGCGCTCAACCGCTACGACTTCCCGGGCAACGTGCGCGAGCTGATCCATATCATGGAGCGCATGATTCTGCTCAGCGAGGGCAACCTGGTGACGCTGGAGGACCTGCCCGAGGAAGTGAAGACGCCCGCATGCCGTCTGCCGGATTGGCACTCCGAGGGGCTGACCCTCAAAGAGTCCGTCCAGGCCCTTGAAGCGCAGATGATTCGCCAGTCCCTGGAAGAGACAGTGACACTGGCCGAGGCGGCCGCCCGTCTGGACATCCATCCCACCACCCTGTGGCGCAAGATGACGCGCTATGCCATCCCTCTGGATAATGCAAAAATGCAATAGAATGCAATTTTGCATTTAATCTGCATAAACATTTAATATAATACATAATGCGATTATATATCGTCTGTATAAACGATCAATAATTGCAGGGGTGCAATATCAAAACTGAATGGCATTTATTTGTTTCAGATTGTTATTGCAATGATATCAGATGGTTGGATTGATGGTCGTGGAGGGTGGCATGACGCTTGCTTTGGATTCTCCCCGCAGGATGCAACGTGCCCAAACGAAAGGGGAGGACCGCTCCCGGGAATTCTGGACCAATTGCAAAGGAGAGGAGAAGGAAAATGCGCAACAAACGGTTGTTCATCTGTTTTGTGGTCGCCATTCTGGCTTTTATCGTGGTGCCCTTCTGTGTCAACGCTGAAGACAAAACCATCAAAATCGGCGCCTTGTATCCGATGACGGGCCGCGCCGGGCTATACGGCAAGGATTCGGTGGCGGCTGCCGAAATGGCCATCGACGAGATCAACAGCAAGGGCGGCGTGGCCGGCTACAAGATCGACATTACCTTTACAGATAGCAAGGTCAAGCCGGCCTATGCCGTGCGGGTGGCCAAACGGTACATCACGGAAGACAAGGTTAATTTTCTTTTTGGCGTCGTCAGCTCAGGTGTCGGCTTGGCCGTCACGGAAATTTCCAACCAGTACAAGACCATTTTCGTGGGCACCGATCATGCCTCCACCCGGCTGACCGTGGATAACTTCCAGCCCTACTATTTCCGTGTCTCCAACAATACCTTCCAGTCCATGACGGCCGGAGCTCTCTACCTCAAAGAACTGGCCGAGACCAAACCCTGGAAGAAGATCGCTTTTATCGGCCCGGACTATGCCTACGGCCACAGCCAGTGGGACGAAATCCGCTACAATCTCGATCGCTATGGGGTTGAATACGAGGTGGTCGGTGAGTACTGGCCCAAAATCTATGCGCCGGATTATACCTCCTACATCACCTCCATCCTGAAGGACAAACCGGACGTCCTCATCTCCGGTTTCTGGGGGGGCGATACCGTGGCCTTCATCAAACAGGCCCAGGCCTACGGGCTTTTCAAGAAAACCCTTTACTTCCATCCGGATGCCGGCGGCAACTATGAGCTCATGAGTGCCATGGGGGCGGAACTGCCGGACGGCCTGGTGCTGGGTGCCCGCCACTATAACAACTGGCCGGAAACGGACCGCAACCGCAATTTCGTCCAGGAGTTTCAAAAACGGACCGGCCGTTTCCCGACCTATGCCGCCCAGGGAGCCTATGCGGGAATCTATGCCATTGCCAATGCGGTGAAAGCTGTCGGCAACCCGGATGACACCGAAGCTCTGGTCAAAGCTCTGGAAGGCTTGAAAATCAGTCTGCCTGAAGACCCGGAGGGCTTTACCTCCTACATTCGTCCCGAAACCCACCAGATCACCCAGGTGATGGCCATCGGCACAACCATGGCCAACGGTGATTTCCCGCCGGCCAAAAAGATGCTCGGCAACTGGAAGATATACAAAGCCGAAGATCTGGTACCGCCAGTTGAATATCTGGAGGAAAAACGCAAGAAGTAAACGTCCTGAATGCCGGAGGGGTTCTGCCCCTCCGGTCGACACTTTTCCCGCGGAGCCGAAGCAATGGATTTCTCTTTTTTTATCACCCAGACCATCAGCGGCCTGACCATGGCTACGTTGCTATTCCTGGTGGCCAGTGGCCTGACCCTGATTTTCGGGGTCGGCAACGTGTTCAATTTTGCCCACGGCTCCTTCTACATGGTGGGCGCTTATTTCGGTTATCAGCTGGTCTCCATCTGGGAGCTCAATTTCTGGGTCGCCTTGATACTGGCCGGTTTGGGGGCCGGTGTGGTGGGCATGCTGGCCGAATCCCTGTTCCTGCGCCGGATCTATGGCCGGGTCAATGAAGGGGGGTTCCAAATCCTGCTGACCTATTGTTTTATTCTCATCATCGACGATCTGGTCAAACTGGTCTGGGGGACCGAATACAAATCCTTGCCGCGGCCGAAAGGTTTCAGCGGGGCCTTGAACTTTGGGGATATCTATCTGCCCTCCTACAACCTGGTGATCATCGCGGTGGGATTGATCGTGGTGGTGGCGTCCTGGTGGATTCTGACCCGCACCCGGCCCGGTAAGATTGCCCGGGCGGCAGCGGTGGATCGGGAGATGGTGGACACTCTGGGGGTCAATGTGCCCCTGACCATGACCCTTGTCTTCGGCATTGCCACGGCCCTGGGCGGGATGGCCGGTGCCCTGGCCGCGCCCTTGCGGACGGTCACCCCGGGCGCCGGCGTGGAAGTCATCATCGATTCCCTGATCGTCGTCGTACTGGGCGGCATGGGTAATTTTTGGGGGGCCTGGCTGGGGGCCCTGCTTATCGGCGAAGTCAATGCCTTTGCCGTGGCCTTCCTGCCGAAATGGGCCAGCCTTTTCAGCTTTTTGGTGATGGTGATCGTTCTGATTTTTAAACCCGAAGGGCTTTTTTCCCCGCGACAGGTAAGGAAGGTATGACCATGAATTCCGGTCCCAAATTTTCCACCGCCGTACTCTGGACGCTCATGATTCTCGGGTTCGCCTTAGTGCCGGTGCTGATGAGGTCCAGCTACCAGCTCAACCTGGCCAGTCACGTGCTCGTCTGGGGGCTTTTTGCGGTGGCCTTCAACATGCTCTGGGGCGTCACGGGCATGCTCTCCTTCGGCCAGGCGCTCTATTACGGATTGGGGGCCTACTTCGTGGGCCTGATGGTCGAGTATCTCGGCAGTGCCTGGTACTTGCCGGCCATCGGCATCGGCATGCTGGCCGTGGCCGCCACGTCTTTTCTGCTCGGGCTGCTGGTCATCCGGGTGGGCGGCGTCTATTTCACCATGCTGACACTGGCCTTTGGCCAATTGGCCTGGCAGATCACCTTCAAATGGTACGATTTTACCGGTGGCGACGACGGTATCCAAGGAATTGCGGCCCCCGGCTTCCTGCAAAATCCCATCGCCTACTACTACTTTCTGCTGGTCCTGGTTATGCTTTCCATCTGGATTCTCAAGCGCATGGCTTACAGTCCCTTCGGCCTGATGCTGCGCTGTGTGCGGCAGAACCCGGAGCGCGTGCGGTTTCTGGGCCGCCGGGTGCGGCGCAACCAGCTGCGGGTGTACATGGTGTCCTCGCTGTTTGCCGCTCTGGCCGGCAGCCTGATGGCTGGCATCGACAACTCCATTCATACCGATATGTTCTTCTGGACCACCTCCGGTGAGGTTATCCTCATGTCGGTCCTGGGCGGATTGAACCAGTTCTTCGGCCCCTTTGTGGGGGCGGCGGTCATTATCATTATCGAAGACATTGTCGGGGCCTGGACCGAATACTGGTCGCTGATCATCGGCAGCATCATCATGAGCATGGTGATCCTTTTCCCGAAGGGATTGGTGGGGGAACTGCACCAGCTAAAACTGCGGATGATGCCGCCCAAGGAACGGAGGTCGGAATGAACGCCATCCTTGAACTTGAATCCGTCCACAAATCCTTCGGCGGTCTCCAGGTCACCCAGAATGTCAGTTTCGCGGTCATGCCCGGGGAAATTTCCGCCATCATCGGACCCAACGGCGCCGGCAAAACGACGCTGTTCAACCAGATTACGGGGCATCTGCACCCCAACAGCGGCCGCATTCTATTCCAGGGACACGATGTGGTGGGTGATTCGCCGCAGAAAATCGTGGCCCAGGGCATCGGGCGCGCTTTTCAGATCGCATCGCTATTTCCCGATGAAACGGTTCTGGACAACGTCAAAGTCGCCTGTCTTTCCCGGCTGGATCAGACCCGACGCTTCTGGCGGCCGGTACAGCGCTTTCGCCGGGCCACGGAGCGGGCCCATGGCATTCTCGAAGACCTGGGGCTGGAAAAACAGGCGGATCGGCTGGCGTTTGAACTGGCCCACGGGGATCAAAAATTGCTGGATATCGGCATTGCGCTGGTGCTCGAGCCCCAATTGCTTCTTCTGGACGAACCCACGGCCGGCATGTCGCCGGAAGAGCGCCAGCGCACCCGGGAACTGATCAAGAAACTGTGGAAAGCCTATGATCTGACCCTGGTTTTCATCGAACACGATATGGACATGGTCTTCGGCATTGCTCAGAAGGTGCGTGTTCTGCAGCAGGGCGCCCTTCTGGCCGAGGGCACCCCGGATGAAATCCGGAACAACAAAGACGTGGTCACGGCGTATCTGGGGGAGGCCTAATCATGAATACGGTACTCGAGGCGTTCGATCTGAACACGTTTTACGACCGCAGCCACATTCTCTTCGATGTGAGTTTCAACATCGCCGCCGGCGAAACCGTTTGTCTCATGGGGCGCAACGGGGTGGGCAAGACCACGACGTTCCGTTCGCTGATGGGCCTGACACCCCCCAAGACCGGCAAGATTGTTTTCCAAGGCAAAACCTGCACGGGATTCAAACCCTTTCGAATGGCCCGCCTGGGGTTGGGGTTCGTACCGGAAGATCGGCGCATTCTGGGGCCGTTCACGGTGCAGGAAAACCTGGAACTGGGCCGCATTCCCGGCCGGACCGGTCATTGGGATCTGGATAGTGTCTACCGGCAGTTCCCGATCCTGGCGGATATGACCCACCGCATGGGGGGGACATTATCGGGTGGCGAGCAGCAGATGCTGACCATTGCTCGGGCGCTCATGGGCAATCCCGACGTGCTGGTGCTGGACGAGCCCTCGGAGGGCCTTTCGCCGGTGATCGTTGCGGAACTGAAAACGCTGATTCAGAACCTGAAGGCGGCGGATACCACCATTCTTTTGTCCGAGCAGAACCTGAAATTTGCCATGGCTGTTTCCGATCGGGTGGTGGTGCTCGACAAGGGGCACGTGGTGTACCAAGGCCCGACCGAAGCGTTTCAGAAAGAGGAGCAGATCCACAAAAAATACCTGGCGGTTTAAAGTCGGCCCCAGGATTAGCGGAAAAGGGCCAGCCCCCGGCATAACCTGCGGATTAAATTTACCTGATGGAGGTAGCGATGAACATGACCCGATTTTTTCAAACGTCTCCCCGGATTGTCATGGGCCCCGGATGCCTGTCCCAGATCGTGTCCGAAGTCGAGCGCCTCGGCGGCACCCGCGTCATGGTCATAACCGATCCAGGCCTTGTGCAGGCCGGTATCGTCGATCAACTCGAAACACGGCTGCAGGAAGGCAAGGTCGCCTATGCCCGCTTCGATCAGGTGGAGCCGGATCCCCGCCTGGAAATCGCTGCCATGGCAACCGAAAAGATCAAGCAGGAAAAAACGGATCTGATCATTGGCATCGGTGGGGGATCGGCCATCGACATCGCCAAAATCGCTTCGGTGCTGGCGACCAATGATGGCGATCTGGCCGGTTATTTCGGCATCGACCTGATTCCCCGGCCCGGGTTGAAGACCATCATTGTTCCCACCACGGCCGGCACCGGCAGTGAAGTTACGCCCATCGTGATTCTTTCCGATCTCGAGGAAAAACTGAAGAAAGGCGTGGTCAGTTCTTATCTGATGCCCTCGGTGGCGCTTCTGGATGCCGAGCTGACCCTGGGGCTGCCCGCCACGGTCACCGCAGCCACCGGCATGGATGCCCTCATTCATGCGGTGGAGGCTTTTACCTCCAAAAACGCTTACGGCATGACGGACATGCTGGCCCGCCAGGCCATTCGCCTGATCATCGGCAATATCCGTACGGCGTTTGCCAACGGTGCCGATCTGCCCGCCCGCAGCGCGATGCTGCAGGGCAGCCTGCTGGCGGGGATGGCGTTTGCCAATGCCGGCGTTACGGCCGTCCACGCCTTTGCCTACCCGATCGGGGCCGAATACCATATCCCCCACGGCGTGGCCAACAGCATCATGCTGACCCCGGTTATGGAATTCAACATGCTGGGCAATCTGACCAAGTTTGCCGAACTGGCGGATCTCTTCGGGGAAGTCACGGCGGGGAAAACGCTCCGGGAGAAGGCCCAGGCAGCTGTGGAGGCCCTGCGCACCCTCTCGCAGGATTTGCAGATCCCGGCCCATTTGAGTGCTTTCGGGGTCAAAGAGGAAGACATCCCCAACCTGGCCGAGGGGGTCATGAAGGTCACGCGCCTACTGGCCAACAACCCGCGTACGATGACCCAGGCCGATGCGGAAGTCATCTATCGGCGTATGCTTTAAACCGCTAACCACCCGGCCACAGGAGTGAACCCCCATGCACGGTTTTTTCAACATGGTGCTCAGAGTCAATGTCTCCCAGGAGTCCTACGAACTCCAGATGATTTCCGACGATATTTTGCAGACCCGCATGGGCGGCAAGGGGTTGGCCGCCCACCTGCTGCTGCGTCACAACCCGCCCGGGGTCGACCCCCTGAGTGCCGAGAACCATTTGATCTTCGCCACGGGTCCGGTTTCCGGCAGCCCGGTGTGGGGTTCCTGCCGCCATGGCATTTTTACCAAATCCCCCCAGACCGGTTTTTTTTCGGAGTCCTATTCCGGCGGCAAGGCGGCCGAGCGCATGGCAGCCACCGGCTTCGACGCCGTCGTCATCCACGGGGCCGCCCAGCGGCCGCTCTGGTTGGAAATCTGCGAAGAAGCCGTCTACTTCCACCCGGCTGACGATCTCTGGGGCAAGGACACCTACCGCACCGAGGACAGTGTCAGGGCCTGGATCAAATCCAACCGCCCCCAGGCCGGAGCCTGCGGTGTGACGGTGATCGGACCGGCCGGGGAGAAGCAGGTCAGCTTTGCCGTGGTGGAGAACGACTACTGGCGCAGCGCCGGCCGGACCGGGGTCGGGGCGGTGATGGGATCGAAGAACATCAAGGCCATCGCTTTCTGGGGCAAGCGCAAAAAGACCTTTGCGGATCCGGGGGCGCTCAAGCAGTTTGCCCGCAACCTGGCGGCCACCGGCAAGGACGATGCCGGGGTGCAGGCTTACAAAACCAAGGGCACCCCCATGCTGGTGGACATCATGAACAATGTGGGGGGATTCCCCACCCGCTATTGGCAGAAGGGCAAATTCGAGGGGGCCGACAAGATCAATGCCGGAGCCCTGCACTCGCGCTGCGAGGTCAAACCCAATGCCTGCCTCAAGTGTTTCATGGCCTGCGGCCGACTGTCCACCGTCAAAACCGGCCGGCACCAGGGGCTTACCGTGGAGGGGCCTGAATACGAGACCATATACGCCTTTGGGGGCCTGTGCGAACTGGACAGCATCGAGGAGATTATCTACCTGAACGATCTCTGCGATCGCCTGGGCATCGATACCATTACCACAGGAAACCTGGCCGGGCTGACCATCGAGGCGGTTCGCCAGGGACGCGTCGACTATGCCATCGACTACGGGCAGGCCGAAGCCGTGGCCCGGTTGGTGGAAGACATTGCCGCCCGGAACGGCATCGGCGACACCCTGGCACGCGGTATCCGTTTTGCGGCCGCGGAATGGGGCATGGCTGACCAGGCCATTCACGTCAAGGGATTAGAGCCGGCGGGCTACGATCCTCGCGTCCTGAAGGGCATGGGGCTGGCCTACGGCTCCTCGGACCGGGGGGCCTGCCACCTGCGGGCCACTTTCTACAAGCCGGAACTGGCAGGAATGGTGGATTCGGAAACCATTCCGGGCAAGGCGGCCATTTTTACCGAGTGGGAGGACCGCCTGACGCTTTTCGACACGCTTATCCTGTGCCGCTTTTATCGCGATCTCTACCAGTGGGAGCAATTGGCCGAGATCCTGCGCGGCACCACCGGACAGAACCTGGACACGGAGGGCATGCGGGCGATTGCCGCGGCCGTCAGCGACGACGCGCGCCGGTTCAACCTGCGCGAAGGCCTGACCCCGGAAGATGACCAGCTGCCGTCCCGTTTCCACAAAGAGGCCCTGCCCGAAACCGGGAAAGTGATTACCGAAGACCAGATGAAAATGATGCTGTCGGAATACTACCACGCCCGGGGCTGGAATGAGAATGGCGAGCCGCCGGCCTGATCCGGCGCGGTCCCCACTGGGAGGGAACGCCCTGCGTCCAGGCGGTTGACCGGAAAAATCGGAAATGGTAGCCCTTTTGTTTCCGAGGTTTAAAAGACGATGAATCGAAGCGACCTGGAAGCCAAGCTGCCGGAGATGGTCGCTGGTGGCCGTTTGCCAGGCATTATCCTGAAAACCTTTTCAAGGAGGTAGCAACAATGAGAAAAGGGATCATTGCAGCAATGGTTTTGCCCCTGGTGGTGATCAGCCTGGTGTTGGCCGCGCCGGCCTGGTCCGCCCCGACGGTCAAAGTGGGATTCGTCTACATTATGTCCGGTCCGTTTTCCGCCTACGGCCAATTTGCCAAAAAGGGCGCCGAGCTGGCGGTAGATGAAATCAATGCCGCCGGCGGCATCAGCGGCCACAAGGTGGAAGCCTATTTTGAAGATTCCACCGGCAAGCCGGATGTTGCCATTCGGGCCCTGCGAAAACTGGTCTTCCAGGAGAAAGTGGATTTCCTCATCGGTCTCGATTCCAGTGGTGTGGCCAAGACCGTGGTACCGTCCATTCCGCAGATGAAAACACCGTTGATCATCACCCATGCGGCGACGCCGGATGTCACCGGCAGCGTCTGCAACCGCTATGTCTTCCGCATCTCCGTGAACCTGCCCCAGAACGTCAAGGCGGCGGCCATGCTGGCCGCGGGCACCGACGCCAAAACCTGGACCACCATCGGACCGGATTATGCCTTCGGGCATCAGAGCTGGGAATACTTTGAGAAGTATCTGCAGGCGATGAAGCCGAATGCCAATTTCCTGCCCAAGGACGCGGTGGCCTTCCCGCCCTTCAAAACTACGGATTTCAATCCCTACATCAACAAGATCATGCAGTCCGGAGCCGACGGGGTGCTGGTTTCCCTGTGGGGGGGCAACCTGATCGATTTCGTTCGCCAGGCCCAGGAGATGGGCCTTTTTGACGGCAAACGCCAGGTGCTCATGACCCTGGGGGCGGCCACCGAAGTGCTTTCGGCCCTGGGGGACAAGATGCCCGAAGGCCTGTGGGTCGGCACACGTTACTGGTTTCTGGCCAACGATTCCCAGCGCAACCAGGATTTCGTCAAAGCCTACTTCGACCGTTATGGGGAATATCCGTCCTACAATGCCCATGGGGCGTATGGTGCACTTTACACCTACAAGGCCGCGGCCGAAAAAGCCGGGGGCATCGACAAAGAAAAGGTCATCGACGCCCTGGAAGGGCTGACCGTGGAGCTCCCCGTCGGTGAAATCACCATCCGGCCGGAAGACCACCAGGCCCTCTCGGATGTGTCCTGGGGGCAGACCGCCGCCCACGCGAACTACCCCATCCGCATCCTTAATCCGGTCAAGATTTTCAAGGCCGGGGATGTGACGCCATCGCCGGCGGACAGCGGGTGCCGGAAGTAAAAAGAACCTTGGGCGGTCAGCCGGCCGCCTATCCATGAGCAGCGGTCCGGGCGAACGCGACCCGGACCGCTCGCAACGTCCTGCAATGAGGTGGTATTGGAAAGCTTCCTGATCAATCTATTGAACGGGCTCAGCTGGGGCATGCTTCTCTTTCTCATTTCACTGGGTCTCACGACGGTATTCGGTGTACTGGGCATCCTCAATTTCGCCCACGGGTCGTTCTTCATGCTGGGGGCCTACCTGTGCATGCAGATCATGCACATCATGCCCTCCTTCTGGTCCGGCATTCTGGTCGGCCCACTGGTGGTCGCCTTGCTGGGGGTCGTTATCGAGCGTGTTCTCCTGCGCAAGGTCTATGGGCGCGACATTTCTTTCCAGCTGCTGCTGACATTTGCCATCCTGCTGGTCCTGGACGATGCGGTACGCATTATCTGGGGTCCCGGCTACCACGTGGTGGAGCCGCCGGCCATCCTGTCCGGGGTGTTTACCCTCGGCACGCGCACCTATCCGGTCTACCGCCTTTTTCTGGTCATCGCCGGTCCGCTGGTGGGGCTGGCCCTATGGCTGTTTTTTCAATTCAGCCGTTGGGGTCGGATTATCCGGGCCGCCGCCATGGATCGGGAGATGGCCGAAGGGGTCGGTATCCGGGTGCCGCTGCTGTTCACGGTGGTCTTTGCCCTGGGGACCTGGCTGGCCGCTTTCGGCGGCGCCCTGGCAGCGCCGCACCAGAGCCTGGCGCCCTCCATGGGCGAGCGCATCATCATCGAGAGCTTTATCGTGGTTGTCTGCGGCGGGATGGGCAGCTTCCCGGGGGCCTTTGCCGGCGCCCTGATCCTGGGGTTGTTCGAGTCCTTCGGGACCGTCTTTTTGGGCAGTGCCCAGATGGCGGTGCCCTACATTCTGCTGGCGGCGGTTCTGCTGGTGCGCCCCTACGGGTTTTTCGGACGGGAGGTGTGACATGGCGAACACGACCTCCGCGAAAACGGCGATGATCATTTTGCTGGTTCTGGCTGTTTTCCTGGCCGGTCCTTTTATCCTGCCGGTCTACTGGACCATGATCCTGACGGAAATTCTGATCATGGGGCTCCTGGCCATGAGCTTCAACCTGCTCTTCGGCTACACCGGCTTGCTTTCCTTCGGGCAGGCCGGATTTTTCGGCGTGGGCGCCTATGCCACGGCCCTGTTTCTGTCCAAAGGGGGCAACTCCCTGTTCGTGAGCCTCCTGGCCGCCCTGGGGACTGGTGCCGTTGCCGCCCTGGTGATCGGTTTTCTTTGCGTTCGCCGGGATGAAATATATTTTGCCATGATCACCCTGGGGTTCGGGATGATGCTCTATACGGTGGCCCACAACTGGCTTAGCCTGACCGGCGGCAGTGACGGACTGCCCCTGTTGAACGTGCCCGCGCTGAAACTCCTGGGGCGGGAATTCAGTCTCTTCGATCCCAACGTGATGTACCTGTTCGTTTTTTCCGTGACGGCCCTGTGCATTTTCTTTTTATGGCGGGTGGTCCGTTCCCCCTTTGGCCTCATGCTGACCGCAATCCGGGAGAACAAGCAGCGGTTGGCGTTCGTGGGGGCCGGGGTGCAGCACCTGCGGCTGGCCGCCTTCGTGATTGCCGGCGCCCTGGCGGGGATGGCGGGGGGGCTTTTCTGCCTGTTCAACGCTATGGCCACACCGGACATCCTGCATTGGGGGTTTTCTTCCCGCCCGGTGCTGATGACGGTTTTGGGCGGTTCGGGGATTTTCTTCGGTCCCCTGTTCGGAGCCGCCATCTTCTTCGGCCTGGAGCAGTTGATTACCAGCATGACGGAAAACTGGATGATTTTTCTGGGCATCATCCTCGTGCCGGTGGTGATTTTCTTCCCCCACGGCATTCTCGGCACCCTTGTGGACTGGATGCGGACAAGGACAAAACGCGCGCCATGAGCGAAAACACCATATTGAAAATCGAGAACCTGGGCCATTCCTACGGCCGCTACCTGGTGATCCGGGACATCTCCCTTGCGGTGTCCCCGGGGGAACTGACAGCCCTCATCGGTCCCAACGGCGCCGGCAAGACCACCTTTTACAATGCGGTTTCCGGGCATTTCCGCCCCACCCGGGGACGGGTTCATTTCGACGGGCGGGACATCACAGGGGTTCCGGCCCACAAGCTGGTGCCCATGGGCCTTTTGCGCTCCTTCCAGATCACCAATATTTTCCCGAACCTTACGGTGATGGAGAACATCCTGGTTCCCCTGGTGCTCCACCATCGCAAGGGGTTTGCTTTTCTGTCCTCGTTGCGCCGCAAAAAGAAGCTTTATCGCGAGGCGGAAGAAGTGCTCGACAAGGTGGGCATTCTGTCGTCCGCCTACCGTTCCGCCAACGAGCTTCCCTACGGGGATAAACGCCTGGTGGAAATGGCCATCGTTTTGGCGCGCAATCCCAAGCTGGTGATGCTCGACGAGCCCACGGCCGGCATGAATCCGGAGGAAACCGACCGCATGATTCGCCTGATCAAGGAGTTGGCCACGCGTTTCGGCACCACTTTTTTCCTGACCGAACACGACATGAAGGTGGTCTTCTCGGTGGCTTCCATGATCTATGTCCTGCACCAGGGGGTGCTCCTGGCCCAGGGTGACAAAGAAGCCATCCGCGCCAACACCGATGTTCGGGAAGCCTATCTGGGAGGTTCCGCCCGTGATTGATCTGAAGGACATTCATGTCTACTACGGTGACAGCTATATCCTCCAGGGCGTCAGCCTGGATGTCCAGGAAGGGGAAATCGTATGCCTGCTGGGGCGCAACGGCGCCGGCAAGACGACGACCATGCGGGGCATCATGGGCTACAACCCACCGGCCCGGGGCCAGGTCATTTTCGACGGCCGGGACATTACGGGAAAACCGGTCTACGACAACGTTCGGCTGGGCATCGGATTCGTGCCCGAAGACCGGCGCATTTTCCCGGACCTGAGTGTGGTGGAAAATCTGGATGTGGCCCGTCTTCCCGAGCGGCCCGGCCAGACGGCCTGGTCTGAAGAACGCATCTTCGAGGCCTTTCCCCTGCTAAAAAAGCTGCGCGATCACAAGGGTGGGGCACTCTCCGGCGGCGAGCAGCAGATGTTGGCCCTGGCCCGGGCCCTCATGGGCAATCCGCGTATGTTGCTCCTGGACGAACCCTGCGAGGGGCTGGCCCCGATCATCGTCGACCATATCGGCGAAATCATCAGCGCCCTGAAGTCCGCCGTGCCCATCCTGATGACCGAACAGAACGCCCATTTTGCAGTCAGCATTGCCGACCGGGGCTATGTCATCGACAAGGGCCGGGTACGCTATCAAGGCCTGGCCGAAGAACTGGCCGGCAATGAGGAGATTCAACAGCGGTATCTCGCCGTCTGAGAATTTCTTCTCTCCCCCTCCTGTGGTCTGCGGCACCATTGCAAGATTTCCTGCGTCAGCGGGACTCCTCCTGCTTTAAACTTACGGGCATCCGACGTTGCCTTCATCGCCCATTGTGGACATGCACCCGTTGTATGTGGTATTATCTCATAACGAGCATCGTTACCCGCCCATTCGGCCTGAACTGGTCAATGCCGCTTTTATCGTGGGCTCTTACCCCGGACAAACAGGACCATGCCATGCCCCTGACCAAGCCTTTAGGAGCATCATCACCAATAAGTATCGTCCCCCGAAACCACATACGATCGGTGTGCGCAGCCCTGATATGGACCATTTGGTTTTTTGGCACCTTCTGGGTTGCCCCTGCCGCTGGCCAGAAGACGCCGGCAACGCTTCATAGCCTTTTGGCTGATCTTGCCACCGGCAATGCCGCGGTGGCCTTCAAAGCCGCTCGGGCGATAGGGGCATTGGCACACGACGGACAGGACTGTACCGCGGCCATACCTCTTTTGCTGGAGCATCTGAACGATCTTCGGCAGGTGCAAATCGTAAGGGGGGGAGACCAGCCATACGCCAGCGAAGTCCATTACACGGTTGAATCCGCGTTGGTCGCCATCGGAAAGCCGGCTGTCGAACCCCTGATCCGGATGGTTGCGGGGCTGCCATTGAGAAGCGGCCGCATCGGCGACTTTAAGGCCATCCGTATCCTCGGGAAGATTGGCGACGCGCGGGCCATGACCGTTTTACTGCGGCATGTGCATCGCCGGGGATCGGATTTCCGTCATACCGCCATGAAGGCGGTTGCCAAGATCGGCGGTGAAGAGGCTTGGATGTCCCTCGTGGAAGTTCTCGACAGCGAAGCCGGAAAGACCCGGTTGGTTGCTGCCGAGGGCCTGGCTTCCATGGACGCAGTCAAAGCGGCCCCGTTTATTGCGGCCCACATCGATGCCATGTTGGCCGAACCCGAAGTACGTATCGCTGCCGTCAACCTGGTCCAGAAATGCCGGATCAAAGCGGCGGCCCCGCGTTTGGTTGATCTGCTTTACGATGAAGACAAGCTGGTTGTCCGCAGGGCGGCCGGGGCGCTGGGGGAGGTGTCCGTGCCGGCCAAGGCGTTATCGCGGCTGGTGGAATTGTCCGGCCAGAAATACTACAACGAAATTGCCACCAAAGCCATCGCCGCCATCGAGGATCCGGAGGCCCTGGATGCCTTGCTGGTCCTGATCGATGATCGGGACCCGGGCATGCGCCGAGCCGCCGTCATCGCCTTGGGGAATTTGAAGGCTCCCGAGAGTGTGCCCCCACTGTATGCCCGCTTGAACGATCCGGATGATGGGGTGCGCTGGCAGGCAATGAATGCTCTGAAGAAAACGCCGGGGCCCGAGGCCCTGCAGGCGATGGTGCTGGCGACCGCCAACGAAAACGTGAAGGTGGGCCGAATGGCCGAGAACGCCCTCCGGTCCCGCCGTGATCCTGATTCGGCCCCGGCGGTGTTGGGGATGCTGGGGCACCCCGACCCCCGTATTCGTGAAAACGCGGCCCTGGTGTTAGCCCAGGGGCCGGGAACGCCTCAAATTGAAGACGATTTGTTGCAGGCCTTGAACGATCAAGACCCGACGGTGCGTGTTGCCGTGGGGCAGGCGCTCATCAAAGTCGGAACCCGACGGGCTTTCATTCCGCTGGTTCGGGCGCTTCACTGCGAATTATCGCTGGCCAACCACCACGGGTTGGACAGCCCGAGCGCGTCCTTTTGCCAGGCGTTGTCTGCTCTGGGAGGTTCTTTGTATTCCCATGATGGTGAAAAATGGCTCAAATGGGCGCTGGGGAAAATGACGGAGGTCGGATCACGCGACCCTGACCGGCTTCTGGCGGTTGACCACGTGGCCATGTCAAACGAAATGCACCGCTACCGGTCGATCACCGAGGAGGCGGTCAGGGAGCGGGCCCTGCTTTTGCTGCAAGATTCCTCGGTGGACAAACGCCGGGCCGGTGTGATCGTTCTGGGGATCATCGCCGCCCGTGAAGATCTGGCCCGGCTCCAGACACTGGAGTCCTCCGATCCCGGCCTGGAAAGCGATATCCGGATGGCCTTAGCCTGGATGGAAAAAGATGGTCGGCCCTGGTCTGATGGACAAGGGGCGCCCGAAAACCACTTTACTCCGGATTGGGTCCTGGCCCCGGCCTTAACGGCAACGCCGGCGGAAAAGCGTTCTGATAATTCCGGGGGCACCGTTATGCAGGCGGATCCGGTTCCGGCGTCTCCGCCCGCCATCGACTTCGAAGTCACCATGATCCTCCCCGGCGATCGTGCCCGGGCATTGATCGGCGGGAACATGGTTCGCGTGGGCGACCAGGTGGGATCATGGACTGTCAAGGCGATTGAGGCGGGGGCCGTGACCATCACTTGTGACGGGCATGACGAAGTACTGGGCTTGTCGAAATGAAACCGGAAAAAAAAGGCCCGGCGGCGCGTAATGTCGGGCCCTGCTAAGATCTTTAAACCTGACAAGAATCCGGGAAATTCCCTCCTGGCCATAATTCTGATTTTAGCTTAAAAAACTGACCGAAAACCTGACGAGGTCCCACTGAATCCCCGGACGGCCATAAGTTTAGATCGTGTCCATCCATAAATGGATTTTTTGGCCCCGAGCGGCGTTTTCGCTCTTTTGAAATCCTCGCAATAGTCCACTATTCCTGCGGTTTCCACCCACCGCAGAGAATAGGCCAGACGGGGAGTCCCGTCTATCGGGAAAAATCGCTCAGACCTTGCTCGGAACCAAAATCTACCACCTCTGGACGAACACTAGATAACCTTGTTCTGGGGGCTGCCCTCCAGCCAGCGTTCAATATTGGCGAATGCAATTTCCGCCCGGCGAACGAAGGCTTCCTCGGTGGCGAAGGCCACGTGGGGCGCCAAGAGGGCGTTTTCCTTATCAAACAGGGCATACCCTTCCGGCAGGGGCGGTTCGGTTTCAAAAACGTCCAGGGCCGCGGCGGCGATTTGCTTTTTATCCAGGGCTTCCGCCAGGGCGGGTATATCCACCACCGGCCCACGGGACGTGTTAATAAGCAGGGCACTCGGTTTCATGCGGTCCAGCTTTTCCCGACTGATGATGCCACGCGTCGCGTCGGTCAGGGGCAGGTGCAGGGTAACGATATCGCTCTGGGCCAGCACGTCGTCCAGTTCGAGATAACGGACCCCCAGTGCTTCGGCCGCCGGCTTGGGGGTGCGGCTGTAGGCGATCAGTTGGCAGCCGAAGGCCTTGCCGATTTCCGCCACCCGCATGCCGATGGCCCCCGTGCCCACGATTCCAAGGGTTTTGCCTTTCAGGTCTTTCCCGATGAAACCGGCCCGTGTCCGGCACTCCCGGGTTATATGATCGCACTGAACCACGAATCGCAGCAGGGAAATCATGAACCCGAAGGCCAGTTCGGCCACTGAATCGGTGGAATAGCCGGCACAGTTGCATACCGTAATGCCGCGCTCCCGGCAGGCATCCAGGTCGATGTGATCCAGCCCTGTAAAAGCCACCGAAATCATTTTGAGGTTTGGGACGGCGTTGATGACGTCGGCGGAAAGCGGCAGGTTGCCGACCATGAGAATTTCGGCGTCCCGGCTGCGTTCGATCAGGGTGGCGTCGTCCTCCACCCGGGTATCGTAGGCTGTGAACGAATGGCCGTTGTCCTGGAGAAAGCCTGAGACCCTTTCGAGAACATCCGGTGCGATAACAAGAGGTTCGAGCAGTACAGTTTTCATCGTTTCTCCTTTCGGTTTATCGGGAGGCCCAATGGGCCATTAAGAGCAAATGCTCAATAAGAAATTTAAGCATTGCCTGATATGCGGTCAACATTTTCCGGATGAAAAAACAGCCGATAGGTTAAAAAAGTCACTGCTCGTCGGCCATTGGCCCCGAGATGAAGGGAAGAACGGGGCTTGGCCTTGAGGCACCGGTTGTCGGGCCTGATTTGAATCCGGATTGAACCTTTTACGAGGCTGGCGGTACCCATTTTTCAAAGAAGCGGAAAGAAGACGTGCAAAACCAGTGTTGGTTTTGACGGGGTTCGGAAATAATACAAGGAAAGGGTATTTGTCATGTTGAAGCGACTCATTCTTTCGGTATCGGTGGTCATGATGGTTTCCAGCCTGGCCATGACGGTTCACAGTGCAGAGGTCAAGAAGGTCAAGCCGGGTGTGCTGAGACAGGTGCCCCAGGCCGTGCAGCCGCCTCAGAAAGTCGACACGGACCACATTCCCAGGCCCAAAGCGGATCTGGCGATTACGGCGATAGAGATTTATCCGGCCACTCCCCAAAAAGGGCAATCGGTTCGGTTTACCGCCAAAGTCATCAATATGGGGCTGGCGTCCTCGACGGCATCCCAGGCCGGGATCCGCGTGGGTGGCGAGACCAACCCCCAGCTTTTTCCCGTGCCGGCGCTGGCGCCCAACGCAGTTCACACCATCACCCGATGGCAGCACATGGCCACGCCGGGCCATTTCCGGGTGACGTTTATCGCCGATGCCAATGGGGCGGTAGACGAAACCAAGGAAAACAACAATTCCCACCACAAAGACTTCAAGGTCAAAGACATCCTGCCGGATCTTACCGTGGTAAATCCCCGGGTCGATCCGGTCAACCCGACCGTCAACGACCCGATTCAGCTCACCGCCACCCTTAACAACATCGGCGACATTCCGGCCGGCTATTTCAAAATGGGCGTGCGAATCGGCGGCGAAAGCCAACCCAAAACCATGGGCTCGGTGGGGCACCTGGACGTGACGACGCCCCAGAGCCAGCAATACGCGGTGGCCCGGTTGTGGAACACCTCCCGGCCCGGAAAATATGTGGTGGAGTTTTTTGTGGATGTGGATGACGATGTCAAGGAGCACAACGAGCACAACAACTCGATCAAGTATGTTATCACGGTGGGGCCTTAGCCCTAATATTCAACCCTGCGGACGTGTCCGAGATGTCCATTGGCGGCGTTATCAGGGGCTTGCGGTAGCAGAAGTACAGCGGCACCCCTGATGCCTTGCCCATGAACATCTCGAACACGTAAAATATCCGGGTGAGTTGTTTATGCGGTTTGCCACCTCAGCCCTGCGATAATCTTCAGACCCACTGAAAAATCAGATCGACCATAAAGATCAGGATAACGAGAATCGCCGCCAGGGCCACGAACCGCCAATCAACGGGGCGGGGCGTGGCCCGGCGTTTTTCGGACAATGACTTTTCGAGGTCTTCCGGTTCGAAGTCCACGGTGGCGATGGCGGTGCCCAACAGATCGCCGATATCGAGATCGGTTTTGCTTTCGCTTTCCACGGTGGGGTGATTGTCGTCGGCTGCAGGTGATTGCGGTCGGGGCGTTGATGGAAATCGACCGCCGTCCGAGGGCGGGGTTTTCTTGAAAAGGGACGGGATGGATGCTTGCATCAGGCTCATGGTGCACCCCCTGAATTTGTCTGAGGGATCAGATGCATACCCACTACTCCCACCGATACCGGTTTCCGGGGCGGACGTCAAGGGTTGTGTGACGCTGCCGCCTAACCCGAATATATCATAAAATCTTCGGATTAACGCCCGCGAAAAAGCCGTTCGGCCAGATAGCCAGGCAGGCCGGCTTTTTCAATACGGCGGGCCGCCGCCTCGATATCATAGGATACCCGAATAAAATCAACCCGCCGGCTGTCCGTGTCGCAGATGACATAGCTGGCGTTGGCGTTGCCGTCCCGGGATTGGCCGATGCTGCCGCAGTTGATGATGTAGCGGGATCCGTCTATAAGGGCGAGCGCGCCATCCGATGGCGGCGCTTGGAACTGGATGTTGAACCCGCCGGAGCGGGTGATGACATTGGGACGGTGGGTATGCCCCACGAAGGTCACCTGGCGTTTGGTGGCCAGAAAGGAGCGCATGGCGCTGAACCAGGTGGTGACATAGCGCCACCCCTTGGGGCTGTAAGGATTGGCGTGGCAGAAGAGCATGTCATGCAGTCGAAGGGTTTCCGCCAGCCCGGCCAGGCGCTGGTTCTGGGCTTCGTTGAGCTGATCCATGGTCCATAAGATCGCCTGGGAGGCCGCCTTGCTCATCTGGTAGGGGGAAGTTTGCCATATGGCGGCGGCATCATGATTGCCCAGGAGCAGGTGCAGGCGGGGCAGGCTGTTCAGCCGTTCCAGGCATTGTCCCGGGCTGGCGCCGTAGCCCACCACGTCCCCCAGACAGATATAGGCGTCCACCCGGCGGCCGGCCGCGTTGTGGATAAACGCTTCCAAGGCTTCCAGGTTGCCGTGGATATCCGAAAAGACAGCCAGCCGCATGGGATTCTCATCCTTTCCCGGGAAAACCGGAAGAGTGGTCTTCGGCGAGCGGGCAAGGCGGTTCGGCCGCGACGTCGATGGGGCAGTCCGTTTGATCCATGAACCGGGACGATGGGTCGGAAGCCGTTGCATTTTTTTCCCGAAGTTCTTTTGACATGACCTGGAAATCGCTGCGCAGCCGACACAGCAGCGGCAGGGTTTCTTCACGATAGCGTTTTTCAACCGCCGCCAGGTCATTTTCATCGCGGGCCTTGATCATCCGCCCGTCCACCTGGCGGAAGCATTGATGCGCATCGCTCACACGGGCAATGGTATCGGTCCATTGGGGCTGCGACCCGATATCGGCAATCCAGACCGCCAGAGGATCCAATTGGGTTTCATCCACCGGATCGTCTGCGGGCCCGGCCAGCATGCCCTGGACGCGGGTTGCCAGCCAGTTGAGTTGCCGGGCCCAGAGGGACAGCAGATAGCGATCGATCTGGTCGAGCGTTTCGGGCGGCAAGGACCCGGGGTCGGCTTCCCAGGGAAATTCGGACGGCAGCGGCGCGTCGGCAATTTGCACCCGGCAGGGAGCCTTCTTGAGCACGCGGTCGAGAGTGCGGCCGCCAAAAATGCGTTGAAACCAGGCACGCTCCGAAACCCCCATGACGATCAGGTCGGCACTGCTTTTTCGGGCTGTTTCCACGATTCGATCGGCCGGGTCGCCCGAGCGGATGCGAACGGTGGGTACGATGCCGAAGCGCCGCAGCCGGCGGGCGAAGGCCTCAAGGCGCCCGCCCCAGCGATGCCCCTTGACTTCATCGGCATAGCGGGTCCAGTCATCGTTTTCGTTGCCGAGGACCACGGTCAACAGGGTGACGGCAGCCTGGTCATCCAGGGCTTCCAGTAATGCGGTTTCCACGATGGTTTCGGCCTTGTCGTTGTCGTCGAGGGCTGCCAGAATATGGCGATAGCGTGCACCGGGGCGGGGGGACGGCGACCGGACAGGGCAGGCCTGCAGTTTGGCGGAAGGATCCGGCATTGGTGTGGCACCGGGGGCGGCCTTGTCATCGCCGGCTTCGTCAAGTGCCATGACAAAGGCGTCCAGGGAGGGGTAGCGGCTGTCCGGATCGCGGCTGAGGGCTTTGAGGATCACGGCTTCGACCGCTTCGGGAATTGAGGTTCGATAGGTGCGCGGGGGAACCGGATCCGATTTAAGACGGCGGCGCACTCGCGCCAGATCCCGGGTGCGCTCGAAAGGCAGTTCGCCGGTCAGCATTTCGTACAGGACGATGGCCAGGCTGTAGAGATCGGTGCGGGGATCGTCCCGGTAGTGCTCCAATTGCTCCGGGGCGGCATAATAGGGGGTGCCGTGGGGACGGGTGAAATCTTCCTGCAGCACATCCGGCGTCCCAAGCTGGCGGGCCAGACCGAAGTCGATGATCTTGATCGTGTCCATGGGGGTAATAATGATATTTTCCGGCTTGATATCCATGTGGATGATGCCGCAATCGTGGATATAAGACAGTCCCTGGCCGATCTGGCGGATATAGTGCCGGGCTTTTCCGAATGAGAGGGGACCTGCGTCCTTCATCAGGGTGCGCAGGTCCCGGCCGGCAATGTATTCGAAAACACTGTAAGCGGCCGAACGGTCGCGCTGGATATGCCGAACAATGCTGGGATGGCTGATCTGGTCCAACACCTGGGTTTCGTTTTGGAAGTGATAGTAGACCAGGGGGTTGTTGATGATGTCAAGGGACGGCACCTTGATGGCGACGGTTTGATGCGTCAGGGCGTCGATGCCCCGGTAGACTTCGGACAGGGCCCCGCAGAACATGGGTTTGGTAATGGTGAAGCTGTCCAGGCGGTCGCCGGGGTTATATTGGTATTGGCATGGCATGGTTTTACCGACCGTTATTCATGATGATGACACGGGGTATCGCTTTTTTCCGTCCGCCCCTTTCAAGATCCCTTCGAAGGGCTGCCGGAAACCTTAAATAAATGGCCTCAAGGCCGCCTGTCCGGCTTAGCGGCCCAGGGTGAAATAACCGATCAGGATGATCAAGATAACGACGATTTCCAGAACGGTAAAGCGGTAGAGCATCATACAGATTTTACGCTGGGAGGGGTTCATTTTGAGCAGGGCCCGGTTCATCAGCCAGCGGAAAAAAAGGGTGTAGGGCGTGGTGGTCAGGTAGAGGCGCATGTATTGGCGAATGCTCTGCAGCCAGAGAGTCAGGTTCTGCTCCTCTTCGGCCGAGAGGGCCGCTGTGGTGGTAAACCGGACATGGACCTTTTCGTCACGGGGGAAGAAATGGATGACTTTGACCGGCCCGCCGGCAGGGGTGATCACGAATTCATGGCCCCCCGGAAATGCGAGGGTGTATTCGAGATCAAAAGGCTTTTCCGTGGCGTGGTCTTTCAACCGGGCCTGAATACGGTTGCCGTTTACGTCGGCGGTTTCCACATGCCAGTGGGGGTGCAGCCGCAGCAGCCGTTCGGGGTCGAGGATCGATCGCCAGTCCAGTGATGCGTCCGCCGGCAGGGACAGGCCCAGATCAATGGTTTTTTCCATGAAGGTCTCCGGGGGCCACCAGCAGGGGGGCGGTCAGCAGGGGGTGCAGCACCTTGTTCTGGAGGCGCGCCTTGAACCCCGGTCCCTGCTTTTTCTGGTAGGGGCCAATGACGATCAGATCGCAGGACAGCCGCCGGGCCACCTCGACGATGGTGGCTTCGACCGGTCCGAAGACGCGCTTGAAATCGCAGTTGGAAGCCCGGGGATGGGTGGTGCGGATACGCTGCCAGTCGGCTTCGATCTCCTCGGCCAGCTGCTGATCCACATGGTTGCGAAACGTGTTGCGGGTAGCCGATGAATTGAGCCAGTCATCCCCCACCATGACATCCCAGTCCTGGTTGACCACCGTGAGGACGGTGGCGCGGGCTTGGGTCAAGCCGGGCCACAGCTCATTGTAGAAATAGTCTTCCGCCACACGGGCCCCGGGGGTCCCGTGGGTGCAAAGTAAAAGGTGTTGGAACATTGTCGATGTCCTGTTCATAAAAAAGGATGAGAGGGGGTGCCGGGCATCCCCTCCCATCCGCATATCACGTTACCTCGTCCGAAAACAGAGGCCTGGGTCTATTCGCGTGATTACACCATCCACTTGGTGAACAGCAGCACCAGAAAGGTGGTAATCAGGCAGAATGTCAGGGCCGTGAGGTCCTCGTTGCGCTCGCTGGCGAATACGGACAGGGCCCTTTCTTCCATTTCCTGGGTGTTGGCGTTCTGCTTGAAGGCGTGGGCACCCTTGCCTTCGCTGCCGGTATCAATATCGATCTTCTTGTCACTCATATGGATTGCCTCCATCAAACCCGCCATTGCGGGATGGTTATTTATTATTTCAGGACCACATCCTTGACCAGCCACATGACCACAAAGAAGGACAGGACCGCTTTGGTGACCCCGGAAATGATGCCCATGACCAGCGGCCAGCCCCCAGCCTGGGTGACGGCCTTTTTGGTGATCTGCATGCCCAGGCCGATGAGGCCGAAGGCGAAGAACCAGATCATGCAGTCGGTGAGCGTGGTGACGGTTTTGGATTTTTTGTGGACCTGTTTGACGGCGTGCGCGATGGCACCCTTGACCTCGCCGGACATCTTAATGGTTTTGGCCTTGGCCTGGGCCAGGATCGACTCCAGCGCGAACATGCGCTCCTGGCCGGTTTTTTCGAAAAGGGCCTTGTTGTTGCGGTCGTCGAAGTTGCCGGCAATCTGATGCTGGTGGATCAGGTCCTTGACGGCGGCATCCTGGGTCGGGTTCAATCCCTCGATCTCGCCGGCGGCATAGGCCTGGGAGAGGACCTCATGCTCCTTGTCGGTGATGCGGGTGCGGTCATTGTAGCTGACGTCGATGTATTTGCCTTTATAGTGGGTGGGCGGTGAGAAGAGGCCTACCGAGGACATGAAGAAGAGCAGCAGAAACCCGAGGATGAAAAGCGGGAACTTGTCCACGACCACGGTTTTGAAGCTCAGCTTCTGCCCGGTTTCCTTGCCGAACCAGCCCGCCAGGACCAGCACGATGACGGGCAGGAAGAGGACGCGGGTGATGTTGAAGATTTCGGCCACCTTCAGGGTCTTGATGTCCACCGCGTTGAAGGCCAGGGCGGCGGCGGCCACCTGGGCCGAGTTGAGAATGCCGGTGCCGGCCCAGGCGCCGAACTGCACGGCGTTGAACCCGACAAGTTTCCCGACCGTGGGGAAGATGAACATGCAGAGGATGCCGAAGGACAGGATGGTCCCGATGGTGTAGGCCATCTCCTCGCTCTTGGCCTTGACCACTGGTGCCACGGCCACCGTGGCGGAAACGCCGCAGACCCCCATGCCGGCGGACAGGACCCCGGTCATGGATTTGGGCTGCTTGAAGAGGCCGCCAAGCCAGAGCACCATGAAGACGGTCCCCAGAACGAAAAACCCGATCAACCAGATGCTGTAGACGCCCAGTTTGGCCAGTTCGGCAAAGCTGTAGCGGGCTCCCAGCATGATGACCCCCATCTTGAGGACAAAACGGGCGGTTTTAACGCCGGAGGCGGCAAAGGATGGGATGCCGATGGTATTGGTGATGAAAACCCCCACCAGGATGCCCAGGACGACGTAGTTGAGGTTGAGCACTTTGTAAATCTTGAATCCCAGGAGGGGGACCAGATTTTTGCTCATGATTTTGACCAGGGGCTCCATGTACCAGCGGATGGCCATGGCCAGAATGAGCAGGAAGAGGATGCCGGCCAGCGGCTGCAGCAGGAAGCGGTCCAGGTTGGTGTCTTTGGGCTCCCGGATGGAATTGACGATACCGCCGATCAGCCCGATGGCGCCGACGATCAGGCACATGGTCACCTGCATGTCCATGGACTTGTGCGTGCTGAGGTATTTCATCATGGGCAGGAGCACCCCGGTGGATGCGATCAAGCCGTAGACGATCATGATACCGCTGATGGCAAACAGCGGCATGTTGTTTTTTGCATTTGCCATTGTCAGGACTCCTTTGTTGATAGGTCGTGTCGTTCCGGACAGCACCAGTGGTCTTTTGTCGCGTGTGCGGCAACCCTCCCCCCGATGGCTCTCATCGGGACCTGCTGAGCTGTCACGCTTGGGTTGCGCCCATATCACTCTCTTAATGTAAACGGCGCTCGGTTCGCATGGCCAAACAGCTAAGTTTACTCACCCCCTTTCCGAATTTCCGCAGGTTGCATGCGTTCCGGAGCCATTCCGAATCGTATGGGGACTACTGGTTACAACTTGCGTGCCAAGGGTAATTCTTAATAAATTTCTCATGAATTCAGTTGGTTGATGAGCCGCTTCGGCCCGATTGGATAGGGGGAGGTGACGCCTTAGGGGGGCGCATTGGACAAGGGACAAGATGCGGAATTCTACCTATTTAATATGATAACAAAGTGTTAAGGCATATATATGGGCAGTTTCGGAGGTGCCCCCCTAGGTTGTCACTGCCCCCTTCGGGGGGCACTTAGCGGGAGCTATTCGCGGAATTGCGCCGGGTCGATGCCGTAGCGCTTCAATATTTTCTGGAGGGATTGGCGTTTGATCCGGCTCTGCTGGGCGGCCAGGGAGACATTGCCCTGGGTTCTTGCCAGCAGTTGGGTCACATAGGCGGTGGTGAACTGTTCCAGCAGATGTTCCTTGAGGGGCTTGTAGGGGGATGTCATGTCCGGGAGATCGAAGTCCTGGCGGGCGTCGGCCTTGGAGGCCGGCAGGTGGCGTTCCTCGATGGTATCCCCCGTGACCAGGGCCGTGAGGCCCTGGATGGTATTTTCCAGTTCCCTGACATTGCCGGGCCAGGCGTGGGCCAGAAAGCGCTCCATGACCCGTGGGGACAGGGTCTTGACCCCGGTGTTCAGCTCCTGGGCGGCCGCTTTCAGGAAATGATCCGCCAGCAGGGGGATGTCCTCCCGCCGCTGGCGCAGGGGTTCAAGGGTCAATTGGGCCACGTTGAGGCGGTAGTAGAGGTCTTCGCGGAAGGAGTGGTCCTTTATTTTCTCCTCCAGATCCTGGTTGGTGGAGGCCAGGATGCGCACATCCACCGTTGTGGTGCGGTTGTCCCCCAGGGGCTTGATCTCCTTTTCCTGCAGCACCCGAAGCAGCTTGGTTTGCAGGGGAGCGGACAGGTCGCCGATTTCGTCCAGGAAAATGGTGCTGCCCTGGGCCTTGGCGAACAGCCCGGCCTTGTCCTGGGTGGCGTTGGTAAAGGCACCCTTGCGATAGCCGAACAGTTCGCTTTCCAGGATGTTTTCCGGCAAGGCCGGGCAGTTGACCGTCACCATTTCACGGTCCTTGCGCCGGCTGCGTGCGTGGATGGCCCGGGCCGCCATTTCCTTGCCCGTGCCGCTTTCCCCGCGGATCAGGACGGTCACGTCGGTGCGGCCCATCATCTGGATGGTTTTGAACGCTTTGGTCATGGCCGGCGAGGCGCCGATCATGCCCTGAAAGGTCCGCCGGCCGGCGACTTGCTGCTGCAGGCGCTGATTTTCGCGGATCAGCCGGTTGCGCTCGAGGCCCTTGCCCAGCAAATGCAGGATCTGCTGCTCCTCGAAGGGTTTGGTAATGAAATCGTAAGCCCCGTTCTTTATGGCGTCCACGGCCTGTTCGATGGTGCCGTAGGCTGTCATGACAACCACGGTGATATAGGGGTCAAAGGCGCGGGTGCGCTTCAGAAGCTCCATACCGTCCATATCGGGCATGCGGATATCGGTCAGCAGGAGATCCACCGGCTGCCGCTCGATGATGGCCAGGGCGTCCTTCCCGTTTTGCGCCAGCGCGATATCGCAATCGAGCTCCATTTCGATGGTACGGCCAAGGCCGTGCAAAAGGTCGACTTCGTCTTCCGCAATCAGAATGCGATCCGTCATGGGATGGATCTCCCCGCTATCGGTGTCCGACGAAAATTGCGCCGGATTTTGACATCATGGCCGGTTTTAGGCATTGACCGGCAAGGTGATTGTAAAGGTCGTGCCCTGGCCGAATTTGCTTCCGACCTGGATATCGCCCCCGTGTTCCTGGATAATGCCGTAGCTGATGGACAGCCCCAGGCCGGTTCCCGCCCCGGTTGTCTTGGTGGTGAAAAACGGATCGAAAATCGAATCGATATGGTCCGGGGGGATGCCAGGGCCGGTATCCGCGATCCGGACTTCCATCTGGTCGCCGTCGGCGGTCAGCGCGGCCGACACGGTGATTTGGCCGTCTTCCCTGATGGCCTGGATGGCATTGATGATCAGGTTCATGAACACCTGGCGCATCTTGTCGAGATCCACCTCCAGGTCGGGCAGGTCGTTGGCATACTGGCGATGCACCGCAATCCGCTTGCCGCCGGTCTGCTTCTCCAGGATGTTCAGGACACCGTCCAGGGCCTGCCGGATGTCCCCCTTGGCCTTGTGCGTGTCGGAAACCCGGGCGAAGTTCAGGAGATCCTGCACGATGCTCTTGCAGCTCTGGGTGTGTTTCTGGATGATTTCCACATCATTGATGATGGCCGGTTGATCCTTGGCGCTTTTGGTGATGAGGTTGGCGTAGCAGTTGATCACCCCCAGGGGGTTGTTGATCTCGTGGGCCAGACCGGCTGCCAACTGCCCTACGGCGGCCAGCTTTTCCGCCCGGGCGAGGTGTTTTTGCATGCGCATTTTCTGGGTGATGTCGCGAATCACCCCCTCGTAGCCGGCCGGCCGGCCCTGGTCGTCATTGAAAACGGTGGCGGTCACCAGGCCGTAGAGATGATCCCCGTGCCGATTGACCAGGGAAACTTCGTATTCCTTGACGAAGCCATCTTGGTTCAGGGCTTCGATCAGCTGCATGCCATCCCGTGTGTCCCAGAAGAGTTGTTCCACGGTCTCGATGGACAGGGCTTCTTCACGGTCGGTGAACTGAAACATGGCAATGCCGGCGGCGTTGATGTCCAGCATGCGATTGTCGCGGCTCCAGATGAAAATGGGATCCCGGGAAGTCTCGAACAGGCGGCGGTACTTGGATTCCGACTCCTGGAGTTCGGCATGGACCTGGGAAAGATCCGAGGCCGTGGTTTCAAAGGCCAGCTTGAGTTGATCGAGCTCATCCATGACCTCCGGCTCGGGCATGGCGTCGCCATCGCCTTTGCGGCCGATGCGTTTGAAGACCGTCACCAGGCCTTGCAGTTCGGCGATGACCGTATAGTTGAACAGGGAATAGAACAGGGTGATCAGCAGCAGCAGGCCGGCGCCGCCGATAAAGAAGGTCAGCCAGGCCTGGCGCTTGATTTGGGAAAAATAATAGTCGACCGGGATATAGACCGTATCGGCCGCCACCACTTCGCCCAACTGGTACCCGAAGCCCTGGCTGTCCGCTCCGTAACGCTCGATGATGCCTGCCGGAGCCTTTTCGGGCTCTCCATGACAGTGCATGCATTCCTTCTCGACGTAGATGGCCCGGAAGCGGGTATAGTAGGCAAGGCCCTCTTTTTCCACGATGCCGCTCCATTCCCGGAGGTTGGGGTCGGCATTGAACTTTCCGATCATCTCCATCTCGAGACCGTCGGCCGCGTTGAATTGGTTCAGCGGACGTTTGGAGGCCCGTTTGTAGCGGAAATTCTTGAACCGGTCGTGAACCCGCTCCATGATGTCGCGGCCCACAAAGGAGGTGGACATGGCCTCCACCACGAAATGGTCGTCCGGCAGAATCTCGTACATTTTAGGCCGCAGCACATCTTTGACATAGGTGCGGGTGGCTTCCACGGCGGCTATGTAATATTCGGTTTCTTTGTAAACCGCTTCTTCGATTTTGTTTTTGCCGAACTGGTACACCAGCAGGGAGGCCCCGGCGCAGAAAACGCAGAGGATCAGGCCGGTACCGACCTTGAAACGGGTGCGTACATTGTGTTTTTTCATAAGGCTTACCTGTCGCGCCGCCCGGGGCGTTGGGTTCTTGCATGGATTCCGGTGGGGAGTCCGAATACGCGCTTCATGGCAAGGCACTATACCGGATCTCCTCCGTCCAAGTCAAAAATGCCATGACAATTGATGCCAAAACGTTTAGAAGGGGGCGATTTAAAGGGACGGAGGTGATGGTTACGGTAAAAGATGCGCTCCAGGCGCCCGGGCATGACAGGAACGAACGTCCGGGCAGTGTTGCCGACACGGAACGCCCGCCGGAATGGGGGCAGGTCCAGGTGGAGATGACCAGCCGCTGCAATTTGCGCTGCGCCACTTGTCTTTATCCGGCCTATGAAGACCGTTGGCGCCCGGAGGATCTTTCCTCCGGCGTTTTTAGCAAGCTGTTGAAGATCGCCCACCGGTGTGATTCCGTTCATTTGCAGGGGTGGGGCGAAACCCTGATGCGCGGGGATACGGCCCAGCGCATTGCCGATCTCAGGCGCGTCGGCACCCGCCCCACCCTGGGCAGCAACGGCAGCACCATGACACCGGAGGCGGCCCGGGAGTTGATCGACAGCGGCCTGGCGTCCATGACTTTCAGCCTGGCCGGTCCGGACCAAGCCAGTCATGACGGGCTGCGGGGCCGGGGAACCTTTGCGGCGACGGTCGCGGCCATCCAGACCTTTGTGGCCCAGCGCGGCAAGGACCGAAAACCGCCGGTGCTGATCAATTACCTGCTGACGCCTTATAGTTTTCCACGCCTGCCCCAAGCCCTGGCCCTGGCCAGTCGCATGGGTGTGGACACCCTGGTGGCCACCCACCTGGTGCATGTCTGTACGCCGGCCCAAAAAAAACTGATCGCTTACGAGGCCGGTCGCCGTCTGGGCTGGGTGCTTTTCCGCAGCCGCCTGGCCGTGCTCTGGCGCCGCACCACGCTTGTCCTGCCGGGCATCCAGGGCCGACCTCTGCCCGTGTGCAGCAAGAACCCGCTCCGGAATCTATTCGTGGCGGCGGACGGATCGGTTTCCCCCTGCGTCTATCTTTGCCCGCCCCTGCAAGGACCGTATACCCAGCTTGTGGAGGGGGCCGAAGAAACCCGGCGCCGCCTGGTTTTCGGCCATCTGGAAGAAGACGACCTGGACACCATCTGGGACCGGCCGGCCTATGGCCGCTTCCGCCGCGCCTTTCAGCGCCGGCAGGATCTGTACCAGGAACTTTTACCGCCGGCCCGTACGGATTTTGAAGGGCTGGATCGGCTCGAAAAAGCCACCCGGATCATCCGCAAGCGATTTGCAACGCCGGACTACCAGCCGCCGGAACCCTGCCGGGGGTGCCCCCACTTGCTGGGCTACTGACCGGGGGGGCTCAACATTTAACCCATGGGCCATTGTCATTGCGGCCCGCACCATGATGCAGGAGACGTTCATTGTACCATTCGAAAGTTGTCGTGATTTGCTGGGCCGTTGTTTTTGCGGCCGCCATTGTGGCGGCCATCATCAAAAAGAGGTGGGCGGGGCTGGGCCAGGTCCTGGTCGGGGGCGCCATCGTCGGCCTGGGCATCGGGGCCTCCGCGCTGCTGTCCAATGCCGCCGGTGCGGTCATCCTATCCGTGGCGCTTCTGGTGGGCGCCTATATCGCCCTCAAGGGCATCGTTCAGATTATGAAGTATAGCGAGGACTCCGGGGAGGGCTGATTGACCTCCAATGCTTGCCCCACTGCGTGTCGTCGTGGGTCAATGGGAAAACCAAACCCTAAAGCGACAAACTGTTTTCGTCCTCCCTCCAAAAAGACGACCTGGGGCTTCCGGATCTTCGGGCGCTGATTCTCCTGCGCGGCCCCGGTCGTCTATCTTTTCCTGTGCTTTTCCCTGTTTGGTTGGATTGCCAGCCTTGCGCCGTTTCGGACCGAAGCCAAGTCAAGCCGTACCGATTAAGAATCGGGATCGTTTATCCGTCTTCCTCCAGGGGTTTGAATTTGATGCCGATAAAGGTCGCCATGAGGACCAGGGCCGTGGAGATGAAGATCATCATGATGCCCAGGGCCGACAGCTGGCCCCACAGGCCGTCCTCGGAAAAGCGGAAGATCTGGACCGCCAGGACTTCGGTTCCCGGCCGCGAGAGCACCACCGAGAGGGTCAGCTCCCGGACGAACATGGTGGCCATGAGAATCCATCCGGAGACGATGCCCGGGATCAGCAGCGGGATGACGATGCGGCGCATGGTCGTGAAGGCACTGGCCCCGCAAACCAGGGACGATTCTTCCAGGTGGCTGTGAACCTGGATGAAGGCACTGGTCAGGGGCCGCACGCCGTAGGGCAGATAGGTGGCAATGTAGCCGATGAGCAGGGCCCAGATGGTGGCGTAGAGCGGGGTGCGCACAAAGAACCACATGAAGCCGACCCCGATGACGATGCCCGGAAAGGAAAAGGAAAGGAACGAGAAGGATTCCAGGATACCGGAGGCGTGGGATCGGATCTTCACGATGACATAGGCGACAAAGATCGACAGGGTCACCCCGAGGGTGGCGCCCACCACGCCGAGAAAAACGCTGTTCTTCAACGACAGGAGTGAAATGGGGTCATTGATCACTTCGATCCAGTGCTTCCAGCTCATCATGGAAAAGGCCTTGGCGCTGGGAATCATGGAGTAGGGCACCAAGGAAGTGTAAAACAGCACCAGCACCGGCAGGACGATAAGGACGGCGGACAGGAGGCCCACCACGCCGAACAGGGGGTATTTGGCCCCCTTGAGTTCGATGACGGTGGGGCGGTACCCCCGGCTGGATATGGTGACGTATTTTTCACTGGCCGAGGTCAGGTACCGGTAGACGTAGATCAGGGTGATGGACGTGGCCAGCACGCTCATGCCGATGGCCGCCGCCTTGCCGAAATCGGCGGCAAACCCGGTGGCGATGGACTGGTAGATGTGTGTGGCCAGGACATAGATGCGCCCCGGCATGCCGATGACGGACGGTACCGCAAAGGAGGCCAGGCTGCGCACCAGCGAAAGGATGAAGGCGGCCAGGATGGCCGGCCGCAGCACGGGCAGGGTTACACGAAACAGGGTGCGCAGCGTGGTGCTGCCGCAGACTTTGGAAGACTCTTCCAGGGCGATGTCGAAGGACGCCAAAGCCGGGGCCAGGATGAGATAGGCGATGGGCAGGTCCAGAAGCCCTTCCACCAGGATCATGCCCGGCAGGGAATAGATATTGATCGCGATGTCCTCAAAACCGGGGACCTGGCGCAGGATCAGGTTGATCAGGCCGTTGGACGGGTTCAGCAAAAGCACCCAACTCACCGAGAAGAGGATGTGCGGGATCATCATGGGGATGATGGAGATGATCCGGAACAGGAATTTGAAGGGGATGTCCGTGCGGGTGTTCAGGTAGGCCAGGAGAAGCGCCAGAGCGGTGGCCACCATGGATGAGCCGAGAACAAAGATGATCGTGTTGACAATGATGCCGGTCAATTCGGGGTCGGTGTAGGCCTGGATGTATTTTTCCAGGGTGAATTCGCCAAAAGCCCCCAGGCCGGTGGAAAAACTTCCGAAGACGAGCATGACCACGGGGCACACGGTCAGAAATCCGACAATGCCAATCAGGGTCGGCGTCAATACCGATCGTTTGTGGGTCAAGGTCCTTTTCCTTTGCTACCGGGTGACCAGCAGACAATTCTCCGGATCGACGGTAAAATTGACGCTGTCCCCCACTTCAACTTTCGAGTCCGGCTCGACTTTGATGAAGAGTTGCGCATCGTGAACGGTGATTTCGCCCTCGTAGGCCTCGCCGATGAACACCAGGGATCGGATCTTGCCGTTGAAGACGTTCTGGCTCTGGCTGGCATTGCCGCGTTTCAGCCGGATGAATTCGGGGCGCAGGCAGAGCGTGACCGCGTCCCCTATCCCTATGCCGGTCTGCTTGCGGCAGGCGACCCGGCCCAGGGCGCAATCCACAGTGGTGACAGGCCCTTCCTGGGCGGCTACCGTGGCTTCGATCAGGTTGGTACGGCCGATGAAGTCGACCACGAAACGATGGGACGCATTGAAATAAATGTCCCTGGGCGGGCCTTTTTCGATGATCCGGCCCTTGTTCATGACGGCCACAATGGTGGAGAGGGCCAGGGCTTCGATGCGGTCATGGGTCACGTATACCGCCGTGATCTCAAGGTCGGTCAGGAAGGAACGCAGTTCCTCGCGGGTCTCCTCCCGGAGCTTGGCGTCCAGGTTGGAGAGCGGCTCGTCGAAGAGGATGACCTTGGGTTCGGCCACCAGGGCCCGGGCCAGGGCCACGCGCTGCTGCTGCCCGCCGGAAAGCTTGGTGGCCGGCCGTTTTTCAAAGCCCTCCAACTGTACGAAGCGCAACGTTTTATCCACCTTGCGGCGGATCACGTCCCTGGCGATTTTGCGGGTCTGGAGCGGATAGGCCACGTTGTCGAACACGTTCATGTGCGGCCAGATGGCGTAGGTTTGAAACACCATGCCAAGACCCCGGTTCTCGGTGGGGACGAAAATGTTTTTGTCTCGGGACCAGACCACCTCGCCGCCGATTTCGATTTCGCCGCTGTCCGGGGATTCGAGGCCGACGATGCAGCGCAGGAGGGTGGTTTTGCCGCATCCGCTCGGACCGAGAAGGGTGAAGATCTGGTTGGCCGGGATGGTCAGGTCGACGTTGTCCAGGGCTTTGATGGTTTTGCCGCCGGAGTGGTAATACTTGCTGACGTTGCGAATATGTATTTCCATAGCGTTTTCAAGTGCGTCCGCCCTGCCGATGCTCGGCGCGGGACAAAGGGAAAATTATAACGATCGAACCCAAACCTTTTTCCAAGGGTTGCTCGGTGTCTCCCACCAGGCAGGAGACACCTTCCTATAGGGGCCGCTAAAAGAGTTTTTTAAACGTGCCGCCCCATTTGCGGATTTCTTCGTCCGACATGGTTCGGATGGGAATGACCTTGGCCTTGTCCATGCCGTCGATGGGCGGGAAAACACCCGGTGCCAGGACATATTCGCCGACTTCCGCGGACAGTTTGCTCATGGCTTGCTTGGACAGCCAGAAGTCAACGAACAGCTTGGCGGCATTGGGATTTTTGGCGCTGGAACTGATGGCGATGCCCCGGGGTGTTCCCAGCAGCGGCTGCTCCACCCGGGCCCAGTCCAATGGGGCCGGGGCCTTGGTGATGATGTATTTGGGCATGGAGATGGCGATGGCTTTTTCACCACTTTCCACAGGCGCCGGGGTGGGACCGAAGGATTTCACCAGCATGGGGCGGTTGGCTGCCAGCCCTTCCACGAATTTCATCCATTCGGCTTCAGATGCGAAAACATTTTCCTTCAGCCCGATCAGCCAGGCAATGGTGGTGGCATGGGTGGCCGGGTTGGCCATGACGATCTTGTCTTTCCATTTCGGATCGGTGAGATCCTGGTAGCGTTTGGGAACATCCGCCGGCTTGACCAACTCCTTGTTGTAGATCAGTCCCACGTATTCGATGCCAAAGGTCTGGATCTGGTCGTCCTTGCGGGTCCAGTCCGGGTAGGCCGCCGCCACCGGGGAGGTGTAAGGGGCCAGGACGCCCTTGGCCTTGAGCATCTGCATCACCGGCAGGGGGGCCTGCAACACGTCCGCCATGAGCTTGCCCGCCTGGAACTCCGTCAGGACAGTGGGGAGAAATTTGGAGGTGGAAATACGGGTGTACTTGCCGTCCAGGCCGGACTCGGCGTTGAACACGTCCATGATGGGCTGGATCGCCGTCATGTTGGCGTAAAACGCGACCTGTCCTTCGGCTTTGGCGTTTTTAACGATGTCCGGGTCCGACGCGTATGCGGCCGGGACGAATACCAGCGCCAGCAATACTGCCAAAAGTTTTTTCATGGGTGAACCTCCTTGTGATTGTGTGTTCCCGCGATGAAAGAAAACATATCGCCCAGTCGGGGGGGCATTAAATGTGGATCCCCTGCGAGCAATGACGGTGGCAGACGTTGATTGGGGCGGCGATTCATGGCCTCTGATGAGAACGGTTACAGGACGATAAGATTTTGTAGCGCAAACTGAGCCCGCGGGCAACCTGCGTTGTCAATTATTTGGGGAAATTTTTCCGATTCGGCTGGTGCGTTCCCGGTACCTTTGCGGCGGCCCCCGGAGAAACGATGAATGGATCATTCATCCGGCATGGCGGTTGCGGTTGATATTTAATGTTTTTTATGCGAATGGACGAATGGCCTTTTGGGGAGGATCAACCCGCGGCGAAGGCAAGTGCCTCGCAGAGCTGATGGAGATTGTAGGCCAAAAGCAAACAGGAGGCTAAAGGATCGATAGCGGCCACCAGTTTTCAATCGACAATGCTTTTAACACCTGACGAAAACGGATCATCATGCCTTTCCAATATCAGTACCTTGCAGACGTCAATTGCTTGGTCGAAGTGGGTTCGGGTCGGGTTTCGTTGCAGGATTTCCTGGATTATCACCGGGAGCTCAAAATTAACAACCCCCTGCCTGCATTGCGTATCCTGGCGGACTATCGGGACGCCGATCTCTCGGATTTGTCGACCGATGACATCCAGCAGATAAGGCTGAGTGCCCTGAAGAAATTGGAGGGCAAATACGATACCGCCAAAGAGGCCATTGTTGTCTCGAATGAACTGGCCTTCGGGCTTTCCCGCATGTTTGACGGTCTGGTCTATTCCGAGAACTATGAGTTGGACGTGTTTACGGACATCCGCAAGGCCAAAGCCTGGTTGGGATTGGATCCTGACCTTTCCCTGGAGCTGCCGGCAGGTTAGCCTGTCCGTGGTGTTCACCACAAACGATTCATTTTGACCGACAACTCCTCGTGAACCTTGTTATGCGCCATGGTTCCGATTGATAAAAGACTCCTACCGCAAATCGATCGACCCGCCTAACCCGAACATTTCATGAAATTAAAATGACTCCGGTGGCTACTGTTAAGAAATCCGCACCTAAAAAATGGGACGCGATTGGTTTTTATGTGGCACTCAAAATATGCTTGACAAAAATTATCCGTTGGGGTTATCATTCAAATAAATCTTAACGGAGTTACTATAATAGTAACGAAATGAGTTTGAATGCCCTCTTCCTCCGATCAGTATTTTTCAACGACGCTGGAAAAAGGCCTTTCCATACTGCGTCTGTTCGATCGCGACCACACCCGTTTGACGCTTACCCAAATTACAGCTTTATGCGGACTCAACAAGACTTCCGCCTATCGTCTCGTCAATACCTTGGTTAAGATGGGTTATCTGAATAAAAATCCCCAAAGCAAGGTTTTGCGGCTCGGTCTGAATGCTTTGACGATCGGCCATAATTTTTTGCAGGGCTTCGAACTTCTCCAGACGGCCAAACCCCTTATCGATGAAGCCTACAGCAAATGGAAAATGACTATAGATTCGGCCTTGTTGTCCGATTTGAGCCTTTTGGCCCTTTATCGCCGTGAAGCGCCTAACACCATTTTCTTTCGCCATCCGCTCGTAAGTCATGACTTGCATGCGCGCGCCATGGGTAAAGCCATTCTCGCGAGTCTCCCGGATCAAGATCGCCAACGGGCCTTGTCTGCGATGGAACTGAAGGCGCACACCCCCCATACCATCACGGATCGGGACGCCCTGGAGGCGGAATTGGACGCGACGCGGACAAGGGGCTATGCCGTGAATAAAGAAGAATTTTTTATGGGACTTGCTTCGATAGGGGCTCCGCTGATGAATTTCCAGAACAATGAAGTTATCGGGGCGGTGAGTTTCGATTTTCCTTTCGAGGCAGAATCGCTGGATGAGATTGTGCGCACCTACGCCGCTGTTCTTATGAAGCTGGCCAATGACTTGTCTGATATCATGACGATTACGGAGAATTGAAGACAGCTCTTGATTGATTGAAGAAGATCGCAGGGAACGGCAGGTGCATATTGGACATCGTCCTATTCAAAAAGACACCATGCCGTGCCCTAAAAAACCATCACCAACGGAAAAGGAGGAAAACCATGAAAAAGTCCATTTTTGTGGTGTTCGCAGCAATGCTTGTGTTGTGCTTTGCATCCGTGGGGTTTGCCGGAGTTCTGGAAGACATTGAGAAAAAGGGCGAATTTGTCGTTGGGGTCCGTGATGGCGCGATACCGTTTGGATTTTTCGACACAAACAACCAGCACGTCGGATTCAGCGTCGACATGGCCAAGGAGTTTCATCAATCCCTGGAGAAGAAGTTGGGGAAATCCATTAAGCTGACGTTGAAGACCATCAACCCGAAAACACGCATTCCTCTGGTCGCCAATCGCACCCTGCACATGGTTGCTGGTTCTTCCACCCATACGGTCGCACGGGAAGAGACGGTGGATTTTTCCATCACGGTATTCTTAACCGGGACCCAGCTTTTGGCGAAGAAGGCGAATGGTTTTACGAGCTATAAGGATATGGCCGGCAAACGGGTCGGCGCGGCACAGGGTTCGACCAACGAAAAGGCCATTCGTGATCTCAATACCAAAGGCGAGATCAAGCCGCCGGCGGAAATCGTCGTTTACCAGGAACACAGCCAGGGAATGTTGGCTCTGCAGAAAGACATCATCGATGCCTATTGCACGGACGGCATTTTACTGGCAGGGCTGAAGGCCAAAGCGCCCAACCCCGAAGAATATGAACTGGTAGGGGATCTGATTACCTACGATCCCTATGCCTACATCGTACCGGAAAACGACTCAAAATTTCGTGATTTCATCAATAGTGAAATGATTGCCATGATAAAAGATGGCCGCTACGCAAAATACTACGAAAAATGGTTCGGAGCGAATGGGACGGTTCCCTATCCGATGACCAAAGAAGCTGCCATCCTGATGAAACTGCAAGCCTGGCCGTAATGCCCTATACGGGTCACGCGGGGAGTCGTTGCCCTCCTCGCGTGGCCGTTATTTTCGCGGTGTCAACCCGCAGGCATCATTCGCAACCGGCATGGCAATGCTTGATGCAGGATTGATCGCAACATGACAACTCGGGAGAGGAACAGTGCTTTCCTATAATTTCAATTGGTCTGTCATCTGGAGCGAGCCTTATGGCCAATGGATGCTCCAGGGAATCTGGACCACCATCAGACTCGGGCTGATATGCTGGTTCATCGCCCTGTTTTTGGGCATTGTCATAGGGACTTTCCGCGTCACGCCCTTTCGTCCTTTGCGGATATTCGGCGCGGTCTACACGGAAGTATTCAGGGATATTCCGTTGCTGGTGCAACTCTTTTTCTGGTATTTTGCAGCCCCGTCGATTCTTCCCAAATCGATTGAGATGTGGCTGTACCGCGGGCTGCCCAATTCGGAATTCTGGATTGTGGTGGTCGGTCTGTCCTTTTACACATCATCGCGTATCGCGGAGCACATCCGTGCCGGGATGCAATCCATTCCCGAGGATCAATTCAACGCTGCCCTTAGTACGGGGTTCACCCATTTTCAAACCTATCGCTACATCATTATCCCTTTTGCCGTGCGGCTCGTAATCCCTCCCCTGACAGCCGAATGCCTGACCGTATTCAAGAACACGGCGCTGGCTATGACCGTGGGGGTGCTGGAGACAACTTTTATGAGCCAGCAAATCGAGGCCTATACCTTCCAGGGCATCGAAGCGACGACCGCGGCCTCCGTGGTCTATATGGTCATTACCCTGAGTGTGGTGCTCATTATGGGCCTGGTCGAAAAGCGTCTCGCAGTGCCGGGCCTCATTACACGGAAAGGGGGGCAGTGAGGCCATGGATGCTTACGAGTGGCAAGTCATTATAAATAACCTGTCCTTCCTGATGCAGGGGTTGGCGACCACCTTCAAGCTGGCGCTGGTATCTATCACTGGAGGATTGCTGCTGGGTATTCTGGTTGGAATGGCGCGGTTGAGTACTATCAAGGCCATCTATTATCCGGCCACTGCTTTTGTCAACCTCATGCGCAGCCTGCCGCTTATCCTGGTTATCTTCTGGTTCTATTTTCTCGTTCCGGTTATTGCCGGTCGGCCGATGGGCGATTTCTTCTCGGCCTGCGTGGCTTTCGTTATTTTCGAGGCGGCCTATTTCGCTGAAATCGTAAGGGCCGGGATTCAGTCCATATCGAGCGGGCAGATGCAGGCAGCCTATTCTACGGGGTTCAGTTACCGGGACACGATGCGCTATATCATTATCCCCCAGGCCCTGCGCAACATGGTTCCATCGTTGTTGACCCAATCGGTGGTAGTCTTCCAGGACACCTCGCTGGCCTTCGTGATCGGCCTCAAGGAGTTTCTGCGTTCGGCATCCATCGTAGATGCCCGGGAGATGCGCAGCCTTGAGCTATACGCATTCGTGGGCACGGTCTATTTTGTGATCTGCTTCATGATGAGCAAGATGAGCAAACGATTAGAAATCCAAAGAAAGCATGCCTGATGATCGAGATAAACAACGTTAGCAAATGGTTTGGTACTTTTCAGGTCCTTGACAACATTAACGAGTCGATTGAGAAGGGGCAGGTCGTGGTCATTTGCGGCCCGTCGGGATCGGGTAAAAGTACGATTCTCAAATGCCTCAACGGCCTTGAGGGCTTTCAGGAGGGCGACATCATCGTGGATGGCCTTTCCCTGAAAGATCCATCCACCGACCTTTTCAAGCTCCGTCAAAAAATGGGAATGGTCTTCCAGCGCTTTGAACTCTATCCGCACCTGAAGGTCATCGAAAACATCAATATCGCACCGATCAAAGTCAAGAAAGTACCGGAGAAAGATGCCGTCAAACGTGCGATGGAGCTTCTGGAAAGGGTGGGGATACCGGATCAGGCCGACAAATATCCCGGGAATCTCTCGGGGGGTCAGCAACAGCGCGTTGCCATCGCGCGTGCTCTGGCCATGGATCCCGAGATTATGCTTTTCGACGAACCGACTTCGGCCCTGGATCCGGAAATGATCAAAGAGGTGCTGGAGGTGATGATTGATTTGGCCAAATCCGGCATGACCATGGTGGTGGTGACCCATGAAATGGGGTTTGCCAGGGAGGTGGCCGATGAAATTATCTTCATGGACGAGGGTCGGATCATCGAACGGGGTACGGACAAGAGTTTTTTCAAAAACCCCAAGACCGAGCGGGCAAGGGACTTTTTAAATAAAATTTTGTTTTAAATCGTCAATAAACTTTAAACTGTTGAGAGGATTTCATGAATTTAGCTAAATTTCCGCGTCGGCGCTACACCGCCGGCCAAACCCCGATTGAATTTTTGCCTCAATTTACCGAAGCACTCGGGGGGCCCAATGTTTACATCAAGCGGGATGACCTCCTCGGTCTGACCGCCGGGGGAAACAAGACCCGCAAGCTTGAATTCCTGGTGGCCGACGCCCTGTCTCAGGGGGCCGACACGCTGATTACGTGCGGGGCGGTGCAGTCCAACCACTGCCGGCTGACCCTGGCGGCCGCCGTTAAAGAAGGCCTCAAATGCCGGCTGGTTCTGGAGGAGCGGGTTCCGGGCAGCTACAACAAGGAGGCTTCGGGCAACAATTTTCTTTTCAACCTGCTTGGCGTGGAGAAGATCGAGGTCGTTCCCGGCGGTTCCGATATGATGAACGCCATGCAGAAGGTGGCCGATGATTTGGACAAGGAAGGCCGCAAAGGGTATGTCATCCCCGGCGGCGGATCCAATCCCATCGGGGCCAGCGGCTATGTCGCCTGTGCCCAGGAGATCCAGGACCAGCTCTTTGATAGGGGGCTGAACATCGACCGGCTATGCGTGGCCTCGGGCAGTGCCGGCACCCATGCCGGACTGGTCACCGGCTTTATCGGTTGCAATATGAATATCCCCATCGTGGGGGTCGGGGTGAGCCGCGATGCCGACGACCAGGAACCGCTGGTTTATGATCTGGCCTGCCGGACAGCCGATCGCCTGGGCGTGCGGCAGGAAATTCCGAGAGATGCCGTTGTTTCTTTCGGCGGGTATTGGCAGCCTAAATACTCGGTGCCCAACAAGAAAATGGTCGAGGCGGTCAACCTGATGGCCAAAACCGAAGGCATTCTGCTGGATCCGGTTTATACGGGCAAGGCCATGGCCGGCCTTATCGGTTTGAGCCACGAGGGCTATCTCAAAAAAGGTGAGAACGTTCTTTTTGTTCACACCGGTGGCTCCCCGGGCCTGTATGCCTACATCAAGCCCATCCTCGGTTTCGAAGATGTCGCGGATTGACGAAAGTGGCGGCCGCAGAGCCGCCCGAAGCAGATAAACCCTCAGGGGGCTCGTGTTTACGGCCCCCTCATTTTCTGGACGGAGGCACAGGGGGAATGGAAAAAGTGGTCGGTATTATCGGCGGGATGGGGCCCGAGGCCACCGTTGATTTCATGAACCGCATCATAAAAGCCACGTCCGCCCGGGACGACGCCGACCATATCCGCATGCTGGTGGACAACAATCCCAAGATTCCATCGCGCATCAAGGCGATTCTTGAGAAAAGCGGCGAAAGCCCGATTCCCTGCCTCCAGGACATGGCCCGCCGATTGGAATCCTGGGGGGTCGACTTTCTGGCCATGCCATGCAACACGGCCCATTATTATCTGCCGGATATACAGGCGGCCGTGTCCATTCCGGTACTGGACATGATCGATCTTGCGGTCAGGACGGTCGTTGACCAGAACCCCGATATACGATCAGTGGGCCTGCTTGCCTCCACAGCCGTTGTCCGCCTGGGGCTCTACGCCGAGCATTTCGGCCGCCGCAACATCACCCTGGCTACCCCTGCAGATGAGGCCCAGGCGGGTATTATGCAGGCCATTCGGAAGATTAAGACCAGCCGCTACGGCGGCGAGGTCGCTCAAGCGATTCAGGCCGGCGCAGACGATCTGCTCGCCCGTGGGGCGGAAGCCCTGCTGGTGGCCTGTACCGAAATATCGATTGTTGCCGAACAACTCCGATCACCCGGCATGGTCTACGACTCCGCCCAGATCCTGGCGGAGCAAGTCGTCCGGGAATCCGGGTAGGCCAGGCATCAAAACATTGCAAGATCTCCATTTGTTACGTTTGGCAGGGGTTTTGCGTTGACAGACGGGCTGGTTCAGGGAGCCCCTTTATACTCGGCAGGTGACCCCTGTGCCGCGTCCATCCCCTACGATATGAACGTCTAACGGATATCCGCGGGACCAAAGCCTGGTTGGGAGTGGATCCGGCCCTTTCCCTGGCGCTGCCGGCTCCCGAATCATTTTCCAGGAGCCTCGCCACATTGCCGTGATGGATTGCCCCTGCAAGACGGCCACCGGAGCGTGTACCCTCGAGGGGTGCTGCATCGCCGTGGGGGAGCGTCTGGCCGGGTTCTGGTTGGACCACTGCCGGAAATACCATGCCCGACGGATCAACCAGGCGGAGGCCCTGGCTATCGTCCGGCGCTACCGCCGGCGCGGCCACGTCACCCAGGCCTTTTTCAAGGTGGCCACCGGCGGCGGCACGGGCGTGATCTGCAACTGCTGCCCTGATTGTTGCGTCAGCCTGCAGGCCACGGCCGCGGCGCGCGCCCTGGACCCGGCCCTGACCATGAACGCCCCGGCCGGCTACAGAGTGATCCACGATCCCGAACGCTGCACCGCCTGCGGCCAGTGCGCCACATTTTGCCATTTTGATGCCGTGTGGTGGGAAAACGGGCAGCGTCATCATATCCAGACACGCTGCATGGGATGCGAACTGTGTGTGGAGCAATGCTCTCAGCGGGCCCTGACACTGGAGATCGATCCGGACAAGCCTTTGCCCCTGGACCTGGACCGTCTTGCCCGCCAAAACAAGAGCGAAGGTGGCAGGCTGATATCAAGAGAAGGGTTCGAACCGAATTACGGAAATAGCCAATGCGCGCAAGCAAAGGATGGTGCCTTCGTTGGATGCGTGCAGACGCTAGGGCCAGAGGAATGAAGAAATATTTATCCAATAAAAGCGAGCCTGCAATGAAAGACGCCATCAAACGCCTGGGACGTTCCCAGGAATTCTACACTCCTGAAAAATGCTACATCACCGAGTTGTCGAACTCGCTGGACGATCCGGATCTTTCCATTGCCCGGGCCCGGGTAGCACCGGGGATCACCACGCGCTGGCATCGCCTGCACGGGACCGGGGAGCGCTATTTCATCCTCGAGGGCACCGGGCGGGTGGAAATCGGCGACCGGCCGCCCCGGGACGTCACGGTGGGCGACATCGTGATCATTCCGCCTCTTTGCCGCCAGCGCATCACCAACACCGGCCTTTCGGACCTCATATTTTTAGCGCTCTGCACACCGCGGTTCAGGGAAAGCGTTTATGAGGATGTCGATGATTCCCCCGAGGCCTGATCCGAAAGCTTAATCTAGGTAAGTTAAGGTCCCGATAATATCTTCCAGGCGATATCTATCGTGACAATAAAACACTTCGATCCAAAAGGCGGTTTCAAAAAACGCTCTCTGCACACGGCTCTGTTTCAGAACGCAATCATATCGATTTGTGTCAGCGTTGTGAGACGGTTTGTCCCCGGCGCATTTACGAGATGCCAGGCGACGTATTGTTCCGAATAGGGCTGGTCTGACATGCCGTCCACCGGTACGATGATATTAAATTTTCTCATCGCGGCGCCAATGGCCGTGCCAAGCACGGCGCCGTTGGCGGCGGTACCCACTATTATAACGGTTTTTGTGCCCCGCTCCTTTAGAATTTTCTCCAGTTCCGTCCCATAGAATTTATCCACAGAAGATTTTACAACCGGTTCCCCTCCAAGCGGTGCAACCTCGCTCAGAATGGTTTCCCTGGTGCCTTTGCTTGTAAGGCTGTAGACGATGAGCATTCCCTTGGCCCTCGCCTTGGCGATAAGCCGCTCAATCCTGGGGACGGACGCTATACAACGCGGTCTGCGTTCTGAATTGCAGGTTCGCTTTTCAATGTCCAGCACAAGAAGCGCGGTTGCGTTGGGATCGATCCTGACCGGTTTAATGGGAGGTGCCTTCGGCGCTTTGACATCAGCCCATTCGTCAATAATCGTATCTTCAGCCAAAGACAGGTTAGAGAAAAGTAAAAGAAAGCAAAGGGTGCTCATTGCCGCCAACATTTTTATTGGTAAATTGCTTTTCATCGTTTCTCTCCCCTTTTACCGTTAGCTGTGTAAGGCCAATGAGACGAGCTAACCTGGATATTTTACCCTATGGACGCGTTCGAGATTCCCATCGGCAGCGTTATCAGAGGCTTATGGTCGCAGGCGTGCAATGGCACCCCTGATGCCCTGCCAATGAACATCGCGAACGCATGAAATATCCGGGTTAGGACAGAAGCGTTTTGCCGAAACGGTGTGCATCCAGTCTACTGCTTGTAGCCGATGGCACGTAAAAAGGACTTGCGTTTGGCTATGTCCTCTTCACTTTCGATGCCTTTGGAGGCAAAGCCGTCGATGACCCCCATAATACCGCGACCTAAATCGCTCACAGCAAGAATCACTTCAACCGGATTGGCCGTGGCGCAGAATATGCGGCAAACCTCGGGGACATTCTTGATCGTATTGAGGATGTTGACAGGGAACATGTCCCGCAGAAAAATGATAAAACTGTGCCCGGCTGCTAAATTCATGGCATTTTTTTGGGCCAAATCGACCAGCTCGTCGTCTGTGCCTGCATAGCGAACCAAACAGACATCGGACGCTTCGCAAAATGCCAGACCGAATTTGGCTCCCGGTACGGTATTGACAATGGCTTCATACAGATCTTCAACGGTCTTGATAAAATGCGCGTGCCCTAAAATAAAATTGAGCTGTTCCGGGTTTTCGATGGGGATTGTCTTAAGTTCCATGGCATGCCTTCCTGTTAAGCTGTTGATGGCTAATTCGGCGAGCTTTCGGTGACCCGTTTTTCTCACCCCATGCTTCTGCAAAAGCCGATGAAGATATCTTTATCGAATTTGCCGTCATGCAGAAGCTCATTCTTTATCACCGACATAGCGTCGAAAGGTTTTTTAGCCTTGCGGTATGATTTTTCCCTGTAGGACAAATATTCGAAATCATCTATGATGCCGATAATCTGGCCTGCAAAGGATACCTTCGTGATACCCATCGGATAGCCGCTGCCATCGAGCCTCTCATGGTGCTCGAGGGCACCGAGCGCGATGGATTCATCAAACTTTTCGCTTTGACGGATCAGGTCGTAGCCAAGGAAGGTGTGCTTTTTATGCTGGCTGAATTCCTCTTCGGATAGTTGATGGTCGGCGGCAGAGACCTCGTCCGGAATCTGGGTTTTGCCAATGTCATGAAGCAAGGCACTCAGACTGAGCTCTTTGGCGCGCTTTTCGGACAAACCTGTATAAATGCCATAATTCATCGCAAAGATCATCACGTTGGCCGAATGCTCTGCGATGGAATAATTTTTACTCGCGATATCAGCGAGACCTTTCAAAAAATGGGATTCGCTGAAGTAGCTGTCGAACAGCAATTCGATGGTTTCCGGCAGATGATCCAATCCCCCCTCCAAAGGGTTCAACAGGGCCTCCTTCACGATTTCATTTAGAACTGCTTTGACCCGGTACAACCCTTTGGATCGGATGTGATGATAAAGCTCGATGTTCAGTGCTTCCTGGATTTCTGCGACAGCAATCTCCTTATCCTCTTGACAGATGAACAGCTCCGGCAGGCTTTCATCGTCGTAAAGATCCCTGTCCAGCTTGATATTTTCCGATTTGTACAGGACAAACTCGTTTTTGGCGTTCTTGATGAACAGCGGGGTGTTTTCCACCAGAAAAGCCTGGGACTTTTTTACAGGCAGGTAGGTATCCAAGGTCAGCAACTGTCCTTAATAAAAGTGAACAAATTTTGTCGTATCGAGGGTACTGATCGAGATGCTGGATCTTCCTGGCGATCTTATCGGCCGTTTGGTGAAATTCTTAAGAAACCATCTCAAATTAGTGATAGCTCCTAAAAACTGTACCGGTCCTTAAACTCGGTCAATGCCTCCTGGGAAAATCGCAACCGGCTGGCTTTGGTGCATCCAATTCTTGAACAAAACGATTGCGCATGTCGTGGGTTGGTGCGCTTATCGAGATAGATGAGATAGATCGGGGCACCGCATTCACACAAGAACAATACCGGGAGCTCATTGCGGCAGGCGGGGCACAGGATTTTAACAATTTCATTCTTGTCGAACACGGTTTTATCAAGATTGACTTTGGTCCGGTCGCCAACCACGGCGGAGATCACAATTGCCGCCTCTTTTTTGCTTTCCTGATCGGTGTAAATAAAATTCAGACCGTGCTGATCGTTGATTTTGATATCGCTCATTAAGCTGTGGCCGTGTTGGCAATAGGCCTGAGTGATAACCGCTTTCCCCTCGGCCTCGATGACTTTGTCTTTGGGTAGCCTGAGGCTTTCGCTGATTGGGATGTATAACGTTCCATTTTTATTAAACATTTTACCCATGAGAACCCCCTTTCATCAAATTCCAATCCGTTTGTTTTGAATGATTAGGGTCAATTGTGCTGGTTGGGAAAAATAAATAATGCCAAATAATAACGGGTAATTATAAATATTATGGGATGCTGTTGTATCCGCTGATCGTCAAATAGAATCGGAGCGAGAAGAGGAGCGCTTTAGAAATCAATCTGTCGCATTCGAGGGGGATAACGATTAACGAGGTGTCGGTTAAATTAAAATGGTAGAAATTCAAATAGTTGTCAAGATCATAAATTCAGGGAGCTAAAAGGGTTTTATAGGATGTCAGCGATTCCCCGGGGGGACTCATGATGCGGCCACCGGAAGGGGGGATACGCTTACGGCGTTTTTCCCTTGGCGTTTCGATGCATAGAGGGCGTGATCCGCATAGGTCAGCAGCAGGTCCGGCAGGTCTTCCAAATGCAGATGTTCTGACCCGGCGCGCACGAGCCCGAAAGAGCATGAGGTGCTGAACTCCTGCGGGCTGACGCCAAACCGTGTTTCCAGGATACGGTTTCGGATCCGTTCGACGATCATTACGGCCAGGCGATCTTCTTGAACGCCGGTCAGCAAAAGCGCAAATTCATCGCCCCCAAGACGGGCGATACAATCGGAAGGACGAATCAGGCCTTTCACGATATCCGCGATGCCCTTCAAAACCCGATCGCCGTTGGTATGGCCATAACAGTCATTAACCGATTTGAAGTCGTCGACATCAAACATGCATACATACAATCCCGGCAAATCCTTTCGCTGCATGGTTTTGATCGCTTCCGTGAGACGCACCTCGAAGTAGCTGCGCGAGAACGCTTCAGTGAGTTGATCGTACATGAGACGGTTGCTCAGCAGGCGCCTGTCTTCATAAAGATTATCGATATGGAGAACAAGAATCCAGGCGATGCAGCAGGTAACCAGAAAAGATCCCACCCATGTCAGGGGCGGCAGATCGATGATCTGAATTCCGGTCAGATCGTCGGATACACCCGTAATCAGCCAAACGAACGTGGCGCCCAACAGCAGGCGGACCGAAGCGGTGGACTGTATTTCGTGATCCCTGCGCTGTCGGGTGTAGACCCGGAATAGAATCAGGATACTGTACGCGGAGAGAATCAGTATCCAGACCCCCCAAAGCTGAAACAAAGCACCGAAAACGAGACCGGTGTAATAGCGCGATGTGGCAAAAAATTCTTTGGCCAGGAAATAGCGGTTGGGCACCAGGCACACCAGTGAGAAGAGGGTGTTTATCCCATAACACCACTTGAGAAACGTCGGCCCTTGGTAATCAAAAAAGGTGATGTAGAAGTGTAAACCCAAGAGGATGGTGAACATGGAGCTGATGATGGTGATACGGTTGGAAATATCGAGATAGTCCAGGTTATCGCCTGAATTCACCAGGACGGAAAAAGCCCCCAGGAAAACACTACTCACCAAAGCCAACAGGGCGAAAATCAGGTAGTAGCGCACCGACTCTTGGTAACGCGAACTGAGGCGGAAATATAAAAGAAGAAAAAAGATGCCAAAAATCAGGCTGATACCCGAAGTAACGATCATGGGTAACGATAATAGCCGAATCATGCTGCCCTCTTCATGCCCCTACGTCTGAGATTCATATTTTATTATCGGTCAGGGCCTTTGTTTGCATTAGGCCGGGGGATGCCGAAATCATGATGCCGGATGATGATAACTTTCGGATATGTTATGATTATTTTGTCGCAATCAGGCTTGTTAAAATGCAGGGCACGGGGAGCTGCATTTCCCACTTCAGGGAACCGGCGGGTTGCAATCGGCATAGGGGCTGATGCCTGGGAGGCGTTATACCGGGTAAAGACGTTGGGTTTGAAAAGAAATATCCGGCTCAGCAGTAATATGGGGATTTAAAAGAACTAGAGAACCTGCTTTGTCTGTTGATACTCGTGGAAGATGGCGGGGACGACTTGAGCTAATCAATCAGATGATAGAAGTATGGGGACAACGGTTACAATATAGTAGAAGCCATCTCGAAGTTTGGATTTTCGTTCGAGATCAAGGCGTGATCAAGGATAAACCTTCAGGAGCCCCGGAGGAAGTGCCATTGGGGCACATACTCAAGTATGTCGAGGACTTTAGACGAGGGCACAACGCCATATCGGACAAAAAGACTTTTTTGAATTGGCTTCTAAACCATGACGCTCGACCCCGGGCTCCGGACCATCTTCTTGGCTAGGCGCAACAGTTTTTGGTTTTTGGTCCAGTCGACGGTCAGGGCCTTGGACGGGCACTGGCGGGCACAGGTGTAACAGCGCTTGCAGGTCTTCGGGTTGATGGCTTTGGTCTGGCCCGATCCGTTGGTGATGGATTGGGTATCGCAGTTTTGGACGCACAGGCCGCAGTCCTGGCATTTAGAAGCATCGAATGTCACCGGGGCCAGGGCTTTGAGCTCCCATTCCACGGGAAGGAAGCGATCCATGAAGGTTAAAGCCGGCTTGGGGGACTTGAGCCTTCGGATGTCAAAGCCGGAGTAATCCTTTTTTTCAGCTTTTTCCGCAACGCTTTTGACAGCCTTAGTGAAATCGGCAAGCTGTGCTTCATCGGGCTGGCCCTTGCCGAACTCCCGGTACACCTCGCCCAGGCGATGGCCTTGCCCGTCCATGAAATTGTGAGGGGCTACCAGGGCCGCGCCGCCCAGGACCTTTGCGCCCCGTTTTTCCAACGCCTTGGCCAACACATAAGGAACCCCGCTGGGAAACACATTCCCAAAGGTGGAAAAAACAAAGCCCGCGGCGCCGGACAAATCCGGCAGCCTGGCAATCCCTTTCCAGGCCATGGCCGGAACCGCCCAGAAATGGGTGGGGGTGCCCAGAAGCACCAGCTCGGCGCTTTTTACCTCCGTCGGTTCGAAGTCCATCAGGGAGGCGGATTCCACCGCCCAACCGCAGTCATTCAAGGCCGTTTCCGCCAGGTCCGCCAGGTCTTTGGTATTGCCGGAGTTGGAATAATACAGAACCCAGGCGGTCTTGTTCTGAGCCATCTTTTCACTCGCTTTGTTCTGGGTGATGTTTTCCGGGAGAGTCTATGGGATTTTTACCTGGACTGACAAGAGCCAATATTTCCAAGTCTGGCTGCGATCAACTTCAATAACAGCTTAGCCGGGATATTTCATAAAATTTTTTCATGACATGTTCGGGTTAACCCCACAATAGAAAACGGGCCAGCGATATTTCGCTGACCCGTTTTGATGTCTGGTACGCCCGGCAGGATTCGAACCTGCGATCTTCAGCTCCGGAGGCTGACGCCCTATCCCCTGGGCTACGGGCGCTTAGTGAAGGCACCTCAAAAATGTCTTTTGGCGCCATCGCGGCGTTGGGCGATCGAATGAAATCCTCGAAATACCGGTGTATTCCTCCGGTTCCATTCTGACGGCCGCCTTGCGCTGACCCCAAAATCCTATTTTTGAGATACCTCCACGGCAATCTGTCCATTTAAGGGAATTAGGTTAATCTGTCAAGCACGGCTTCGTAAAATATTCAATATCTGTGTTGTGCTGAAGCATTCTTTACTGCGACGCACAAATGTACGCCTTCCTCCCCTGAACTTGCACGCCGTATCTTGGACATTTTGCGAAGCCATCAAGAACGTTTGGATATGCGATTTTGGGATGATCCGTAGAATCGGGTCAGGGATGGGTGCTTTTGGGTTCAGGGCAAGGCCGATATCGGTGCGAATTGCGAGAAAATGGGTAGGGGCACGGCGCGCCGTGCCCCTACGGTTATTTTCGGTACCTTTGAGCTTGGCGCTTATTTCATCAGCCCCATTCGCAGCAACGTCTGCATGGCCTCGCCCACGACATACAACGATCCCGCGATGCAGATGACCTGATCGCTCTCCACGATCTGGAGGGCACGGGCCACGGCGCGGTCAACTGTGGGGACCTCGTCGATGTTGTCGACGAATTTCTTGGCGGTTCGGGCCAGGACGTCCGACGGGATGGCCCGGTTGATGGCGGGAGAGGTGATCACGGCACGGTGGCAAACGGCCAGCAGGGCTGCCAGCATCTCCTCGGCCGGTTTGTCGTCCAGGATGCCGGCCACCACGATGATTTCCTTGTCCGGATAGGTTTCCTCAAGATAGCGGCCGAGATTCTCGGCGGCCTTGAGGTTGTGGGCCCCGTCCAGGATGATGCGGGGCTCTTCGCATACGGTTTCGAGCCGTCCCGGCCAGGACACACGATCGAGGGCCGCGCGGATATGGGCCTCTTCCACGGCCACGCCCTGCCGCATGAGCAGTTCGGCCCCGGCAAGGGCCAGACTGGCATTGTCCACCTGGTGGCGGCCCAAAAGGTTGGTGGAGAGATTATTCCACTGATGTTCCAGCCCCTCGTAGTCGAAGCGGCCGGAGGGCAGGCGGCGGCAGGTGAAATCCGGCCCCATCCGGTAGAGCGGGGCGTTGACTTCATTTGCTTTGGCGCTAACGACCTCGATGGCGGCGGCCTGCTGCACACCGGTCACCGCCGGCGTATCGGGCTTGATGATCCCCGCCTTTTCGTGGGTGATGGCCGCAATGGTGTCGCCGAGATAGCTCTTGTGCTCCAGGGAGATGTTGGTGATGACGCTCACCTCAGGATTCAGCACGTTGGTGGCGTCCAGGCGGCCGCCCATGCCCGTCTCGATCACGGCCCAGTCCACCTTGTGTTCCTTGAAAAGCTGCAGGGCCATGGCAGTGGTGAACTCGAAAAAAGTGGGCTCGCGGTCCCCCTCCTGCACCTTGCGGATGGCGCGGTAGGTTTCGACGATCTCCGCGTCGGTGACCGGGCGCCCGTCGATGCGGATGCGCTCGTTGAAATGGATCAGGTGCGGCGAGGTGTAGAGGCCCACCGAGTAGCCGGCGGACTGCAGGATGCCGGCCAGCATGGAGGCCACCGAGCCCTTGCCGTTGGTGCCGGCGATATGGATGGTGCGATAGGCCTTGTGGGGCTCCCCGAGCCCGGTCAGGATCTGGGTGATGATGTCCAGTCCCAGCTTGATGCCGAAGCGCCGGAGGCCGAACATGGTCTTGAGGCATTGATCATAGGCTTCCATCGAAGCGTCCTTTCCACAAAAAAACCCGGCAGCCGAAACTGCCGGGTTCAGATGACACTGGAATGACTAACGTCGATAGCCGCGGCGGGCTGCCGCAATGCGTTCGCGGCGCAGTGCTTCGCGCTGTTTGCGGCGCCGGAATTCACTCGGCTTTTCGTAGCTTTTTTTCAGCTTCAGCCGTTTGAAGAGGCCGTCGTTCTGAATTTTTTTCTTCAGAATGCGCATCGCTTTTTCAATATCGTTGTCGTAGACTTTGACTGCGATTTCCTTCAAGTATCTCGCCCCCTTCCGGCCCATCGGCGTGGATTATGAAATAAAATCCGATGGTTGTTTGATTTATTTGCGAAAGTAAAAAAAGCTTTATACTGGATTAGGCGCGCTTTAGCAAGTGCTTATTTAAGCATGTCGACACTCGATATAAAAAATACCTTAATCATCACGTGCTCCGGCTTCAAGGGACCTGGTGGTGACGTCCTCCGGCGCAAACCTGTGCTTGACAGGGGAGGGGGCTTTAAGCAATAGTGCGTTGCTTAAAGACGGTTCCGTAAAGCGTCCAATATCTGCGTTTTGCTGCATCTCTCGTCATTGCGGCGTACTAAAGTACGCCTCACTCCTCGATATTTGCAGGCCGTATCTTGAACGTTTTCCGAAACCTTCCAAAATGATTTTAAGCGGTTTATCCGCCGAATTCACACCCGATACATCCACAGAGAAAAAGGAGGAAAGGTCAATGCGCTTGATTCTGCTAGGAGGACCCGGTGCGGGCAAAGGAACCCAGGCCAACGTGATCAAGGAAAAGTACAGCATTCCCCAGATTTCCACCGGTGACATGCTGCGGGCCGCCGTCAAGGCCGGCACCGAACTGGGCATGAAAGCCAAAACCTTCATGGATTCCGGCGGACTGGTGCCGGATGAAGTCATCATTGGCCTGGTCAAAGAACGGATCCAGGAGCCGGATTGCGAAAAAGGCTTCCTGTTCGACGGCTTCCCCCGCACGATCCCCCAGGCGGATGCCATGAAAGAGGCCGGTGTGCCCATCGACGCCGTGGTGGACATCGACGTGCCGGACGAGGAAATCATCAAGCGCATGAGCGGCCGCCGGGCCCACCTGGCCAGCGGTCGCACCTACCACATCGTTTACAATCCCCCCAAGGAAGAGGGCAAGGATGACGTTACCGGTGAGCCCCTGGTGCAGCGCGACGACGACAAGGAAGAAACCGTAAAGAAACGCCTGGACGTCTACCACGAGCAGACCGAACCGCTGATCGACTATTACAAGAAATGGGAAGCGGCCGGTGAAGCCGGAGCCCCCAAATACATCCATATCAATGGTGTCGGTACGCTGGATGCCATCAGCGGTTCGATCGTGGGTGAGCTGGACAAAATTTAACTCAAGCGGACCCGTTTGAGTCAGGCACTGTATTGAAATCAATCCCGCCGGGTTTTTCCCGGCGGGATTTTTTTATCCCAGATTCAAGACTTCCCTGGCTTAATTTTGATATAGATCCTTCATATGTGATGTGGGATCCGGACGCGGTTTCATTGGTTCTGAGTGTTTCCCCTAAAATAGCTTTTCAGGATGTTGAATGGTTTTGCTCGGCAAGATAGCAGGCGGCGTGGGCCAGGGCATGCTCAGGCGTGGTGATCCGGCCGGCCAGGCGTTCCTCTTCAATTGAATTGAGGAGGTCGCCCACCAGGGCAGAGGGCTTCAGGTCGAACCGGGCCATGAGGTCCTTACCGCTGACGAGGGGCTGGCAGGCGGCCAGGGGGCGGTAGCGGTTGAAATAGTCCCGGATGAGGTCTTTGATAAAGGCCAGGGCTGTTTCCAGGTCGGCATCGGGGGCCTTCTTCTTGCCCAGGGTGTCCCCCAGGGCGTGCAGCAGCACCTCGGGCGTCCAGGGGTCGCAGTCGCGAAACAGGCGGTTGATCCCTTTGCGGCTCAAGTTTTCGGCGCGTTGGGCCGACAACAGGCTAAGCGGGCGGTCGTGGTTGGCAATGATGATCCGGGCCTGTTCGCTTTCGGTCTTTGACAGCCGCAGCCTTGTATGAACGGCCTCGGCCATTTCGGCACTGCGCCGGGCATGGTCGTAAAAATGGGCCTCGCCGTCGGCATCCACTTTACGGGTTGCCGGTTTGCCGATGTCGTGGAGCAGCAGGGCATATTTCAAAATAGCGGGAGCGGTCCGGCGGTAAGGGGGTTGCTGGTAGCGTTTGGCCAACTCCCCGGCCAGGCGGCCGGCGGTGGCCAGGCACCCTTCCAATGCAGCATAGGCCTTGAGGGTGTGGGTGTAAACGTCGAAATCGTGATGGGCATTCTGCCCGCAGTCCTGCATGGGCGCCATTTCCGGAATCAGGCGGGTTAGCAGGCCGCTGGCGGACATGGCCCGGATCTGACGGGTGGAGGCCGGGCAGGTCAGCAGCTCGACCAACTCGGCCCGCAGGCGTTCGCCGGCCGGGTGCTGAATGCGGTGGGCGTGCCGTTGGATGGCCGCCAGGGTTTGGGACTGGATGGTAAAATCGAGAACGGCGGCCATGCGGAAGGCCCGCAGCAGCCGCAGCGGATCGTCCACGAAAGCCTGTTCCGCCACCATGCGGATGCGGCCGGCTTCGATATCCCTCCGGCCGTCCAGGAGGTCGATCAGTTGGTGGTCGTGAAGGTCGTAGGCCATGGCGTTGACTGTAAAGTCCCGCCGTTGGAGATCGCTTTCCAGGGATTCGCCGGCCAGACCGGTGATGTCGATCAACATGCCCTGGGCGGTGACCCGGTGGGTGACCTGGCCCGGCTTGCCCAGGGGGACCACCCGGGCCCCGAGGCGCTCGGCCATGATGCCGGCAAAAGCGGCGGCATCGCCGTCCACGGCCACATCCATATCGACGGGATGGCGCTGCATGAGAAGGTCGCGCACGGCACCGCCCACGAGGTACGCCCGCGGTGCGGGGGGCAGATTTTGCAGCAGGGGGTCTGGCAGCGGCAGACGCGGCATGGCGGCGGTTCCTTATCCCGTTGGGTTGGCGCGCGTTTATGGGCACGGAAACGTCCCGGACAGAGAGCTGTGGCACGGGGTCGGGCATGGTTCGCTTGTCCGGTTGAATAAACCCGCTGAGCTATTGAAAATCAAGCCAAAAATACATTGGATGGATTGGAAATTTCTTGACAGTTAAAGAGTGATGCTATATTTTGGCACCGTTTAAAGGCACGGGGCCCGCCTTTGGAATGCATCATATCCAACAATCTGAAACATCTATTCCTCCAATAAAACCAACAAGGATCCTGTTCATCACAACATCGAAGCAGAGAACGCTTACAACTGAACGATACCCCAGAACTTGATTGTTTTTAGCGCTAAAACCGGTGTGGGTTGTGTCTAGCGACCTGAGCCTGACCTTCCGCCCTATCATTTTCCGATACAATTCGAGTTCCGGTGTATTTAAAATGGTAGCAACGGGTGTGTCTCGGTCAATAAATTTTCTATCGGAGTGGTATTTGTATGAATATCAGTGAATTGAAGGAGAAGAAAATCAGTGAGCTGACCCAGATGGCGAAGAAATTCAAAATCGAGGGGGCAGCCGGTATGCGCAAGCAGGAATTGATTTTTGCCCTGCTGCAGGCGCAGATTGAAAAAAACGGATCGATCTACGGGGTCGGCACGCTGGAAATCCTGCCGGACGGTTTTGGGTTTCTGCGCTCGCCGGGCTACAACTACCTGCCCGGTCCCGACGATATTTACGTATCGCCATCCCAGATCCGTCGCTTCAACCTGCGCACGGGCGATACGGTTTCCGGGCAGATTCGCCAGCCCAAGGAGTCGGAGCGCTATTTTGCTCTCCTCAAAGTGGAGGCGGTCAACTACGAAGACCCCGAGGTCGCCCGCGAAAAAATTCTCTTCGACAATCTCACGCCCCTTTATCCCGAACGCAAGGTCAATCTCGAAAACGCGGCCGACAATTATTCGACCCGGGTCATGGACCTGATGACCCCCATCGGGTTCGGCCAGCGCGGCCTGATCGTGTCCCCGCCTCGAACCGGTAAGACCATGCTGCTCCAGAACATTGCCAACAGCATCATTGCCAGCCATAAAAATGTAGTGCCCTTCGTGCTGCTCATCGACGAGCGCCCGGAGGAAGTGACGGACATGGACCGTTCCGTGAACGCGGAAGTGATCAGCTCCACCTTTGACGAGCCGGCCGAGCGCCACGTACAGGTGGCCGAAATGGTGATTGAAAAAGCCAAACGCCTGGTGGAGCATAAAAAAGACGTGGTGATCCTGCTGGACAGCATTACCCGCCTGGCCCGGGCCTACAACTCCGTGGTGCCCCCCAGCGGCAAGATCCTCTCTGGTGGTGTGGATTCCAACGCCCTCCAGCGACCCAAACGGTTTTTCGGCGCGGCCCGCAATATCGAGGAAGGCGGCAGCCTGACCATCATCGCCACGGCTCTGATCGATACGGGCAGCCGGATGGACGAGGTCATTTTCGAGGAATTCAAGGGCACCGGCAACATGGAACTGCACCTGGACCGGCGGCTGTCCGACAAGCGGGTCTTTCCGGCCATCGACATCAAGAAATCCGGGACGCGCAAAGAGGAACTCCTGCTGGACGAGGAAACCCTCAACCGCGTGTGGATTTTGCGAAAATTGCTGGTTTCTCTCAACCCTGTGGACAGCATGGAATTTTTACTTGAAAAAATGAACGGGACGGGAGATAATAAAGAATTTCTCAGATCCATGAATGCATAGTTATTTGACCGGAGGTTAGGAATTTAAAATGAAAAAGGACATTCACCCGGCCTACGAGCAGACCAAAATTACGTGTCACTGCGGGGCTGTTTTCGAGGCTGGCTCAACCTGCAAAGACATTACGGTGGAAATTTGTTCCCAATGCCATCCGTTTTTTACCGGCAAGCAAAAACTGGTCGACACGGCCGGCCGTATTGAACGGTTCCGCAAAAAATACGAAAATTTCCAGAAGGCCCAGTAGTAGCGCTCCCACTGGTTTTTCATCCCCTTACCACGGACATCAAGGCACAGGCATCCCCGCCGGACAGATCCATTGCCGCGGGATAGCGATCCTCCCGCCTTGGTGTCCCATGCATTTGGTACCGTCAACCGCTGCCCGGCGTCATCGCGCCGATGGTGACCGGCCGGGGTCGAGCCGGATGGCTCTATTGAAGGGACGCAGCCAGAGGACTTATGTTCGATAAACTTAAAGGTGTCGAGGAGCGATTCGTCGAGGTGGAAACCGCCTTGAGCGCTCCGGATGTCGTCAAGGACCGGGCGGCATTTGAAAAACTCAGTCGGGAACACGCCGATTTGAGCAAGGTGGTGACCGTTTTCCGGGAATATCAGGGCGTTGTCGAGGAATTGGCCGACAGCAAGGAACTGATGCAGGATGCGGATCCCGAGATGAAGAGCCTCGCCCGGGCGGAAGTGGCCCGGCTGACCGAGGTGCGGGATGCCATGGAGGTCGAACTCAAGAAGCTGCTGGTCCCCAAAGATCCCAACGACGACAAAAATATCATTCTCGAAATCCGGGCCGGTACGGGCGGGGACGAAGCGGCCTTGTTCGCGGCTGACCTTTTCCGCATGTACAGCCGCTATGCCGAGGGCAAGCGCTGGAAGGTGGAGGTGATGAGCGAACATGGCACCGGGGTTGGCGGATTCAAGGAAATCATTGCCATGGTACAGGGGCAGGGGGCCTACAGCCGCATGAAGTACGAAAGCGGCACCCATCGGGTCCAGCGGGTGCCCACCACCGAAACCCAGGGGCGCATCCATACCTCGGCCGTGACCGTCGCCGTCCTGCCGGAAGCCGAAGAAGTGGACGTGGCCATCGACCAGGCCGAACTCAAGATCGATGTCTACCGCTCCACCGGGCCGGGCGGCCAGAGCGTCAACACCACCGATTCGGCCGTGCGGATCACCCATCTGCCCACCGGGCTGGTGGTGACCTGCCAGGATGAAAAATCCCAGATCAAGAACAAAGCCAAAGCTCTCAAGGTGCTGCGGGCCCGGCTCCTGGACCAGAAGGTTCGCGAGCAGGATGCCAAACGCTCGGCCGAACGCAAGAACCAGATCGGCGACGGCGACCGCAGCGGTCGCATACGGACTTACAATTTCCCCCAGGGGCGGGTGACCGACCACCGGATAGGGCTGACCCTCTACAAGCTGGAGGAGATCATGCAAGGCGTGGTCGATCCCATCGTGGAAGAACTGATTTCCCACTACCAGGCCCAGGCCCTCCACAATGAAGCGTCCTGACGACTGGACCATCCTCAAACTTATCCAGTGGACCACGACTTATTTTAACCAGCAGGGTATCGAAAGTGCCCGCATCGACGCCGAACTCCTGCTGGCCTTTGCCCTGGGCGTCCAGCGCATCGACCTCTATCTGCGCTTTGACCAGCCCCTCAATCCGGATGAACTGGCCCGCTTCCGCAGTCTCGTAAAGCGCCGGGCGGCCCGCGAGCCGGTGGCCTACATCACCGGCACAAAGGAGTTCTGGGACCTGACGCTGGTTGTGAACCCGGCGGTATTGATCCCGCGACCGGAAACCGAATGCCTCGTAGAGGCGGTGCTGGATTTTTTGAAAATTTACACCGGCTCAGCGGAACCCGTGATTATGGATCTTGGCACCGGTTCGGGCGCCATTGCCCTGGCCCTGGCCCAAAGCTGCCCAACCGCCCGGGTAATGGCAGTGGAGCGATCGGCGGAAGCCCTGGCAACGGCCGACCGAAACCGGCAGCGGCACGGCCTGGCCGACCGGGTTCACCTGGTGGCCGGCGACTGGCTGGCCCCTTTCAAGGCCGATCGGCCCCTTTGGGACGTGATCGTTTCCAATCCGCCCTATATCCCCTCCGGTGATATCGACGGCCTGCAACCGGAAATCGTGCGCTATGAGCCGCGCACAGCTTTGGATGGCGGACCCGCAGGCCTGGACTGCCTGGACCGGATCATCGCGGCCGCACCGGCGTGTTTGCATCCGGGCGGCGGTTTGTTTCTCGAAATCGGGCATGATCAGTTGCCGGCCGTGCAGCGGCTGGCGGAAAAGTGCGGCGCCTACCGCGATGTGGCCTGTCGGCAGGACTATGGCGGTCACGATCGGGTCGCCTGCCTGGTACGGTGTTGAGGCCATAAAAACAGTTGCATCTCTTAAGATGTTTTGGTAATAAAATTCGATTTTGGGATTTGATCCCCTAACACAAATCACACGTTCCCGGACCGGCTTCCCGGTGCTTTCTCTGAAAGTCGGAGGCGGGGAGGATGGGAACGGTGGCCAAACCGACTGGTAAAAGGAGATTACAATGGCTTATGTGACAATGAAGGAACTGTTGGAGGCCGGTGTCCACTTCGGTCACCAGACCCGCCGCTGGAACCCCAAGATGAAACCCTACATTTTCGGGGCCCGCAACGGGATCTATATCGTCGACTTGCAGAAAACGGTCCGGATGTTCAAGGATGCCTACAACTTTATCGTGGACACGGCGGCCAACGGCAAATCCGTGCTTTTCGTGGGCACGAAGAAGCAGGCCCGTGAATCCATTTATGAAGAGGCCAACCGGGCGGAGATGTTCTACGTCCACAATCGCTGGCTGGGGGGCATGCTGACCAATTTCCAGACCATCAAGAAAAGCATCGACCGCCTCAACTACCTGAACACCATCGAAAATGACGGAACGATCAACCTGTTCCCCAAGAAAGAACGTTTGAAACTGGGCAAGGAGCGGGTCAAACTGGACAACAACCTGGGGGGGATCCGGGCCATGAACGGCCTGCCCGGCGCGATTTTCGTGGTCGACCCCAAGTGTGAAGCCATCGCCGTCAAGGAAGGCCGCCGCCTGGGCATTCCCATCGTGGCCGTGGTCGATACCAACTGCGATCCAGATGAAATCGATTACGTCATTCCCGGCAACGACGATGCCATTCGCGCTATTCGCCTGATGACCGCCCGCATTGCGGATGCGTGTGTCGACGGGCGCCAGCGTTATCTGGAAAAACAGCAGGCGGAAGCCGACAAGGCCGGGGAAGAAGTGGTCGAAGAAGTCCCCAGCAGCGCCGACCTGAAGCCGGGCGAACGCAAAGTCATTTCCGACGGCACGGATGGACCGGTGGTCGAGATTATCCGCCGCTCGGAATCCGAAGACGCTGAAAGCACCCCTGAGGACACCACTACGGAAGATGCTACAGAAGCCCCCGATACAGAGAAGACAGGAGAGTAGTCATGTCAGAAGTAACAGCAGCAATGGTTAAACAGCTCCGGGACAAAACCGGTTCCGGCATGATGGATTGTAAGAAGGCGCTGACCGAAAACGGTGGCGATATGGATAAAGCCATTGACTTCCTGCGCAAAAAAGGTTTGGCCACGGCGGCCAAACGGGCCGGTCGGGAAACATCGGAAGGCGTGGTGCAGCCCTATGTGCACACCGGCGGCAAGCTGGGGGTCATGGTGGAAGTCAACTGCGAGACCGATTTCGTCGCCAAGAGCGAAGACTTCCAGGAATTCGCCAAAAATATCGCCATGCACATCGCGGCCACCAACCCCATCGGCATTACGCCGGAGGACGTACCGGCCGAAACCCTGGCCCGCGAGAAAGATATCTATGTGGACCAGGCCAAGCAGACTGGCAAACCGGACAACGTGATCGAGAAGATCGTTGAAGGCAAGATGAACAAATTCCTCAAAGAAAACTGCCTGATGAACCAGGCCTATGTGAAAGACCCGGACATCACGATTGCCGACCTGCTCAACGAACTGATCGCCAAGATCGGAGAGAATATCTCCATTAAACGGTATGTGCGTTTCCAGATAGGGGAGTCTTGATTTGACACAACCTCGTTATGGAAGAATTTTGCTGAAACTCAGCGGCGAAGCCCTGATGGGAGATCAGGGCTTCGGTATCAGTCCTGAGATGATCAAATACGTGGCGGAAGAGGTCCAGTCGGTTTATGACCTGGGCGTCCAGATTGCCATCGTTGTGGGCGGCGGCAATATCTTTCGCGGCATTGCCGCCAGTTCCTACGGCATGGACCGGGCGTCGGCAGACCACATGGGCATGCTGGCCACCGTGATCAACAGTCTGGCGCTGCAAGATGCCCTGGAGAAACAGGGGATGCAGACGCGGACCCAGTCAGCGATTTCCATGCACGAGGTGGCGGAACCCTATATCCTCAGGCGTGCTGTCCGGCATCTGGAAAAAGGGCGGGTGGTGATCTTTGCGGCCGGGACCGGCAACCCTTATTTCACGACGGATACCGCCGCCGTGCTGCGGGCCCAGGAGATTCATGCGGAGATCCTGCTCAAGGCGACCAAGGTAGATGGTGTTTACGACGCCGATCCGGTCACCCATGCCGATGCCCGTTTTCTGGAAGACGTGACCTACATGGAAGTGCTGGAACGCCAGTTGAAGGTCATGGATATGACGGCGATTTCCCTGGCCATGGATAACCATCTGCCGTTATCCGTCTTCAATCTGAGCCAGGCCAGCAATATCCGGAAAGTGGTTTGCGGGGAAACCATTGGGACGCTGATTCACAATTGATCCCGGCGCACCATTTGTGTCCCCCCCAGCCTTTCCAAAGATCAACCGCATACAGAACAGGTGGAACCCATGTTAGACGACATCTATCAGGATGCCCGCGAAAGTATGGGCAAAACCATTTCATCCCTGGAAAACGAATTGAAGCGCGTTCGCACGGGGCGGGCGAATGTTTCCCTTCTGGACGGTATCCGTGTCGACTACTACGGCACCCCTACGCCCCTCAACCAGATGGCCTCTCTCTCGGTGCCCGAAAGTCGGCTGATTACGATTCAGCCCTGGGATGTCTCGGTGATCAAAGACATCGAGAAAGCGCTTTTGAAATCCGATCTGGGGCTGACCCCATCCAACGACGGTAAACTGATCCGCATTGCCATTCCGCCCCTGACCGAAGAGCGGCGCAAGCAGCTGGCCAAATCCGTCCACAAGACCTGCGAAGACCACAAAGTCGCCATTCGCAACATCCGTCGGGATGCCAACGAAATGCTCAAGAGCCTCAAAAAAGACGGTGATATCGCCGAAGACGATGCCTTCAAGGGCCAGGACCAGGTCCAAAAGATCACCGACGATTTCGTCAAGCAGATCGACGCGATTTACAGCGATAAAGAGAAAGAGATCCTTGAGTTCTGATGCACCCTCACCGGAAGCGGCCCTGCTGGATCCCGAGCGGCTGCCCCGGCATGTGGCCATCATCATGGATGGCAATGGCCGCTGGGCCAAAAAGCGGCTGCTCAATCGGGTCAAGGGCCATGAAAAAGGGGCTGACTCGGTGCGGGCGGTGGTCAAGGCCTGCCGGGAAGTCGGTGTTCCCTACCTGACCCTCTACGCCTTTTCCACCGAAAACTGGCAGCGCCCTCAGATGGAAGTGGATGCCCTGATGACGCTGCTCAAAAAGTTTCTCCAAACCGAGGCGGAAGAATTGCTGGCCAACAACATCCGCCTCGAAACGATCGGGGAAACCGGGCGCCTGCCGGAAGACGTGCGCCAGTCGCTCGCCCGGGTCGTTGCCCAGACCCGCGGCAACGACGGTCTCCATCTTATCCTGGCCCTGAGCTATGGCAGCCGTGACGAGATTGTCCACGCGGTGCGGAACATTGCCGCCGAGGCGGCCGCGGGCCGGGTCTCCCCCAACGCCGTCGACGAGGCCCTGCTGTCCGCCAAGCTTTTTACCCGTGACATGCCGGACCCTGATCTCCTGATTCGGACCAGTGGTGAGCTGCGGTTGAGCAATTTCCTGCTCTGGCAGTTGGCTTACGCTGAGTTCCATTTTACCCCGACCCTGTGGCCGGATTTCGGCCGGGAGGAGTTTTTCCGCATCCTGGCCGACTACCAGCGGCGGGACCGGCGTTTCGGGCGGGTCGATCCGGAGCCCGCAAGCTGACAACCGGGATAAACCCAGAACCGTCGGCCCCACAGGAAAGTCGAAATGCACTTACAGCGCTGGATCACCGGACTCATCCTCCTGCCGGTCTTGATTTTTATTCTGTATCGCGGGGGTGTGCTGTTCGCCGTCTTGATCGCCGCGGCCGGTCTGGCCGCCATGTGGGAATACTTCCGCATTGCCTACCATGCCTGGCAGAAGACCTTGCCCGGTATGATCCCGGTGCTGGGCCTGGCGATGGTGCCGGTCCTGACCTGTGCCGCCCACCTGGGGCGCCTGGACCTTTTCCCCGGACTGCTGGCCCTCAACCTGCTCGTGGCCGGCACCCTGTCCCTGCGTGAATTCGGACGCGATGCCCGGGTGCTGGAGGTCATTCAGAAGCAGATCCAGGGGGTGCTTTACATCCCGGTGCTTCTGGCCCTGTTGATTCCCATCCGTCAGGCTCCCCAGGGGTTTTGGCTGATTTTTACCCTGGTTTTCGTCGTCTTCGCCGGGGACACACTGGCCCTTTACGTGGGGACGTTTCTGGGACGCCACAAGCTCTGCCCTACCATCAGCCCCAAAAAAACCATCGAGGGCTCCCTGGGCGGGCTGGGGGGCAGCCTCCTGGCCGGGACCATCATGAAACTTTCGATATTTCATGAGGTCGCCTGGGGGCCGGTGGTTCTTTTTTGTCTGCTGGTGGGGGCGGCCGGACAGATCGGTGATTTGTTCGAATCACAGATGAAACGGGCCAGCGGCATCAAGGACTCCGGCGGCATCCTGCCCGGACACGGTGGCATGCTGGACCGCATCGACGCCCTGCTGTTTGCCGGGCCGGTGGCTTACGGATTGATCGTGCTGGTCTCATAACGGGCGTGTCAAAGCGCTTCTTTAGTCGTGACCACGTGACATGGCTGAAACATTATTGAGATAAGAGTTTTCACTTTATCCATGGGTACCAACAAAAAACTGGCGATTCTGGGCGCCACCGGATCCATCGGATCCTCCACCTTGGATATCGTGCGCCGGTTTCCCGAGCGCTATACCATCAGCAGTCTCACCGCCGGCCGCAATGTCGAGCGGTTGGCACGCCAGATTGAAGAATTTCGACCTGCTCTGGCGGTGGTGCAATATGAAGCCGATCGTGATCGCCTCCGCTCCTTGCTGCCCGGTGATCTGGACATCGAATTGCTTTGGGGAGAAGCCGGCCTGGTGGCGGCGGCCGCGTTGCCGGAAGTGGACATGGTGGTGACCGGCGTGGTGGGGGCCGTGGGATTGATGCCGACCCTGGCGGCCATCGATGCAGGGAAACCCATTGCTCTGGCCAACAAGGAGACCCTCGTGATGGCCGGGGAGATGGTCATGGCGCGGGCTGCGGCGGCCGGTGTACCGATCCTGCCGGTGGACAGCGAGCACAGCGCCATTTTCCAGTGTATCGGGGCGCATCCCCGGCAGGAGGTCGACCGCCTTTTTCTGACCGCTTCCGGCGGCCCCTTCCGAACCCTGGCCGCGGATCGCTTT